>Ga0247610_10003836_pt1 | contig 16249 bp, 14 predicted proteins | sample 174DNAGHGhighgp2_FD_193483 | JGI IMG/M metagenome (GOLD analysis project Ga0247610, IMG submission 193483) | Sheep rumen microbial communities from Palmerston North, Manawatu-Wanganui, New Zealand - 1742 DNA GHGhigh gp2 | ecosystem: Host-associated > Mammals > Digestive system > Stomach > Rumen... | reverse complement strand
TCCAAGATATATTTTATAATTGCGACCTATTATCAAAGGCAATAACGTATGAGGCCTATGTTTATGATCGACAACATCTTTCTCATTTAATCCGTATTCTTTGAGTTCCTGCAACTTTGCATTAATTTCTTCAATCAATGCTGTACATCGCATCTGTCTTAGCTCTTCATTGTTTGAGTGAGTTTTGCGGTTCTCCATAGTGTGCCATTTTTTTGATTAGTATTGTCCTTCCTTAAATTCTTGTCTCTGTATCAGCTGTAACAGATATCCCACAGCCTTTGGCGCTTTTTCTCGTGCGATAGTCAACTTCTGCCAGAACTCTACTTCAGAAAGTGCCGAATTAAAGTCCTCCACTAACTCATGTTCCTCAACAGAAGCACCTACAAGTACCAGTCCCTTCCGCTTCATCAAGTACCGAAGTGACATAATGCCCTTGTTGTACTTGGGCTTTGCCTTAACCAGTTCCTGCAACAAGTTCAATCCGGGATCGCCGATATGCAACTCGTTGAGCATCGCGATTGAGAAAAGGACCTTAGCATCTGGCGTTGACATGTCAAACACATCCCCCATCAGTACATTTACGGCGTCTGCCTCTTGATAGCGTTCTAGTTTTACCAAACAACGCGACTTAACATAGAGTGCTTCCTGGCACTGATGCTGTGCCAACACGCTATCAGCATACCTCACCCCTTGTTCATACTTCCCAGCATAGAGGCTCAGCAAAGCTACAATGAACTTGGGAGCCCAATGGTCAGCAGCCTCCAGCTCTTCTGGCACGTCATTGACACATCCGAAGAGCTCATCATCGCAGATAACCGTATCGAGGAACCGCTTTGCCTGTTGCATTGCTTCCTTTATGTCACCATTTGCCACCTTCTTTTCTACTAGCAGAAGATACTGTTTGGCGGCCTCATCGTAGTCATGGTGAGCAAGCAACTGATAGACAGCCTTTCCACTTTCTATCTCGCTATTGATGACCTTCTCGTCATTGTAGCCACTGGCATAGGAAAGCACCTCCCGGCTGGTATGCGCATATTGTGGGATAACGCAGTGTGAGAGGAACAAGCCCTCCAACGAACGTACACGGCTCAATGCTACATAAAGTTGCCCTGCGGCAAACATACCTCGACTCAGGTCAAGGAACATCTTGTCAAACGTCATACCTTGACTCTTATGTACCGTTATGGCCCAAGCCAATCGTAGCGGATATTGGGTAAACGTACCCATCAGCTCCTTTTTCACTTTCTTAGCCTTACGGTCATATTCATAACTGAATGACTCCCATGAGCAGCAAGGTACCACGTATGATGAGCCGTCGTCAGTTGTCACTTGTATCTCGTCTTTCGATAACTTCGTTACCGTTCCTATGGTTCCATTGACCCATCGTTTCAGAGAGTCGTTGCGGGTAAACATCACTTGTGCTCCGACTTTAAGTTTCAGTGTCATATCCACAGGAAAGCGTTTTTCCTCGTATTTGCCAGACACTGTTCCCTCATAGGTATATTCTTCGGCCTCTATTTCTTCCAAGCGACTTTGATTGATTATGTCAGCCGTTTTGTTCAAAGAAGTCAGCGTAATCACGGTTCCATCTTCCTTCGTTGGCTCACAGACACGTTCATTCAGATGCATCAGATCCTCTGGCGTCGTCCTGTTCAGACGCACATTCTCCAAGATATGCAGGAAATCCTGATCCTCCTGGCGATAGACCTTCTGGAACTCGATCTTCACCAAACGCATTCTTTTAATGACATCAGCCTTGTAGAAGAAGAAATCGTCCGTATGATAGAGATCGTGCATCATATCGTGCTCAGCACCTTGTTTCACTACTGGCGGCAATTGGAACATATCGCCAACAAATATGACTTGTTTGCCACCAAATGGCAACGTCGTACGCAGTGTTTTCCGCATCGTATAGTCAACCGCATCAATGATATCACAGCGCACCATTGACACCTCATCTATAATGATGGTGTCCGCATGAATCAGTGCTTGAATCCTTGTTTCGCTCATCTTGCCCATTGTGCCAGGCATACAGACATCCATTGGCAGTCCGAAGAACGAGTGAATGGTATCGCCACCAGCTAAGATGGCTGCTACACCCGTTGGGGCCAATATGATAAACTGCTTGTCCACCATCTTCTGCACCTTGCGCAGGAAGGTGGTCTTACCTGTCCCTGCACGTCCAGTGAGGAAGAAACTACTGTTCGTGTTGGCAATCAGCTCATAGGCGAGCATCTGCTGCTTGTTCTCTTTGTCGAGTGTGTTCTCCATAATCATAGCTGTTCGAGTTTGGGAAGAATTTGTGTTAAACGTGTGTTGAAGTCAGGGGTAAGGAAACTTTTGTAGCATCCGCTGATAAGCTCTGTAGCCTGCGCCTCAATCTGCTCTGCAGGGATACAGATGCGCTGCGTCTTCATCACGCCTGTAAGATAGTCCTTCACCATCTGCTCCGACTCCTTTCGGATGAATGTCTCGTTGCGAAAGACCTTGTCGTAGTCGCGCTTCTGGATGAGTTCCAGTTTATGGCCGTTGAAGGCAAATATTTCGATGCTATCGATGTATGTCCAGCTGTGATACAGCCCCACCTTCTCGATAACGACTATACGGTCACAGAAACGGATTCCGATGTAATACCGATGTCCGCTATTACTCTCATGTTCAGCGCAGATGAACATCCTCTGACTCTCATCCCAGACTGGAATATGAACACGCGGATTGTCGAAGGACGGCAAGATGTTGTCAAACAGGTTCTTGTTGATAGCTTTGGTCAGTGTAGCCATGGTTTTGTTGATTTTGGTTGGTTAAACTTCTTGTTATCGATCTCTCTGTCAGTTGTCTTACGCCAACTGCTTGCGCTGAGTCTCCTCAATCATGTTATATGCAAAGGAGAAAATCTCTTGATTGCTCACCTGAGCACCTTGAGCCTTGAGCTGCCCAGCAAGGAAGTTGCTTAGCATCAGGATGCTCTGCTCCTTGGCAAACTGCTCGTTAAACACCCGGTAGTCACAGCCTCCCCAGTACTTCTGGGCGATAACCTTTGCTTTTTGACCATCCCAGCAGAACAGCTTGATACCGTTTAGGAAGGTGTACTTATATCCTTGCCCAAGGTCGTAGTAAATGGCCAGTCGGTCTGATATGCGGATGGCCTTGTAGTACATGTTACCTGCTACACTCGTGTATCCCTGCGTCAGGAATATGTTCTTGGCAGCGTTATAGGTGATTGACTCGCCCGAGAGGGCAGGAAGGCTTTTTGCCGCAATGGTTTGGAGAGTTGTGTTGGACATGGCGCTCATAGTTTTTAGGGATCCCACCAAAAAGCATTTGCAGCATCAATCTCGAGGTGGTTTCGATGATTGACGCTGCAAAGGTAAGGCGGTTTTCACAACCTTGCAAGAAAAACAACCTTGTGAATGGTTCCCTTCTACTTGGAACCATTTTCTGTTGACAGGGGTTGTAGTTTTATGGCAAAAAAAGGGTATAATGCTTTAGTATCCGGATTAGTATTTTGTACTTCTTCTAAAACAACGACTTTCTTTCCAATTAGCCCTTTTTCTTCTGCCTTTTTAAAAGACATGCAAATAGATGATTCTCGTCCTGACCGATTACTTCTAATAAGACAAATTGATGAATTATCATTTATTTGCTCTACTGTACCGATGGTTTTGCACATCTTTTTGTTATCTTCAATATTCTGATGGCTTTCTATGTATTTATTAAGCCAAAGAATAATCTCGCAGATTTGCAAAGCTAAGCTAAAAAGGATATCTTTGGGTCTTGTTACAACATTATTATTAACATAGTCATGAGACAAATAGTTTGTAAGACTTTGTACTGAAAACATCAAATCTTTAATATGCCTTGGAACTATTTTGTCGGCACTACTGCCATATCTGATACCAACTTTATCAGCATTACGTCCAGATAAATACTGTACACATTGGTTAATGTTAACGTTACCTTCAGTTACGCATTCATCTGGTATTATCTGCCATTCGTTTGCCTTTTTATAAAAACTTTCCAATATCTTCCTCAGAGAATTGAAACTTTCGTCATAATTGAATTTCGGATTTGCTGCGGGAAAATGCATTACTTCCATTATATCTAGTATATTTTCGCAAGCCATAGGGTTGACTTGATTCAAAACATCAACAGTATCCTTATATAGTTCTTTTACCCTATATCTTGAATATCCATCAACCTTAGCCTTCAAATCTTCTATCAACTGTTCCTGCCCCTTAACTTTTATAACTCCCCCTTCTTCCTCAGCTGGGCCTTTCTTGTAAAAATCGCCTATCAATTCCCTAAAAGTATCATTATCCAATAAATCAGGCTGACGGGTTAATACAAAATATGGGATGCTTTTCCTCATTTTCAATCCCTCGATTTGTCTGATTGCCTCATAGAGCCCCCTAAGGCTTGCTGTTTCGTCTTCTGATTCATTAAAGGCTTTTGCATCTAGGATTACAGCATCCCAAGGCCTTTCATCCTTTAGAAGCATATTCATGCCATCCTTTCTTGTCTTGAAAGGAGTTATATGAATCTGATGTTTTTTTTCACATAACTGAATGAATGATTTACCTCTAGTATCCCATTCATCATCGATCCAAATGACATTATATCCCATACTCATTTTACTTTATTGGTAAACAAATTCTTACTACTGTCCATCCATCTTCCATGAAGATGTCGTATTCACCACCATAGTGCTCTACAAATTGTTTGATGTAGTTTCCGCCAATGCCTGTACCTGCATACCTGCCCGCCTTCTCTCCCTTTATACCATAACGCATTTTATTCATTCCTTTAGGCAAGGGATTTCCATTATTGCGGAACTCTATTATATACATATTCCTATCTACGTCTATAGATAAAAACACTTTTATTTCATAATCTTTGCGCTGAGTATCTGTAAAGCCATGCTTTCTCGCATTATCAATAATGTTGTTTATCACCCGTTGGATATCATTAGGTGCAACATATAATGATGGAGGATTCATCATAGCTTTTAACATCCTAGTATTATAATCTATCGTCTCATCATCATCTTCTAGCTCATCAATCACGTTCATGCTCTCCTCTGGCTCGTCAATCACGTTCATACTCTCCTCTGGCTCATCAATCACGTTCATACTCTCCTCTGGCTCATCGTATACAGTCTGATAGTCTTCAAAGCTATCTTCAATACGTCTTTTGTTTGTATTGAAAGCTATAAACGAAGATGTGTCTGCATAATAAGTAATAGTGAATCCCTCTGCTTTATGCCTTTTACCCAATTGAGATAGATATTTGTCAATAGAGAAATAATCGGGTTCACCAAACTGTTCTTCTTTACTTAAATTATCAAGCAGAGTGGACAACTCACCAAGTGACACGCGGAATTCGTCAAGAAGAGTTTCAATCTGCTTGCAAAAATCCTTTTCTGTCTCTCGATTCTCTATATAAAAGCGAATCAAGTCCTCAATATTACCTAATTCAAAGATATATTGTCCCATATCATGCTTACGCATTCTGACTTCATTGATGTACTCTGTCTTCTGCGAAGCAAGTTTCGCAGCTTGTTCATTATAAGTAGCTAGTTCATTTATTAGCCGCTTTTTCTCGTCAAAGATTACTCGCTTGTTAGTTGGAACGAATATGTCATCCAAATGCTTTTCAAGCAGAAATTTTCGATAAGCTTGAATCTGCCGGTATACAACAGGAAGACGAAGTAATGCTATGACAGTTAAAGCGTCAATATCATTCTTTGGACTAAAAACCATTATCCCTTCTTCCACAACAAAGGGCTTACCTGTAGCTCGAACTATAGCTGTGCTTATACCATCTTTTGATAGGCTGAAGAGTATAGAATCCTTCTTACCATCAAGGAAAGTACAACAACGGTATGCATAGACGCGGTTCCCTTTCTTTGAATGAGTTTGAGCCCAGTAATCATCTATGAACTTGCCTGATTTGCTAAACAAATAATCCTTAGAGCCCTCAATATAAGGTGGAAGATTAGGACATTCTGCTTTCTTTACATTCGCGACATCAAGTTCTCCTTTAAAGGTGTGGGACAAATCGCTCACCTCTATCCAAGGCGTGTCTTCGGGTAGATTTATTTTTAAATCTCTAACGCGTGTTGATAAAAGGGAGCCGAGAGAGGAAAGTGGACATGGCAGTTCTTCATCAAAAGGTCTTTCAACCACATAGATCTGAGGGAACAGCAGATTAGGGTGAATTTCTTCTACTCTGGTTTTTGCCATCTTACGCAGTCCCGAAATTGGCTCATACCCCTCATTCCTTGATACTTCTTCTAAGGCCTCGTTATCAAAGACTACGGGATTATTGCCTTTTACCGGAATAAGATACGCTTCACCTTTTAAGACTGTACTCCTTAAGGGAACACCTATTATTTCGTCTCCTCGAGAGGCCATATCAGCAAGAGGTATAATTTCATTTGATGCACTAAAAGCGAATTGAGCATCAATCATATATACTTCTTCAACATCGGCTCCTTTCTTGGCGATAATAACACAACAATCATCATAAAGATTCAGGCTCATCACAGAAGGAAGTTGGATAACCTCAGTTATCGCATGCTCTTCTATGAGTTCTACCCCAAATGAGACAAAAGGCTTTTCTTCTTCAGAATCCCATAATGCCCTATTAGGAACAAGGAGTATCATATAACCACCGTCTCGCAAATTCTTATAACCATTTCGAATTTTCGAGATAAGAGTTGGTACCGTTGATCCTATCTCATAGTTGCCAAATGTTGACTCTGGCAAAGACTCTGACAGAATGGGAATAAATGCCATCATGGCATCATAGATAGGAGGCTGACAAGAATCTTCTATAATTGTCGCTGTTAGTCCGTTTGCATAGAGTACGACCTTCAGCCAAGCCCATTGGGTGTATAATCCTGTCGTGTCAAATACCTGCTTGGACTTATCATCGCTTCTGTCGCAAAAATCGTTCCACTCTCGAACTAATGCTGAATAGGATTCCTCACAATAGAATTGACAATCTTTGAAACAATTGGCAAATTGTCCAAACCCAGCAAATGGATTATAGACCACAGTGCCGGTAGGAAGATTCACCCTTGATTTTATTAAGGACAAAACCTCATTGGGAATTAAAGCTCTATCCTTGTTGTCAACACGGTTTACATATTTCAAATCATTACAAGGTGTCTGGACAATGTAATTCACCATTTCACGAAAATGGGCAATCAGAAATAATTCCTCTTCAGACGTAAAGACCGTTGTATCGTAAAAGTCTGGTAACAATTGTTCAAGCACTTTCTTGTCTGCATTCTCACCTGCTACGACTTTATAAAAATAGCCTAGCAGTTGCTCATTCACCATTAAGTGTTTAATCCACGTATCTGTATGAGGGCCCTCAGCATAAATGCCACCAGAAAAGACCTGTCCATTAGCGAAATCTTCCTCAGCAATTTTCATGTTTTCCTTTTCCCAAAAATCATAGTCTTCCTGGGCCACTTTAGCAATATGGCTCTCTTTACCCACCTTTGTGCGGTAAAGCTCTACGAGGTTAATCACTCTCTGGATGTCTGCGTTCTGTGCGTTCTGCATAGTCTGTTGTCTTTTGTTGGTTAGTACTCAAAGATCTGCACTTGTTTCTCAAATGCGGTGCAAAGGTACAACCATTTTTCAATTACTTGCAAGGAAATTACCAATTCGATTGGTTCCGTTCTATGTGGAACCGATTTATTGTCTATCAAGTTCATCCTGCAGGAATTTCTCCAGCGTGGCTTTGTCTGGCAGTTGGAGCATGTAGGTAGAGACAAAGAGTTGGTTGTCCATGCCAGCGAGAGCGTATTCCACCATCTTCTTGCCTCTACGGGTGCATAGCAGGATTCCGATGGGAGGGTTGTCACCTGGGTGCATTTCATTCTCCTTATAGTAGGACACGTAAGCATTGAGCTGACCAAGATATTCATGACGGAACTCGTCGTTCTTCAGTTCCACAATGACGCTGCAATGTAGGATGCGGTGGTAAAACACCAAATCCGGATAGTAGTATTCATCATCGATGATGATACGCTTCTGCCTGTCCTCGAAACAGAAACCCTTGCCCAGCTCTAGAAGGAAATCCTGAAGATGGCTGATGAGCGCTTCTTCAAGGTCGCTCTCTGTAATGACATCCTTAGCTTTCAGACCCAAGAACTCGAAAGTGAATGGCTGACGGATTGTGAGGGCTGGCGTATTCATCTCCGGCTTGATGGTAGCCAGTAGTTTCTTTGGGTCTTTGCTCACGCCACTACGAAAGTAGAGATTGGTGGCAATCTGGCGACGCAGTTCCTTGACAGACCATGTTCCCTTGATACATTCCGTTTCATAGAAGAAACGAGCAAGAGGGTCGTCTTGGGTCATGATTTCTGTGATATGTGAGAAAGACAACTTACTCAAGATGTCCTGAGGAGCTGTAGTGAATTCGTCCGACGGCGTCGGACTTTTTTCATTATTTGATTGTCCTGCCACCAAGAAGTCCGATGATGTCGGACTTTTTCCTAATAGCAACCCAAGCTGAGGGTATAGTAAATAGAAGCGCCGAGAATTTTTGAAAAGGGTCAAATTCAATCCCTTCGTATTTACACTTTCCTCCAAGCGTTTTAGCAGGCGGTCTCCATACTTGGCCCTATCGCTGCCTTTCTGTTCATACTCTACAATGTAGCAGCCGATGAGCCAGTTGCGCAAGGTCGCCATTTGATTGATGGCACGGATTGCACCTGACTGCGCAGACTGATGAGTCTTGATGACCGAGGAGGAGAGATCGTCAAAAGAATGGCTTGCCTGTTGCAGCCAGTTGCCTGCGATTTCACTCAGTTGCTCTGAAAGGATGATATTATTGTCCATACTGTTCAAATTGCTTTCTTAATGTTTCTTTTACCTGCTCTCGCAAGGAAGATGGCTTGATTACCTCAAGGCCTTCCCCATATAGGAGAATACGTCCACGCAACTCCCGATTGGGTTCTAACATAAGACGGATTTCGCCATACCACAGGCCGCCATGTTCTCCATAGGGTAGTGTCTCTCGTTGGGAATGATGAAAGGGTTTAGTCAGCAGGAGACCATGCTGGTACTCTGTCTTTGTACGAATAACGACCTCTTCCACCTTGGCATCTTTCTCATGCGTTACACCTATAATATTATTAAAGAACGCTTGATAGAAGCCCTTAGGTGCAGGGATGTATTCCACATCATCAACCACATTCACGTCTCCCGCGATTCTGTCTAGTGGCACGTTATAGGCCTTATATTGTTCACGAATGGCGGCGCTTTGCTCGCATGCCTGAAGCCTTTCTGCATCGCCAAATACAAACCATCGGCCATTATATTCTTTCAGATACTGGGGATGGAAGGTCAGCACGAACGGCTCCTGCCCGAATCGCTGGTAAGCAAAACGTAAAACCTTCTTGTCCGTAATTGCCTTATAGAACACAGGCAACAAATCAATGTTGGTTAGGTTCTGCTCCAAACTGGAACAAATATGACTTTCCCCACTTGCAGCCTCTCTATGTGTGTCAAGCAGTAACTGGGTATTCTCAAAGTAAGCAGAGAACCAACTCATGGGCAAGATTCCTGCCGAGGCTTTACAGAATGCCACATAGTCCTCAACCCGTTTTTGCTCCACCGCCTTTCTCTCCTCTGCCAAAGGGTCGTCTTTCTCGCCAACATACTTGAAAGCCTTGCCTTTGCCCTTCTTGCCATTGTCCACGACACATCCATCAGAAAACATATTTAAGGTACTTCTTACATCCAGAAACGCTTTCTTCAGTTCTCCATACCCTATTTCGTTGCACAGAGTCATCTTATCATAATAGCCTTTCGCTCGTTTATGATAGATACACAGGATATCCGCGAGGGTTATGAACTCTCGTTTCATCAACTCTTCATAAATTATTTGTGCAAGTTGGCTCCTTATTCCAACGCCTGCAAAGATATTTTTCATCTGGATGTATCGTTATCATTTTTCGGGCACAAATATAGGAGTTTTGTGGAAAACGAGGAAAAGAATCCGAGAGAAAAATTCAAAAAATCTATTTCACAAGGCTTGCGGAGCGAAATCCTTTGAACGTTCCTCAAGTTACTATGTTTGCTCCCCGCTAACGACAACCTAGGACAAAATTTTGAGCCTAATAATACACATTGTTTAACATTTCGGGGGCAAAAATAGGCTAAATAGGCACACTTGAATTGTGCCTATTGATGTTTTTTACGCCCCAACAAATAAAATGGCTTCGTTTTTTATGGTAGGGGACTAGAATACACTATATTATATATACGCGCGAAAAGACAGAAATAAGCAAGTCTGAACACATTTAACCAAGAAATAGTATCATTTATAGACAACAAAATGCAAATATTTGTCGATTTTATTGTCTATAAACAACAAGTTTACTATTTTTGCACCCAAATTAAAGTACAGACAATGGAAATCATCTCTCGCAAGCATTATGCCGACAAGGTAGATTCATGGATCGGCAAAGGTAACATCATCGTATTGGTAGGCCAGCGTCGTGTTGGCAAGAGCTTTGTCCTGAAGGACTTCATCCAGCGTCATGCGGGTAATCCCGATGCCAACATCATCTATGTGGATAAGGAGAAGCGCAAGTTCGGTTTTATCAAGAACCATGAAGACCTGGGCCAGTACATTGATGAACACTTCATCGAGGGCAAGCACAACTACATTCTCGTTGATGAGGTCCAGGACATCGACGAATGGGAGCGTACCATCATCAGCTACCACACCGAGGAGCAGACGGACATAATCATCACGGGCAGCAACTCCAAGATGCTGTCTGGCGAGATAAGCACAAAACTCAGCGGTCGTTATGTTGAGATTCCTGTCCAAAGCCTCAGTTATAACGAGTTCCTCCTCTTCCACGGGCTTGCGGACAGCGATGACAGCCTCCGCACTTATCTCAACTACGGTGGTCTGCCCGGCCTCCGTCTCATTGGACTGGAGGATGACGAGGAGGTATGGGACTATCTGCGCAGCGTTTTCAACACCGTCATGCTGAAGGATGTCATAGAGCGTCACAACATCCGCAACATCCCGTTCCTGAACAACCTCATTGTCTTTCTGGCCGACACAATCGGCAAACAGACTTCAGCCACGAGCATCAGCAAGTTTATGAAGAGCGAGAAGATAGACATCTCCACGAATATCATCCTGGACTACAGCAGTTACTTCACCGATGCCAAGCTCATTGATGCCGTCAAACGCTATGACATACATGGAAAGAAACTCTTGGACAGCAACCGTAAGTTCTATTTCGGCGACATCGGCCTGCGCAATCTCATCGCTGGTGGCGATCGCGAAGCAGATATAGAAAAGGTGATAGAGAACGTCGTCTATCAGCAGCTGCTTCATTTGGGCTATCAGGTCTTCGTCGGCGACCTTCGTGCCGGAGAGATTGATTTCGTCTGCAAGAAGCCCAATGAAGTGAAGTATGTGCAAGCCGCCTACCTCATCGATTCAGATGAAACCCGCAAGCGCGAGTTCGGACGTCTGCAGGAAATCAAGGACAACTATCAGAAGTATGTCATCTCAATGACTCCGCTTGTTGTCCGCCGCGACTATGAGGGCATCCAGCACATCGGACTACGAGAATTCCTTGTTAACGGGTTCTGAACATTCACCATTGAAGATAAAAACAATGCGACTATGAAGACAAACAGAGTCATGGACGAAATCCGCAGTACCATGTCCCCTGAGATGAAGAAGCAGATGGAGTTTTATGCCCTTTATAACGCTTCAAAACGCATTAAAACATTCTCAGAAAGCACAGGCGGCATTCATATTTTGATAGCCTCTCCCTCTTTGGTTATCTTCCAGAAGGGTATGCCGTATTTATCGGTATATTCCTTCATGCGCCATGAGGATTCGAAGCCGCTGGCGACAAAGTGCATTGGAACGAACAAGCCGACCTTGAAACGCTCAATGAACTGCCTGCCACCGAGTGTATAGCCATTGCCGATACGTCCGTCTATCGGGAACATCACAAGGTCAAAGCTGTCTGCCACTTTGCGAATGTCCTTCAGTTCGCCCAGATATTGCTTCTCGTGGGCTATAGGGTCAATCTCTTCAAGTTCCTCGCTATAGATAGTCTTTCCGGGCACAGCATCGTGCAGGAACTTCGCATACCAGTTGTTCAAGTCCCCTGCGTGGAAAATACGTTTGCCCTCAGTCTCGACAATCCAGGATACGCCGATGTCTGTGCTGCCAAGCGCCTTGACGGAAATTCTTTCATCAGACCACGAGCCTCCTTTTGCCAGCCATACGTCTGCTTCTTCCTTGTTGGCTCGCCGATGTCTGAGAATATCCTTGCTCAGGATATAGGAGACATTGGATTTCAGCTTTTTCCACTCGAAGACAGCCCTCGTAAAGTGATCTTCATGGAAATGGCTGGAGAATACATAAAGAGGCTTATCCTTCTGCAGAACACCTTCCATCACGCCACTTGGATCCAGCCAGTAGTCGAATACCAGGATGGACTGCTCCGTTTCGAGCACAAAACCGCTATGGAAGATGTAGGTCAGTGTCATTTCTTTAATTCCTTTGGTAGCAATTCACGAATCCTGTCTTCTCTGATTATCTTTGGTGCGACCTTGCCTGCCAGCACCAACACCTTTTTTCCATTGCGGTAGATATGTAGCTGGCGAGAGCGGACTACTGATGTCAGCTCTGGGTCTTCCAGCATGGCTAACCAGAGATGGTGATAAACACCTTCTTCATCATACAACTTCTTTTGAAGATGAGAGCACATATTGGTGGTGTCAATAATCATATCATTTCACTTCATTATTCTATGTTGCCTCTGGGATGTCACTCCAGCGGGTAGTGTAACACGGGCTTCTGAAAGCATGTTTGATGCTGTCCTTGAACACTCCAGCCTTTCCCTTACCACCTTTGGCGGTATATTGCTGGGAGCCAAGGACAATCGTTTCCGAACCGTATTTGCGATTGATCTTGTCAAGTGCCTCGTCGATACGCTTCAGCTTCTCGAAACGCTCGGCATCGTAATCGATGAAATTGGTCTGTATGCCATTGTCAGGACAGATGCCCATGACAATGACACCTCCACGCTTATAGTGGTATCCCTGACGGAAGATTCTCTCCATACACTTGATGGCCGTCTGGACAATCTGCTGGGTGGAATTAGACGGTGTAAGGAGTCTTTCCTCGGTCATATTCCAATACTGGGGCAAGTCCTCTCGGAAATGGTTGGTGTCGATGAAGACACAGACCGTCTGGGCCACCGACTCCAGCTTCCTCAGTTTCTCGGCACAGCGGGCAGCAAAGTTGGAGATGCTGGTGCGCAGGGTTTCCATATCGGTCACCATGCCCGGGAAACTACGGGAGGTGCAGATGCTTTTCTTCTTGCTCATGTCCTCCATCGGGATGCAGTCGATGGCGTTAAGCTCCTTCCAAGTGCGTATGGCCACGACATTGTTCAAGGTGGCACGAACCCACGATTCCGCACGGCTAGCGAAGTCAAAGGCTGTCTTAATGCCCGAAGCCTGAAGACGTGCCGCATAGCGTTGCCCGATGCCCCACACCTCATCAATCTCATATTGTTGAAGTGCCTTGACACGTTGTTCATCCGTCCCTATCATGCAACAGTGATTGTAGCCCTTGTAGTGCTTGGCGTAGTGACTGGCCATCTTCGCAAGTGTCTTCGTTGGCGCAATGCCGATACTGACTGGCATACGGGTGGCTTTCCAGATGAATGCCGACAGGTCTTCTCCCCATTTTTTCAGGTCGTAGTTATCCATGCCCGACAGGTCACAGAAGCCCTCGTCAATGGAATAGCGGTAGAACGTGGGTGCTGCCTTACGGACGAGAGACATCACACGGTCGGTAATATCACCATACAACTCATAGTTTGATGAGAATACCGTTACTTCTCCGTTAGGGAAACGCTCCTTCAGCTGATAATAAGGCAACCCTGCCTTGATGCCCAGAGCCTTGGCCTCATTGCTTCTGGCCACAACACACCCATCATTGTTGGAGAGCACGCAGACCGGCTTTCCGTTCAAGTCTGGACGGAAGACACGTTCACAGGAAACGTAACAGTTATCACAATCAACGATGGCGTACATAATCAGACTTTTCTTGTGTCTCGATGTATGGAAGTCACTTTGCCCTGTAGGATGAACTGGTCATCGGCATCGATGATGATGGGTTTGAAGTCCGGGTTCGCTGGCATCAGGCGCAGATAGCCTTTTTCCTTGGTGGAGGTGTCGAGGGTCTTCACCGTCAGGCCGCCGTTGACGAAGGCCACCACGATGTTGCCGTCATAGATTTCTTCCTGACGGCCAACCAGACAGATGTCACCATCGAGGATTCCAAGGCCAATCATCGACGTTCCACGAACGCGGACAAAGTAAGAGGCTTCAGGGTGATGAACGAATTTTTCGTTCAAATCCAAGCTCTCATGTTGGTAGTCAATGGCAGGTGACGGAAATCCCGCAGCCAGTCCCTCAAAGAAAGGCAGCTTCAGTCGCTTGGCATCCTCCAGAGTGATGTACTCGGCACCGTCTATGGGTTTCTTTTCTTCCACGTTGTTCATGTTATATATAAACCTACTTTGTATTTCATACAGATAAATTGGAATTTGGTTGAGTTCCTGAATCTCCTCTTGTCGGTACAATGTTCAGATTCGAAACGACTCTTTGAAATTCATTGTAGATGAGACTGTCTTTTAGGTCTGAGTCATCAGTCTTAACAGCTTTCTGTAATTCATTGGTGAATATGACGAATACGTTCTTGTTTCTTTTTGTTTTAGCTCGCTTGCCATCAATAAAATACATCCACGTCGTGCCGTCCAATGTACCGTCAATCCTATCCTCAGCTGTGCCGACTGCGTTCTTCCAAATTGCCCATAGCATCTGATGTTGCTCAGGAGTGATGGCGAGTGTGTATGTGTTGATGTCAGGAGCTATGTAGTCTTTAGGTTTTTTTCGCAATTTCCGCTTTGTTATTTTTCTGTCTTTTTTTGTCTTGGTCTTTTTTTTGTACATAGCATTGTATGTGGTGTACCAGATGCTCTTCATAGCTTCTTTATAGACAAGTGCATGTGTCAAGGAATCGTATGTGAGTGACCATTCTGGCGAGAAAGACGGAATGCATTCAACACCAAACTCGGCATTTTGCGGAATCAACAGACGCGCTTTCTCCTGGTCAAACATTTTTACTTGACGGTTCTTATTTCGCCATGCTGTAGATTCGCTTTCCACTCGTATAAGTTTCTCCTGGGCCGTAATTGTTAGGGCGATGAGTGCGAATAGTGATGTGATGATGAATCTCTTGCTCATGCTTATAAGTATTGATTTATTGTCACAAATATACAAAATTGTTTTGAAATGGATTCAAAACAAGAAATTTTCGTTTTTTGTTATAACTTTAAAGAAACATCAAATTCCGATTTATCTGCCTTTTATCTCTATCTTTTTTATTACCTTGGCTGGAACGCCACCCACAATGGTATTTGGCTCAACGTCTTTAGTGACAACAGCACCAGCGGCGACCACGGCTCCGTCGCCGATAGTCACGCCTGCAAGCACAGTGGCATTGGCTCCTATCCATACGTTCTTACCGATGTGGATAGGCGCATAGCTCATACTCTGACGTTTGGCAGGGGCAAGGTCGTGGTTGATGGTGGCCAGCACGGCGTTGTGGCCGATAAGTGCGCCATCGTCAATGGTGATGCCACCCTGATCCTGGAACTTGCAGCCCATGTTGATGAAGACTCGCTCACCAACGACGGTGTTCTTTCCGCAGTCAGTATGGAATGGTGGGAACATGCCTACCGTCTTGGGCACCTCACGTCCCCAAAGTTGCTCCAGTAAATCGTGCAACTGCTCTGGTGTATGATACTTGCCGTTAATCTCTGCTGTTATCTTCAGTGCCTCCTGAGACAGCTGATGAAACATCATGTGGACTTCACCGCCACCAACGACAGGTTTGCCCGATGCCATGTAATCTCGAAATTCTTGTATTGTCATTTTGATTTCTCTTTGTATTTAATACCACTTATACCCATGCTCCTTACAGTAGTCAATAGCAGGTTGGAATCCCTGAAAGGTGGCCTTGTGAATCCACTTCAGCCCCTTGCGCTCATCCTTCGGTACGCCTGTGCCAGTCATCAGAAACCAGCCTGTAGCAAACTGTGACTGGGCATCACCGCCATTGGCTGCCAGTTCGTACCAGAAGGCACACTCCGACAGGTCTTTCTCAA
>Ga0247610_10003835_pt1 | contig 16251 bp, 9 predicted proteins | sample 174DNAGHGhighgp2_FD_193483 | JGI IMG/M metagenome (GOLD analysis project Ga0247610, IMG submission 193483) | Sheep rumen microbial communities from Palmerston North, Manawatu-Wanganui, New Zealand - 1742 DNA GHGhigh gp2 | ecosystem: Host-associated > Mammals > Digestive system > Stomach > Rumen ... | reverse complement strand
CATACACAGGAGTGGCAGGGCGACACTTACTATCGCCCGAACGACAAGAATCACGAGAACTGCTATCGGAAATACGCTACCGATGCGGAGGCCTATCGTGACCATTCGCTGTTTTTGTCCACCCGAAGCCGCTATGTGAAGTTGTTCTATTATCCCATAACGGACTACAAATCATGGGCTAACGGACTTTTGGAGGCTGGCTTTTCCGGCAATCCGAAATATGCCGACACGTTGGTTTCCATCATTGAGAAATACTATCTGATGCATTATGACCGCAAAGTGGCGCAGAAGTTGGGCGACACGGTGGCTTTGCGAGCTATGCAAAAACCCCAGCCGGAGCGTATCGGGGTGGGCGAGAACCAAAATGTGGCACAGGTCTCGAAGCCGACACCGACACCTGCTCCTACTCCAGTTCCAAAGCCTACGGTGACTAATGTGGAACCGAAACAGCCTGTCCAACCTAAAGCAGAACCTGAGGCGCAGGCTCCTGTAGCTCAACCGAAAGTTCAAGAGCAGAAACCCAAAGAGGAACCAAAACCCAAAGAAGAGTCGAAGAAAAACACCGCGAAGTCGGACACGATGGAGGTGAACGGCATTCAGGTGATTGTGGAAAAAAACAACAAGCCCAAAGAGCAGCCTAAACCAGTTCAAGAATCTCAGCAGGTTCAGAAACAAGAGGTTACACAACCTGCGAAGCCTGCGGTGCAAGAATCTAACAAATTGCCAGAGAAGGTGAACGGATTGAATGTCTTTGTGTTAGATCTATACGCAATACCTTATAAATCAGCTTATTATCCTTATACTAGCCGCCCGGTTTATGAGAACAACAAAACTAAATTCATCTTGGCTCGTCCGGGCGACACCTACCAAAAGCTAGCGACTGCATTGCAGATGACGGAGAAGAACCTGCGCCTCTACAATGATGTCTATGATGGTTCGGAACCCATTGAGGATGAGGTGATTTATCTCGAAATGAAGAGCACGAAGTCCCCTGTGCCGTACCATACGTTGCAGGAGGGTGACACCTATCGTTATATTGCCCAAAAGTATGGTATCCAGCTGAAGATCCTCATCAAGCGGAACAGCGGAAATATCAACAGTTATAGTGTGGGCGACCAGATTTGTATCGGATGTAACTAGTCGAAATGCCCAAGTCCTTCTATCATTTTAACCCGAAAACGCTGACCTACGAGAAGGTCAAGCTCAGCTTCAAGCACCTGTTCAAGCGTATCGCATGGGTGTTTGCGAGCGGTGTGGCCTTTGCGTTAGTGTTTGTCTGGATTGGATTCTATTTTGTTGATTCACCGAAGGTTAAGATTCTGGAGAAAGAGAATAATGAGTTGAAGGAAGAGGTGGACTATCTGAATGCCCGCATTGACGCGATGTCGGATGTGCTGGCGGATATCGAAGACCGTGACGACAATGTGTATCGTAATGTCTTTGAGGCGGATCCAGTTCCGAAAGAGGAGCGTTACCCGTTATTGATAGAAGACAGCCGTTTCGATAGTCTGTCGCGTTCCGAGGCCTATTCGATGTTGAAAGTGGCGAACAAAAAAGCAGACCAACTGACGGTTAGATTGGCTATTCAGACCAAATCCTTGGATACGTTGGAGAAGATTGCCAACTCCAAGGCGGAGATGCTGGCGGCCATCCCTGCTATTCGTCCGTTAAAGAACATGTACACCATCACATCTGGTTTTGGCAGACGTTATCATCCGATTCTCAAGACGTTACGTAACCATACGGGTATTGATATCGCCGCTCCGAAAGGAACACCGATTTATGCCACTGCCGATGGGACGGTTTCCCGTGAGAAGCCCGGTTCCGGTTACGGTATCTGTGTGGTGCTGAACCACGGATATTCCTATCAGACCTTATATGCCCACATGTCGAAAGCGGCGGTGAAGCCGGGTCAAAAGGTAAAGCGCGGCCAACTGATTGGTTACGTGGGATCTACGGGAATGTCATCGGGCTCTCACTTGCACTATGAGGTCATCAAGGGCGGCAAGCCGGTGAACCCCATCTACTATTTCTACATCGACATCACTCCGGAAGAGTACAATTCGCTGTTGGAATCCTCCAAAAAGGTCAACCAAGCTTTGTCATAGTATGAAACGATTTTTGGCTATCGGATTGGTTATCACGTTTTTGCTTGTCTCCTGCAAGACCAAGTTCGACCATCCTGACAAGCAGATTTTCCACTATAACGAGTCGTCCGGCATTCTGTCGTTGGATCCGGCGTTTTCTTCCGGACAATCCACGTTATGGCCTTGTAACCAGCTCTATAACGGTCTGGTGGATATGGACGAGAACCTGCAGGTGGTGCCGGCTATCGCGAAAAGCTGGACCATTTCGGAGGATGGCAAGATATATACATTTGTGTTGCGCAATGACGTGCAGTTCCATCAGACGGAGTATTTCCCTTTTAATGGACCAAGATATGTTACGGCGGCCGATTTTGTCTATAGTTTGAGCCGTATCCTCGATCCCGAGGTGGCATCCCCCGGTGCTTGGATCTTCCAGAAGGTGAAACGGGATGCACAGGGCAAACCGGCCTTCAAAGCCTTGAATGACACTGTTTTCCAAATAGAGTTGACAGAACCTTTCCCGCCGTTTTTGGGCATTTTGACGATGAAGTACTGTTCCGTGGTTCCGCATGAAGTGGTGGAGCACTATGGGAAGGATTACCGCAAATATCCCGTGGGTACCGGACCTTTCCAGATGCAGCTGTGGGAGGAGGGTGTCAAGCTCGTGATGCGAAAGAATCCCAACTATTTCGAGACGGATTCCGAAGGCATCCGCCTGCCCTATATCGATGCCGTCGCCATCTCCTTCATCGTGGAGAAACAGTCTGTTTTTATGGAGTTTATGAAGGGGACGCTGGATTTTATGTCCGGAGTGGATCCCAGCTACAAGGATGCACTGCTGACAAAGGACGGACAGCTGAATCCCGAATATGCAGACAAGATCAAGCTGATTACCGGCCCCTATCTCAATACGGAATATTTGGGTTTTAACTTAAAACCTACCGGCAAGAAGAACCCTTTGTTGGACAAGCGTGTCCGACAGGCTATCAATTACGGTTTTGACCGGGAAAAGATGATGAAGTATCTGCGCAACAACATGGGTTATGCCGGAGATGGCGGTTTTGTGCCGCGTGGAATGCCGTCTTATAACCCTGAACGCACGGGTGGGTATGAATACAATCCTCAGAAAGCTCAGAAACTGCTGGCAGAAGCGGGCTATCCTAACGGCAAAGGGCTGCCCGAAATCACGCTCACAGTCTCGGCGCAGTATGCCGATTTGTGCCAATATATCCAACATGAGTTGGGCGAAATCGGTATCCCGTTGAAGCTGGATGTGGCGCAGGCGGCACAGCAACGGGAAATGATGCGCAGCTACCAGCTTCCCTTCTTCCGTGGCTCTTGGATTTGCGACTACCCCGACGCGGAAAACCAGATGTCGCTCTTCTATTCCAAGAATTTGCAGCCAAACGGTTCCAATTACACCCATTACGTCAATCCAAAATTCGACCAACTATACGAAAAATCGCAGCGTTGTACAGACGACTCTTTGCGCAACGAATATTATACCCAAATGGACGCCCTTTTGGTGGAGGATGCCCCGTTCGTTATTCTCTACTACGATAAAGTGGCCCGTTTTGTGCAGAAAAACGTGGAAGGATTGGGCGTGAATCCCGTGAATATGTTGGATTTGCGGCGGGTACGGATGCGCTAACCCGAAGAAACGTTTCATGAAACGTCTCTACATGGCGGATTGCATAGCGGAATTATTTCAATGTTTCCAACGCCTTGTTGATCACCGGGTCCGTCTTGTTGATCACCGGGTAGAAGGCCTCGTCACCGTACAGGTTGCGGCCGATTAGCGCTTTTAGCCAGGTTTTCAACTCCTTGGCGGAGTTAGCGGACATTTTCGAGACCTTTTTCTTGTTGTTTTTCTCATAGTAGCTGACCAGTTGTTGTAACATTTGGTCCGAAACAGTCATGCCAGAAACGTAGGATTTCGTGTCGGAGAACCGCTTTTGCAACTCAGCCTTGTGCTCGTTGGTGTAGTGGAAGGCGAATTGGATGAGTGCCGAGGAGTTGGCGATGTCGTAGTAGGCATCGAGGTCTTTGTCGTGGTCGATGGGCACGAAAATGTCGGGCATGATGCCGCCACCGCCATAAACGGTGCGACCGTTGACGGTGTGATATACCTTGGAGGAATCCAGGTGGATGCTGTCGATGCTTTCCATCTCGCCGTTGAGCAGGCGGTTGTAGATGTCCTCGTAGTAGGCTTCGGTCCCCTTTTCGTAATCGCGCTGGATACAGCGGCCGCTGGGCGTGTGGTAGCGGGAGGTGGTCAGTCGGATGGAGGAGTTATCAGAGAGGTCGAACTGTCTCTGCACGAGTCCTTTACCGAAGGAACGCCGTCCGACAATAGTGCCTCTGTCGTTGTCTTGCACGGCACCGGCCACAATCTCGCTGGCGGAGGCGCTGAAGTCGTCGATCAGAATCACGACCTTGCCATCTTCGAAATCGCCCTTGCGGGAGGCGTAGATGACTTGCGGGCGCTCTTTAGAACCCTCGATGGAGACGATTTTCTGTTTATTGCCCAAAAATTCATCACAAACACTGACGGCTGCGTCCAAAAAACCGCCGCCGTTGCCTCGCAGATCGACAATTAGCTGGGTCATACCCTGCCGTTTCAGCTTCTGGATGGCATTGCTGAACTCCTTGGCAGTGGTGCTGCCGAACTCGTTCAACTTGATGTAACCTGTCTGTTTGTCAATCATATACGATACATCCACGGTATAGGTGGGGATCACGCCCCGTGTGATTTCGTAAGTGTATTTGTCCTTGAATCCCGGTCGGAGGATACCGACCTTGACCTTAGACCCCTTCTTGCCACGCAACAGTTTGAATGCCTGGTCGTTCTTGATCCCAACAATGGATTTGCCATCTACCTCAATCATCCGGTCACCAGCCATCAAGCCCGCTTTCTCGGAGGGACCGCCAGAAATGACGGACACCACCATCAGCGTGTCGTTCATGATGTTAAACTGTATGCCGATACCTTCGAATGAGCCTTCCAACGTCTCCATCATGGTTTTGTTTTCCTCTACGGTGGCATAGCTGGAGTGCGGGTCCAATCCTTGGAGCATTGCATTGATTGCCAGCCCATAAATGGAATCCGTGTTGACTTCGTCCACGTAATATTGGTCGATATAGCTCATCACTTCGCTCATCTTTTTCAGCTGTTCGTTGCCGGCTTTGCTCAGACGGTGCGGACTTTTGCGCAGTCCGAAGGAAAAGCCCGCAAGGAAAGCGACCACTATCCATAAGAAGATGAGGCATCCGCTACGTTTTGATGATTCTATGCTCATGTTGTTCTATTTTTGACGGTTGATGGATGATTGATGAAGTAATTCCAGAAATTGTTCTATAAAATTCTGATATGCTGTATCTTCGGTGTGTTTCATATAGCGTTGCACTACTTGTTGCCACTGTTGGGGCTGCACCACGGCGATGTGGTTTTTCCGCTTGATGTCGGCGATTTCATCTACCGTTTTCATCCGCTGGTAGAGGAGTTCGCTAATTTGATGGTCGATGTTTTCGAGCACCGTGCGCTGTTTTAGCAACTCCAGATCGGAGCCGTCGGTGCGCAAATCCAGTTGGGAGATGAGGGTGGCCCATTCCTTCGGCGACAGTTGTTGTTCCGTGTCGGACAGCGCTTGTGCAGGCTGATAGTGACATTCGGTCATAAGACCGTTAAATCCATAATTCATAGCGAGTTGCGCGATTTCTGGAATCAGACGCACTTGTCCGCACAGGTGGGAGGGGTCGCAGAGGATGGGCAGTTCGGGTAAAAGTACTTTTAGATCAATGGGAATGTGCCAGAGGGGGGCGTTGCGATAGACGTTCTCTTTGGCATCGGGGAAACCGCGGTGGATGGCCATCACTTGCCGGATGTCGGCTTTCCGGAACCGTTCGATGTTGCCTATCCAGAGTTTGAGGTCGGGAATCATTGGGTTTTTCACCATAACCGTGAAGTCGGAATGCCTCACCGCATCGGCAATCTGCTGAACATCAATGGGGTTGACGGCCGTTCGCGCACCTATCCACACGTTGTGGATGTCGTGTTTGGCGCACAGCTCCACCTGCTCAGCGTTCATCACTTCCGTGCAGACGGGTATGCCATAATGCTGTTGCACCTCCTGCAACCACACCAGCGCCACTTCGCCCGCACCGGCAAAACTGTCGGGGGCGCTGCGCACTTTCCATATACCGGCCCGATAGTAGTGCAACGGGATATTGTTGTTATGGGCGCACATCACCAGCTGCTCAGCCGTGGTGAGCACCTGTTCGCGACTCTCCGCCGCGCAAGGTCCCGCTATCCAAATCCTATCCATTACTCTTCAGTCTCGCTTTCTTCCTCAATATCTGTGAAATACTTCTTGACGAATTTGTTCTTCAAACTTCTGTTACCCAGTTTGTAGGTGAAGGAGGGCAGTCCCTTGGCTTGGTCGGGTGCCTGGAACCGGTTCTTGGGCTTCACGCTCGAAATGGCGTCGTTGAAGGCCTTGTCGGAAGAGAAGGCGGAGACGGCGTTGTTGTCGAACTGGTAGTAGAAGAAGTGGTTGTCAAACTCGAAATAGAGGTACAAACGGTTGCGGGAACCGCGTTTTTCAATCACAATGCGGCCGGGCACCATCTTGTATTGCTGTTTGGCACCGCAAACAATCAAGGGTAGTTTGGTCTGGGATTTGAAGGTGGATTGCTCCTTGTCCCACTCAAAGTCGATATTGGAGAAAAGGAATTTCACCTGCAGGGCATCCGGCAGACGGCGGTTCTGACCGAGTGCCGTACTGCGCTGGTAGCGGTCGTATTCCGTTTTACCCAAAAGATTATACAATGCCAAATCGTATGCCTCGTCGCCGGAAACGTCCACATAATCCAAAGTGGTATTTTCCAACGCTTTATTCATGATATCCATGGATTTTTCATTGAAGAAGAAATCGATGGAGGTGGTAAGGTGCATCTCGGCGGAGTCGGCGAGCATGTAGTTGACAATAGTACCGTTGGTGACGAAATCCACACGGCCCAGCTTGGCACCCATGTCAATGGAACCGCTGCCGTGCACCTCGCAGTTGTCGGTGTTCAGGGTGATGATGTTGCCGGGGATGGAAGGATCCATCAGTTTCTCCTTGGAAGCGGCCTTAAACTCGCGGGTCTCCTTGTCGTAAGTGATATAGCCGAAGACGTTGATATATTCGGCATCGTTGAATTCGTCCTTCGCCACGCCGAAAGCGGTGTAGATGCGACCTGTCTTGTTGCTGGATGCGATGGCGACCACTACCTTGCGCTCGTCCATATCCTTCGTGCGGTCATGAACCTGAATCATGATGTTGTTGGGATCTACCTGTTGGAGAATCTTCATACGGGCGTGTTTGACAGAATCGCAGCCATGGATGATCTCCACCCCGCCGAAGTAGGAGAGGAAGGGGTTGGTGCTGTGCAGCTCGGCGCGACCGTCGAAGGCGAACTGGTCACTGAAGTGGAAGTCCTTCTCTTTCGGGATTTTCGCGTCACCGTGGGTCTCCTTCATGAAATAGAGCGTATCAAAGTAGAGCGTTTGGACGCGCTGTTCAGCATCAATATAATCGTAATAACCGTTAGCAAAGAATTTGGTTGCACTGACAATACGGGTGTTACAGTCATAGAGTTCGTGGAATTTGTTCTCTCTACCAGCCAGTATGCGCGACTTCTCCAGCGGATCCATGGCCGCATTCTTCCGGATGGTCACATCGCCGTGCTGAGGAGTGATGGCGGCATCCCCCACGTTGATGTATCGCACGCCGTGTGCGGCAATCACGTTCTTGGCGAAATCGTACTCCGCATTGACCGCCGTGAACTGATAATCCACGTATGGTGCCACCGCATACAGTTCGTTGCCAACGCTTTGCATGTCAACAAGTTCCTTGATAGGTGTGTTGTCGATGTCCACGTTTTTATGCGGGTCGTCCCACTTGAACCGCAGCATGGTGGAGTCGATGGGATCCCACTCAAACTCGGACGATTTGGCCTTGATCTCGTTTTTGACGAAATAGACCACAGAAGCTTCGCCGTTGGCGATGAAGTGGCCCTTGCGGGTCTTGAAATCGATATGGGAGTTGTAGTTGTCGGTGGAGAAGGCGACATCCTTGCCGCCACTGATGTCGTAAATTCGCAGGTCGGCGGTATCGGCCAGCAACTCATGGTGCTTGAACTGGAAGAGTCGCGAGGAGATGTCGGCGCGGTTGAACTTCACGATGCCGGTGCCGAACATGCCGCTGGGGGTGATCTTTGAATTGCCTGTCAACGTGGCTTCTGTGAAGAGGTCCATCGGATTGGCTAACGTGTGCACAAACATCTGATCTTCGTATGGTTCCCAGTGCATGTAAGCCTCTTCCACGCTCGCCGGCGGGAATTCCGTACCTGCCAGCTGCTCGTCCACGATATGTTTGTTGGCGGAACCGTTCGTGGAATCTATGTAGAATACGAGGCTGTCGGAGGTGGTGTGAGAGGTGATGTAGTCGATATTTCCTTTTCCTCGCAAACCTCTGTTGCTAAGACTGATACGGCCTTGGTAAGCGCCTCTGGTACCATACATGGGCAGACCACCAGTATTATGGACGAAACCTAACGAGAAGTCGGGCTGCACTTTCAACGGCTCGGCGATGTCGGGGAAGATACCGCCGGAAATCAAGGCACCGCCGAATTTCATGGAGTCAATCACGAAGTTGTCCAGATTGACGATACGGAACTGATTGACGGCATAGTAGAACTTGTTCCGGTCATATACGCCGCCCAATACGTAGGGTTGGTCGTAGAAGACTTTACCGCCCTTGCGCGCCTCGAAAATCGGGTAGTCGGGATAATCGGTCATGCCGCTCTTGTTGCCGGGAGCATCCACGTAAAGCACTCCTGAGAGTTCTTCGATTTCGCTGCGCACGCGCTGCAACTTGTAGTCGCCGTACATGTCCATCGGACCATCCTTGTCCTCCACATACATGATCAGCGTGTCAATGATGTCCATATCGACCAGGAAACGGTCGTAGTCGAACTGGCAGTTATGGGTCACAAAGTCGAACAGACCGCCGATAACACGACCGGAGAAGACCATGTTGCGGTTTTTCTTCACGGTGACGAGCTCGTTCATGGGATAGACATTGACAATCTGCGGATCGCTGAGCACGAAGAACTCGCAACCGGTGATTTTCAGGTCGTTAGTCGCCAGATCCAGCGAAGCGTAGTGGGTCTTGGATTCCAGTTTGATATAGTCGTAGTCTTTCTTTTTAACCTGATTATTAAGGTATTGCGCAATCTTACTTCGGTAGTTGATCTTGTTATTGTTGATGTCGTATTCAATGAATCCGCGAGCGGCGAAGTCGATCATCATCGCCTTGATGTCCAACGGCGGTTTGTTGAACCAACGGATAACATCCTCAATCGTAAGGCTTTCATAACCGGCGCTGTTAAACAGTTGCCAGAGGGTGTAGAGCGGGTTGACGATGTTGTAACCGGCGATTTCGTGCATCACGCTCTCTTCGTAGTAGTTCTGCGACTCAAAGTAGGCTTTCTGGTTGCTGGTGTTGCCCACGATGGGTTTCAGTTCGATGCGCTTTTCGGTGGTCACCCATTGCAGCGACTCCACATACATGTCCAGTTTGTGGTAAGAGTCGAAGAAAGGGGAACGGCCCACGCCCTGTTTCGGGCGGGAGATGAGTAGCGATTTTTTCTCGTTGTCGTACTTGAAGTTGGCCGCCGGATGGTAGATGGAGTCGTTTTCGATATAGACGGAGACTTTGGCGTCTTCGGAGAGCAGGTTGGCGGGACGGATGAGGAAGCTTCTGGAGGAGGCGCTGATGATGACCTTGCCTTCGTTGTAGATGGTGACTTTGGCCAGAATGTCGCCTTGGCCGGTGCCGTAAATGGAGGCGCCGCGCATCTCGAAACCACCCACGTAGTCCACGTCTTTATAGAGGTTTTTGACGGGCAGCGTTGCCTCGTCACTGATGAAGCGCGGGTAAGTGGCTTTCTCTTCCGAAGTGGGCAGTACGGCTTTGTCTTCCACGCGTCCGATCACGGGTTGTGCGAAGAGTCGCGGGTAGTGGAGCAGGGCGTTGTCGGCCACCACGCGCGGGAAGCGGAGGTCGATGTCATAGGTTTTCAGCACGGCTTTCACGTTGTCGTCCAGACCAGCGCGTTCCCAGGTGATAGTACCGCCATTGGCTTTAAATTGCAGTTTGTCAGGATAATATCGTCCACTCATGCCCTTGACCGTCAGACTGTCTTTGGCGGAGAAGCCCATCAGGTCGATGTTCTTGAACTCAAAGAAGGGTTCCTCGGCAAATCCCATCTTCTCGGGGTCACTCATTGCGACCCATTTCACGTTGTCGCCTTGGTTCAGGATATTGCCTTGGAAAAACCGGGCGTAAAGACTCATTTTGTCTTGGAAGAAGGTGGAACTTTGTCCGATGTGGTAGTCCAAAATCTTCTTCCAAGTGTCCGCCTCGTCGGCATACTGGCTTTGGATGAAAACGTTATAGGTATGGATAAAGCTCTGGAAATGCGGAATCGGGCGGTGTTTTTTCTTCACCATCTTGTTGGCCTCTTCCAGGAAGACCTGTTGGTTGGCGGGATCCATGCGGGTGGTCCACATCAGCTCGAAGGTGTCGAGGATATCCTTGGCCTCCTTTTGTCGGTCTTTGGGTACAGATGCATAAAACTCCTTCATCTCCTCCACGGTTTTGGAGGGGTCTTTGGAGAAAGAGGTAAAGCGCTGAGCTTGAGCTAAAACCGTCAAACACAGCAGGATACATACGGTCAATAGTTTCTTCATTGTCACACAGAAAAATGGTGGGCAAAGATACAAAAAAGAGCGATTGCGAATGAAAATGTAGAATGAAGAATGCAGAATGTAGAATAATGGTATGCGGGGGATTTGTGGGTATATGAAGAAGGGCTAATGGTGCGAAGATAGGGATTGTTCAGCTATTTCTTGTATTTCTTGTCCCAAGACAGGGTTAATTGTTCCTAGCAGAGCCGTAGTAACCAAGCATCAGGCAAACTATTTGTTCAATAGTTTCTCGTTACTTCTTCAATAGTTCTTCGATGTTTTATCGGAGAACTATCGGACAACTATCGAAGAACTATCGAAGAACTATCGAAGAACTATCGAAGAAATAGTGATGCAACTTGCTGACAAGTGCTTCGCAATTGCTTTGCATCATCCGGGAATGCCGTCTTGGTTGTCAAAATAATCAATTTTGTAAGCCTCCCTAACCCGAAAAATCCTATCTTCGCGCCATGAAAAGTTGTACTTTCCAAAGCAAAAACCTTTCAAAAATGAGCATTATTAGACACCTTTCTTTCTTTCTCTTTGTTTTAAGCTTGTCTTCTTTGTGCGCCCAGAATCAATCACCTATGTGGATAGAAATTGACCAGGGTGGCTTTGCAGATAAAATAATTTTTTCTCATTACGGAGTGATTGTATCAACGTTTGACTATCATGGAACTACTCAGTGGCACCTTTACAATACCACATACTACCCTCCAAGCAAATTAGGTAAAAGCCATATAGACAGCTTGTTTGAATATGTGAACACACATTATCAACAGTCAAGGTGTAAGGAGTTCACTACAAATAAAATATTAATCTTAGACGGTAGCTGGACGGATATTTACATACAGAATGGCCGTTATGTGAATACAATGGGAACAACTGAGGAATGTTTCAGTAAAGAAATGGATATTATTGAACGTATGGCAAACCGGATTCTTGATGAATTGTCCGACTCTAACAAAATCTCTTTGGGAGGCGCCCTTGAAGACTGTGATATTGCGGAGACTTCGCCATATTGCTACTTAAACACACTTGAAGGTTCTACATTCCGTGATTTTTTCTGCCAATTTTACGTGGATGATGAATTATTTTTCACAATCTGTGAAGATTTCGGGCTGTTGTATGAAGACGGACAGACTTGTTTCATTCCGGAAGAACCAGACCATGTCAAAAAACAGTATTCCTATAATTGGAGAAAGTTGTTATACCGAATGAGGGACGATCTCCTTCAATGCCAGTCGGACACCATTCCCGGGATGAATGGGAATTATTTGTTGGTGCGCTTCAATGGGCATTGGTCCTACGTAAATGGGTTGGATATGAAAATGCTGAAAAATTGGCTGAAAATGATGGATAAAGTGGTGCCACGAGCCTATCGGAAATCATTCAAACGCAAAAAGGAACAATTAATCCTGTCGTGGGACAAGAAATAACCGAAAAAAATCCTATCTTCGCGGCAGGATAATGATAAAGATGAATAAGTTCCGCATACTGCTTCTGCTGTTGGTCCAAGTGATTTTTTTGGCATCCTTGAAAGGCCAAAATGGTCCATGCTTCCGATTCGTTGACACGCTGTATTTGAAAGCGAACGTGTTGCACGTTTGGCATGCCACCTGCGTGTGCCCGTCTTTGTCCTGTGTGGTTCGGGATGAAGCAGAAAAGGAGATTGCCCTCTCTTTGTTCAGCGGGGAAAACCACTTTCCTGAAGAGGCGATGCCACCGCTGCTCATACATACCATTGCAGACAGACAGTTTGTCCTGATGCGGAATTATCTCGAAGACAGCCTCTCCAATAGGTTTACGTGGAAGCAAATCCGCCATTCATTGGAGGATGGCATACATGTTGACACCATGGAGAGGATGGACAATTTCCACCGTGAAGTGATGATGAAACGCGAGAATCCAGACCAGCAGTTTTATGATTCCATCCATGATGTTATGATAGAATGGCTTGACAGAATCTTAGAGATGTCCGAAGATGAGTTAAGCATAGGGAACTTACTTTTCGAAGAGAAAGGGAAACTCAATCCGCAACCAGATGACGACGCGCCCGTTGACACTATCGTGTGTAACGGGGAACGGTATTGCTTGAAAATGTCTCCTTTTGAATCGTGGGGAATACTGGCTGAGGTTCAGAATGAGTGCAATTTCTTTTATAACGACACTGCGGAGATGAATTTGCTGCAACATCGTAAATTCAAGAAAATTTTGTTGTTTATTCCCTTGAAAGAAAAGGGTACTGGACAATAATATGTTGTCCCAAGCTGCCCCCATTGTCGTCCGTAGGCAAACTATTAACTGCTAACTGCCAATTGCTAACTGAAACCGCGCCGCCACCCATTTGTCCTTGGACTTGTGGTCCAGGTACTTCAGGCCGTTTTGGGCGCAGCAGTAGCGCAGGGCGGGCAGGTCTTCTTCGTAGAAGCCGCTGAGGAACAGCAAAGCACCTGCGTTCATGCACTTCACGTATTGCGGGATGTCCTGCAACAGAATGTTGCGGTTGATGTTGGCGAGGATGATGTCGTAACGTTCACTGCCCAGCAGGGAGGCATCGCCCAACAGCACTTTGAGCTCGTCGCAATGGTTATGCTTGGCGTTCTCCACACCGTTGCGGTAGGCCCACTCGTCGTTGTCGATGGCGGTGACGGGACCCGCTCCATTCATCGTGGCGAGGATGGCTAACACGCCTGTACCCGCACCCATGTCGAGCACGGCTTTCCCGCGTACGTCCGTCTCCAGCAGGTAGGATACCATCTGCGCGGTGGTGGCGTGGTGCGCCGTGCCGAACGACATCTTCGGTTCGATGATGATTTCGTATTCGGCGGCAGGGTTTGCGGGGTGAAACGGGGCGCGGATGTAGCATTTGCCGTCAATGAGCACAGGCTCGTAGTTGGCCTCCCAAGCGGCATTCCAGTCCTTGTCCTCCATTGGCGCGACGGAGTAAGAAATCTTCACTTCCGGGAACTGCGGTGCGTCCAGCATGTCTTTGAACACATCCTCCTGATAGTCTTTCTCGGGAATATAGCACAGCAGTTCGTTCTCGTTGTCGCCGTCCATGAAACTGTCGCATCCGGCATCCGCCATCAGCGAGGTATAGACCTCCTTCCATGGATCCGCAGGGGTGATATGTAATTTTATTTCGAGGTATTTCATACGAAATGGTTTCAGGTTTCAAGTTTCAAATAGAGACGCAAAATTTTGCGTCTCTACATTCACGTTTACGTCTAATACTCAATGGGTTTGCCGGAGAGGTTGAACCACAACTCTTGCTCGTCCCCGGACTTCTTTTCAACCACAATGACCTTGTAGGCGTTCAGTTTGTCGGCGAGGCGTTTGACAGAATAGAACTCCTTGAGTTTGTAGCCTTTATATTCTTTCTTGAGGTAATCTTGGATGGTGGCGGAGAGGTTTTCGTTCTTGCCCATCACCCAAGTCTCCACGAGTTCTCCATAGTTGTTGAACACGCAGGTCTCTTTGCCGCGGGTGGTGTAGAAGTGGGCTTGGTAGTTCATGTAGCCGTCTTCTTTCCATTCCACGTTGGCCACCTTCGGGTATTTGAGCTTGAAGGCAGCCTTCACGTTCTCGGGAACGCTGGCGGCGTCATCGTTGTCCAGCTTCATGTTCATTTTTTCGTAGTATTTGTTGAGGGCGTCGTCCTCGGCACTCTCTTTCTTGTCGTTACCGCCCAGCTCGTAGTCGGGGTCGATGGTGCGGATCAGCTTGCCGGCCTTGTCAAAGAAGACGGTAGTGACCAGCTTGGCCTTATAGTTGGCCTTTTCGTAGAATTCGACCATCATCTTGTCGTCCTTGTCGGCGCGCTGCTCCTTGACGGCACTCTTGAAGCGCCAGCCGGGGTAGAAGTCGTTGAGGTGCTTGGCCATGAGTCCGGTGACGGATTCTTCGGGCATGATGGTGAGCGTTTTCTCCCAAACGCCAGCCGGGGTGATATACACGGCGGTCTTCTTGCCTTGGTTGAGGCAGCGGGCGATATACATGCTATCAACAAGGAACCAATTGAGTTCGGCGGGATGCAACACCTTTTTTACCAACGTTTTGGAAACGATGTCGGGAACGGTGTTGGCTTTGATAGCGATATTGCCGTGTTCGTCTTTTACCACGGGTTCGGGTTTTTCTTTCTTGGGTTTGGCCTCTTTTTTAGGTTCTTCGCTCTTTGAAGAAGAGGTGCTGGCCGGTTTGCTGGCGGGTTTAGCGGAAGAAGAAGAGGTGGCAGGCTTGTTGGCGGCAGTGGACGGTTGTTTGGCAGCTGCCGCTTTTGCAGCCTTCTCAGCTTCCTTTGCGGCTTTTTCGGCGGCGGCCTTTTCGGCAGCCTCACGTTTTGCCTGTTCCTCCTTGGCGGCCTGTCGTTCGGCGGCAGCGGCTTTGGCCTGCTCTATCTTGTCGGGCTGGTGCTTGGTAGGATCTTGGAACCCTTCCGGATCCTTGCGCGAGAGCAGTTGGTTCTGACCCGTGCTGGAGAATGTCAGCACGGAAGATTTCATGCCCACACCGTCGGGCTTCACCTCCAGATAGTAGTGCGTGCTCACATCTTCCTGCTCCTCCAGCGCACTGACGCTGATGATGAACTCAGGGTAGTTCGCTTTCACATAGTCCGTGATGGAAGAGGGCAGTTCGTTGACGGGCACGGTGAAGAGCGTGCGGATCCATTCGCCGGCGGCGGAGATGTAAACCTTGCCGTTGGTGGCCCCATCCTTGATGCTGGCCACGTAGGTGTTGCCCTCCTTCATCCATCCCGTCACTTTGACGTAGGAATATTGTTCGTCAAGGGTTTGCGTGACATCCGAGGGCACCTCTGCCGGTTTCAGCTTCTGCGCCGAAACCATATTGTTGTTGATTATAACTATCTGAATAGCTGATAATAACAGGGCGAATAAGAGTTTATTTTTCATATTTGTCATAAATTTTCAAATGAAGCCACAAAAATAGTTTTTTTTGTTATACGGTCACACGGTTATCCGGTTACACGGTCAATAGTCAATGGTCAATGGTCGCCGTTCAACGTTTCCCGAATCTTTGCGGTAAGGATATCAATGCCGATATTGTTGTTGCCGCCGATGGGGATGATGATGTCGGCGAGGCGTTTGGTGGGTTCGATGAAGAGTTCGTGCATGGGTTTCACAAAATTGCGGTAGTGGCGGATGGACTTGTCGAGTCCGCGGCCGCGTTCGATCACATCGCGGCTGATGATGCGGATGAGCCGTTCGTCAGCGTCCGTATCGACGAAGACCTTGATGTCCATGGTGTCGCAAAGTTCGGGGTTGGTGAAGATGAGGATGCCCTCCACGATGAGCACTTCGGCGGGGTGCACGGGAATGGTTTCCGTGCCGCGCGCGCAGGTCACATCCG
>Ga0247610_10003834_pt1 | contig 16257 bp, 10 predicted proteins | sample 174DNAGHGhighgp2_FD_193483 | JGI IMG/M metagenome (GOLD analysis project Ga0247610, IMG submission 193483) | Sheep rumen microbial communities from Palmerston North, Manawatu-Wanganui, New Zealand - 1742 DNA GHGhigh gp2 | ecosystem: Host-associated > Mammals > Digestive system > Stomach > Rumen... | reverse complement strand
TATTATTATCATAATTTTTATCTTTATTATCATTTATATCATTATCATTATCTTTTATAATATCAACATCTTTTATATCATTATCATCTTTTATAATATTATTATCTCCTATTTCATCTTTATTTATTTCTTTTTTTTTTATATTTTCTTTATTTTTATTAATATAAAATAAATAATTTGTATAAATAATATCAGTTGATCCATTTGAAAATCCATTTAATTTATTTATTATATCTATATATTCTTTTCTATTAAGAACACAATGTTCTACTAAATGTGCTAATCCATCAACTTTTTCAAAAAAAGCACCCGTTTTTACTCTTAAAAAACATCCTTTTTTATTTGTATTTCTTATATTATATCTTATTACATTTAAACCATTATTTAATTTAAATGTATTTTTTTCTTTTATATAATTATTAGGAATTTGAATTAAATTATCAAACATTTTTTTTAATAAAATTTATTAATTTATTATTTTTTATTTTTTATTTAATTATTATTTTATCATTTTTTAATAAAATAAAAATTAAAAAATAATTATTAAATTATTAAATTATTAAAATAATTATATTTTAATAAAAATAAAAAAAAATATTTTGATAAAAAAATTTATGTTACTCTTATTTTAGTTAAAGTAATATTATTTTCTAAAGCTTCATTTATATATTTATATACTGTATCTTTATTTATTTTTGTATATAATGATAAATTAATTAAAGAAGAATTAACTTTTAAAGCATCACTTAAATATTTTAAATCTTTATCTATAACATTTTTTTTAATTCCAAAATCTAAATTTATCAAAGAAGAATTAATTTTTAAAGCATCACTTATATATTCTAATCCTTTATCTGTAATCTCAAAAGCTAACCATAAATTAGTTAAAGAAGAATTAATTTTTAAAGCATCACTTAGATTTTTTAAATCTTTATCTTCTATTACATTATTTGTATATGGATTTATAATTAAATTAGTCAGATATGAATTAACTTTTAAAGCATCACTTATATAATCTAATCCATTAAAACTATATGAACTTATGGTTAAATTAGATAAAGAAGAATTATATTTTAAAATATCACTTAAATAATTAAATCCTTCATTAGTTATATTGACAAAATCAAATCTTAATGTAGTTAAAGAATAATTAAATTTTAATTCTTCACTTAATAATTGTAAAAAATCATCTAATAAAAATTTAAAAGTTGGTGATTTATATATATTATTAAAAATATCTCTATAACAAAATCTATCATCTATACAAAATAATTCATATATAGAATTATCTCTAATTTTTTCTATAATTATTTCAAATTGTTCCATTTTTAATTAATAAATAATAAAAAAATTATAATTTTAAATAAATATGTTTTAATAATAATTATAATTTTTCAATTTTTATTAATATTCTATTAATAAAAATAAATAAATAAAAAAAATTAAAAATTAATTTCGATTAAAGTTATATTTTCTTTTAAACTTTCATTTAAATATTTAATTTCTTCATCTGTGATTTTATTACCTGATAAATCTAAAGATATTATTGATGAATTAACTTTTAAAGCATCATTTAAATATTTATATCCTTCATCTATAATTTTATTATTTGATAAATCCAAAGATATTATTGATGAATTAACTTTTAAAGCATCACTTAAATATTTATATCCTTTATACATAATTTCGTTAGTTGATAAATTTAAAGATGTTATAGAAGAATTAATTTTTAAACATTCACTTAATTTTTTTAATCCTTCATCTGTAATTCTATTAATTGATAAATCCAAAGATATTATTGATGAATTAACTTTTAAAGCATCACTTAATTCTTCTAATCCTTCATCTGTAATTTCATTATCTGATAAATTTAAAGATGTTATAGATGAATTAATTTTTAAACATTCACTTAATTTTTTTAATCCTTCATCATCTAATTCATCACTTTCTAAATTTAAATATGTTAAAGAAGAATTAACTTTTAAGCCATCACAAAAAAATTTTAATTTTTCATTAATGTTTTCATAAAATAAAATTAATTTATTTAAAGAAGAATTCTTTTTTAAAATATTACTTAAATATTTATATCCTTTATTAGTAATATTTTCTGGTTCTGCTAATATCAAATTTGTTAAAGAATAATTAAATTCTAATTCTTCACTTAATTGTTGTAATAAATCATCATATAAATCATTTAAATCATTTGATATTATTATTTCATATCTATTATAATTAATATCATCAAAAATAATTCTATTTCTAATAAATGCTATATAATTTATATAATTATCTCTAATTTTTTCTATAATTATTTCAAATTGTTCCATTTTTAATTAATAAATAATAAAAAATTATAATTTTAAATAAATATGTTTTAATAATAATTATAATTTTTCAATTTTTATTAATATTTTATTAATATTTTATTAATATTTTATTAATAAAAAATAAATAAAAAAAATAAACAAAAGAATAAAAAAAATCAAATTATAAGTTTAGTTAAAGTTATATTTTCTTCTAAAGCATCACTTAAATATTTTAATCCTTCATAATTAATTTTATTTATAATTAAATTTAATTTGATTAGAGAAGAATTAACTTTTAATGCATTACTTAATTCTTCTATTCCTTCATTTGTATATATAATATCATGTAAAAATAAATGATATACTATTTTTTCAACAGTAAGATTACATAATGATAAATTTAAATCAATCAATGAAGAATTAATTTTTAAAGCATCACTTAAATATTTTAATCCTTCACTTGTTATATTATTATGACCTAAATCTAAATTAGATAAAGAAGAATTAACTTTTAAAGCATCACTTAAATATTTTATTCCTTCACTTGTTAAATTATTCTGATCTAAATCTAAATTAGATAAAGAAGAATTAATTTTTAAAGCATCACTTAAATATTTTAATCCTTCACTTGTTAAATTATTCTGACCTAAATCTAATTTAGATAAAGAAGAATTAATTTTTAAAGCATCACTTAAATATTCACATCCTACATCGTCAATATTATTATTTTTTAAACCTAATTCACATAATAAAGGATTAACTTTTAAAGCATCGCTTAAATATTTTAATCCTTCACTAGTTATATTATTATGACCTAAATATAAAATGGACAAAGAAGAATTAATTTTTAAAGTATCACTTAAATATTTTATTCCTTCACTAGTTATATTATTCACATATAAATATAATTCACATAATGAAGAATTAATTTTTAAACATTCACTTAATTCTTTTAATCCTTCATCTGTAATTTCATTTCTTGATAAATGTAAATAAGTAATAGAAGAATTAATTTTTAAACAATCAGCAATATATTTACAACTTTCATCATTAATTTCAGATTTATCTAAATATAATTCATATAAAGATGAATTAACTTTTAAAGCTTCACTTAAATATTCTATTACTTCATTTATATTTTTATTTTCTGATAAATCTAATTGAGTTATAGATGAATTAACCTTTAAAATATCACTCAAACATCTTCCTACTTTATCTGTAATTTCAATTTCATTAATACATATATTATCTAAAGAAGAATTAATTTTTAAAGCCTCACTAATTTCTTGTAAAAAGTATTCAAAAGAAAAATTATTTATTTTTATTTTTTTCCATTCATCATAAATATCAACAAAATCAATTTCATTATTATTAATTGCTAAATAATCCAAAGAATTATTTGTTATCTTTTCTTTAAATTCATTGAGTAATTCTTCTGTTATTTCATCAATTGTAATATTAATTTTCATTTTAAATGACAAAAAATATAAATAACAAATAAAAAATAAAAAAAATTATAATTTGAAAAAAATTATATTTTAACAATAATTATAATTTTTCAATTTTTATTAATATTTTATTAATAAAAATAAATAAAAAAATTAAAAATTAATTTCAATTAAAGTTATATTTTTTTTTAAACTTTCATTTAAATATTCAAATCCTTTATATGTAATTTCATTATTTAATAAATCTAAAGATGTTATAGAAGAATTAATTTTTAAAGCATCACTTAAATATTTATATCCTTCATCTGTAATTTCATTATTTGATAAATTTAAAGATATTATAGAAGAATTAATTTTTAAAGCATCACTTAAATATTTATATCCTTCATCTGTAATTTTGTTGTATGGTAAATTTAAAAATGATATAGATGAATTAACTTTTAAAGCATCACTTAATTCTTCTAATCCTTTAATTTCATTACTTATTAAACTTAAAGTAGTTATAGAAGAATTAATTTTTAAAGCATCACTTAATTCTTCTAATTCTTCAATTCCATAACTTAATAATTTTAAAGTAGTTATAGATGAATTAACTTTTAAAGCATCACTAAAAATTTTTATTTCTTCATTTGTAATATTTTCATATAATAAATATAATTCATTTAAAGAATAATTCTTTTTTAAAATATTATTTAAATATTTATATCCTTTATTAGTAATATTTTCTGGATACACTAACATCAATTCTGTTAAAGAATAATTAAATTCTAATTCTTTACTTAATTGTTGTAATAAATTATCATATAAATTATATGGGATTATTATATCATATCTATTATCATTAATATCAGTAAAAATAATTTTTTTTTTATTAAATGCTAATATATATATAGAATTATCTCTAATTTTTTCTATAATTATATCAAATTGTTCCATTTTAAATAATAAAATTATAATTTTAAAAAATTATGTTTTAATAATAATTATAATTTTTCAATTTTTATTAATATTTTATTAATATTTTATTAATATTTTATTAATATTTTATTAATAAAAATAAATAAATAAAAAAAAATTAAATAATAAATATTTGATAATTAATATCGGTTAAAATAATATTATATTTTAAAACTTCTTCTAATTCATTTTGAATAATATTTTTATTTAATTCATTAGGATTATAATTTATAATAATTTTATAAATATTATTATTTGATTTAAGAAATTCAAAAAAAGATTTATAATTATTTTTATTAATATTTACATCTAAAGATATTAAAGATGAATTATTTATTAAAATATTAAATATATCATTAGGAATAAATTTTGAAATAAAATAATTATTTAATATATTTATTTGTAAATCACAAATAGAATTATTATATCTTAAAGCATTAAATACATCTAAAGAAATATTATTTATTCCTTTTAAGTTTAATTTTATTAAAGATGTATTATATTTTAATGTATCATATAATTTTTGAATATCTTTTTCACTTAAATTTTCATTAAAATAATAATTATTTATCTCTTTTTCTAAATTTAAATCAGTTAGAGATTTATTATTTAATAAACCTTCACAAATATTAGATATTTTAACAAAAGGATTAAAACTTAAATTTAGAGAAGTTAAAGAATAATTATTTTTTAAGAAAAGATTAATATTTTTTAAATTTTGAATATTATTATGACTTAAATTTATTTCACTTATATATTCATTATTCATTAATGATTTAAATAATAATTCACAATTTTTTGAATTTAAATTACAATAACTTAAATCTAAACTATTTAAAAAAGAATTATTAAATTTTATTACTTCACATAAATTAGTAAATAGATTATTTTTATTAAAATCAAAATGAGATAAATTTAAATTAATTAATGATTGATTATTTTTTAAAAAATTAAAATCATTAAAATTATTATTAACAATTATTAAATCTTTTAATGAAGAATTATTTTTTAAAAAATTATTTTTATCTATTTTATTATCTTTATTTATTATATTTATTTTTACATTTGATAATTTCTTTTTAAAAAATGTAAAATCATTTGTATCATTTATAACATAAGAATTATTTAAATATGAAAAAATATTTATATCATTAATATCATTAACATCATTAATATCATTAACATCATTATTAATAATAGATAAATTAATAAAATGAGAATTAAAATTTAAAAGTTCAAAATCATTAAAATTTAATAATATTAATTTTGAATTTAAACAATCAAAATTATTATAATATTTTATTAAATTAAAATTATAATAATATCTTTTATAAAACTCATTTAAAAATATATTATTATCAATAATATTTAAAGAATTCAAATAATTATTATAATTTAAAAAATATAAATCTAAACTACATTTATTTAATAAAGTTAAATCTATTATTGATTTATTATTTTTTAAGAAATTATAAAAAGATTTTGTATTATTAATATCTAAAATTAAATTAGAAATATTTGGATAATTATTTAATAAATCAATAATATTATTTATTTTATAATTCAATTTATAATTTAAAGTATTATATTCATTTAAATTTTTTAAATTAATAATTCTATTATAATCATCTATATCAAAAATATCTAAACTCATTTTTATATTTATATTTATAATTATAATTATAATATATAATATTTTTTATGTTAAATTATTAATTTCATTTTTTTTTATTAATAATTATTTATAAAAAAAAATAAAAATAAAAAAAAAATTAAAATAAAATTTGAATATTAGATAAAATAATATTATTTTGTAAAATATCAATTAATAAATTTTTAATTTGTTTTGATATAAAAATATTAGAATGAATAATTAATTTATAAATAGTATTATTTAATTTTAAAAATTCAAAAAAAGATATATAATTATTTTCATTTAAATATATTTCTAATTCATTTAAAGAATTATTCCCTATTAATTTTTTATAATTTATATTATTTCTAAATTGATTATTGAAATTTAATTTTGTTAATGAATTATTATTTTTTAAACTTTTTATAAAATTATTATTAATTTCTATAAAACAATTATTTATATTTAAATTTAATAAAGTTGTATTATAATTTAATATATCACATAAACTATTTATATTTATATCATTATACATATATAAATTATTATTTTCTAAATTTAAATTAATTATAGATTTATTATTTATTAATCCTTCACATAAATTTTTAATATTACATATTTTATTATTAGATAAATTTAAATAAGTTAATGAATAATTATTATTTAATACTTCTTTTATATTATTTATATTTGAGATATTTGTAAAAGATAAATTTAAATCAGTTATAGATTTATTAATAATTAAAGAATTAAATAATTCATTTATATTTTCTTTAAAATCAATATAACTTAAATCTAATTTATAAATTGAATTATTAAATTTTAAAATATTACAAAAATTATTTATATCTTCAATATTTTTAAAATGATATCCAGATAAATTTAAATTAAATATTGTATTATTATTTTTTAAAAAATTAAAATCATAAAATATTGTTGAATTATTTATTAATATTAAATCTTTTATTTTTTTATTATTTAATATTTTATCTTTATTTTTTTTTATTTCAATTTCTTCATAAACATTATTTATTTTATTTATTTTATTTATAATATTAAATTTAGAATGATTATAATTATTAAAAAAGAATGTAAAATTATTATTATAATTTATTATATATGAATTTTCTTTTAATATATTATTTATTAAAAGATGTTTATTAATAATTGTTAAATTCTCTAAATTATTATTTTCATTTAAAATATTTAAATCATTAATATTATAATTCATTAATATTAAAGAATTATTTAAATAATCATAATCATTAAAATTATTAATTATTAAATTTAATTCTAATTTTTTATTAATATGTTTTATATTTTCTTCTTTTATAATATTTAAATATTTTAATTTATTATTAAAATCTAAAAAATATAAATTATTAATATGTGTATTAATTAAAGTTAATGTATTTATATTATCATTCTTTTTTAAATAATCAAAAAAATATTTTAAGTTATTTAAATTAATATTATTTAAACTTATTTTATTTATTGATATATTATTTTTTAATAATTTAATTATATTTTTAACTTTTATATTTAAATTAAAATATAATTCATTATAATTATCTAAATTTATATTTTCTAAATCTTTTTTATTTGTAATATTTAAAGACATTTATTTATAAAATAAATTATATTATATAATTTTATTAATAATATTAAATAAATACTTATTATTTTATCATTTTTTATTTTTATGTTTTTATATTTTTATAAATTAATTATAAAAATAAATAAAAATAAATAAAAATAAATAAAAAAATTAAATAATATCGATTTCATCAGGTTTTTCTAATTCGAATTCTTTTTTAGGTTGATAGAATAATTTAACTTCATTCGTTTGTTCTTCAGGTTTCATTTTATCAAAAGCTTTTTTCGCAAAGAATGAAACTATCATCCCGCCTATACTAGTTAATATTTTTTTACCCATTTCAGTAGTAAAAGTAGAAGCAATAAAACCGGTTAATAAAGCAATAACAGCAGGAATTAAAACATATTTAATATAATCAAAACCTTTATAATGTATAGAAGAAGATGAACTTAAACTATCATTAAAATCATTAAATTCATATAAATCATCTAAACAAATAGTTTTATTAATATTTAATAAATTACCATATTTTTTAATACATTTATCACAATAATTAATAAATCTTTCTATTTTAATAATTTTATCACAACTTTTATTAATAGAATTACATTTATAATTATAACATTCATCTTTTTCTAAATCTTCACAATTATAATCATTATAAATACATTTTCCTTGAATATTACAATAAGATATTTTACAAAAATCATTAGTTTTACATTTTGGTATTTTTTGACATACACATTTTTTATTTTCTTCTTTTTCTTCTTTTTTTTCTTTTTTCCCTCTTATTATTACTTCTTCTTCACATTCATATATATTACACTTATCTTCTTTTTTATAAATATCTTTATAAATACATCCATTATTTATATCACAAATAGAAGTTTTACATTTATTATTTTCACAAATAATATTACTATCTTCTTCACATAATCCATTATCAGGATTACATTTATAATTCATACATTTATTAGATTTATTAATACAATCAACATTAATATAATTACATTCATCATTAATAGTATCATTATAAATTAAACATTTATTATTATCTTTATATAAAGGACAATTATTAAATTTAATACAAGTATTATTTATACATTTATATTTATAAGCATTTATTATATTACTTTTATCTTTATTTCCTTTAACAATAAATTCAGGGCATAAATCAATAGTTAAATATTCTTCTTCATCAGTTTCACAATTATATAATATACAATCTTTAACATATGAATTTAATTTAGTTTTATTAATACCTAAAATAGGATCACAATAATCTATTAAACAGTCATTTTGTTTAGGTATATATTCCCAATATTTAACACAATAAGCCCCAGTTTCATTAACTTCACATTTATATTTTTCACATTTATTATTTAATTCTTCACATTTTAATCCTTTTAATTCACATTCATCACATATATCACTAATACCAGTTAATTTTTTATCACATTTTCCTAAAGTTATATTACAAAATCCAATATAACAATCTTCATTAATTAAATTTTGACATTCATATGTTTTATTTAAATTTTCTATATTTTTACAAGTTCCATTAATACAAGTTCCTATTAAACAATCATTATTATTTAATAATTCACATTCTATATTTTTATCTATACATTCACATAATTTTGTTTCATTATTATAATAAGGAATATAACAATTATTATCACATTCACATAAAGGCCTATAAACAGCAGGACTACAAATATATTTACTAATATTAATACAATTAGAAACCATTAATAAACCTTCATATTCAACAGAACAATTAAAAGCAGGATTAGGTATAAATTCACATTCACCATTTAAATGATTACATTGTTTTATATTACAAGCATTATTATCATCACATTCTTTAGGAATTGAATAACAACCATTAATAATATCACAACCATAAATTAAACATTTATCATTACCTTCACAATTAGACGCATTACTATAATATTCACAACATAAAGGATTTGAAGAATTTTTTATAGAATAAGAACATTTATTAATATTTAAACATTCAATATTATTTTCAAAGCATCCAGTGCTTTCAATTTTATTATCATAACAAGACATAAATTTACAATAATCATTATCAATTTCTTTACATTCAGGACAAATACATTCTTTATTAATACCACAAAAACCTTTACAATTAATTTCACAACCTTCATTTAAATTAGAATATAAACAAATATCTTTAATAATATTATTTAAAATATTATTTAAATCATCATAAGAAGAAACAGAATAATCTTTAGATATTTCTTTTAAATATTCCATATTAAAATCTCCAACTCCAATAGATATAATATTAATATTATCTAAATCATTAATAGAAGAAATAGATGAAGATAAATTTTTTTTATAACTTATTGAATTATCTTTTTCACAAACTTTTATTTCTAAATAATCATAACATTTATTATAACTATTTTTTATTTTTTCTTTACATTCATCACAAACTAAATATTTTTTATTATCTTTATCTATTTTACATAAACATCCTTCACAATAAATATTATCATCATTATAAATATTATCATTTTCACAATCATAATTCCCATCTAATTCTAAAATTTGATTTAAATATGTCTTATTACAAGTATTTATTTTATTCTCACATACAGCATAATTTTCTTTATCACAGCATCCTTTACAATAATTATATGGTGTATAAGTTGATACTTTTAATTCACACGGTTCTTTATATGTTGGTTCAGTAGTTTCTCCATCAGTAATAATAATTAAAATATTTTTTGGATTTAATTTATTTCTTTCTATATTATTTATATATTCATTCTCAAACATAGATTTAGAAATCATTAAACCACATCCTATACAAGTTCCACCTCTATTTTGATTATATTTTAGATTATCTAATGTAGATAAAACATTATTTAAAGATGATGTTAAACCTAAAATAATTCTTCCAAATGTTGAAAAACCTATAATACCTATTTTAACATTTTGTTCATCTATTTTATATTTATTTATTATATCATAACAAAAATTTATTTGTTTTATCCAATCATCTTCACTTATACTTCCACTTTCATCTAACATAAATATTATATCCGCTACATTTGAACATTCCGGTTCAGGACATTTTCTTAAATTCTCTTCTTTAAATTCTTCTATCTTATTTATATCTTCATATTTTATTTCCTCATAATTCTCAAATATATATGTCATTATATAACCTTCATAATTATCAAAATTAATTTTATATAATTTATCTTCTTTATAATATAATTCTATATTCTCTCTTTTATATTTTATTGTTTTATCATCTATTATTTCTTTTATATCCGTTTCTTTTTTATATAATTCAGGCATTATTGGAGTATGTATTACCGCATCACATAATGTATTATTATATTTATATTTTATAAAATTATTATAATCATTTAATTCATTCATTTTTATAGGACTATTATATGATACATATGATTTATTAATATCATTTGAATAAATATAATATCCTTTATAAATATTATTGTAATTATTATATATAGTTAAATTCGATTTAAAGGTTATCCCTTCAATTAAATAAAACAATAAACAAAAATTAAATAATATTTTTATTTTCATTTTCTTTTTTTAAATTTTATTTTGTTTATTTATATATATTATTATTTAAAATTTTTTTATTATTTATTTCTTATTTATATTAAAATATTTATTTATTATTTAATTATTATTTCTTAATTAATATATATTTTTTATAAGTTATTTATTTAATAATAAACAATTTTAAAATAATAAATAATTTTAAAATAATAAATGAATAAATTTAAAAGAAAAAAATAAATAAAAATTGATAAAATGATAGAATTGAAAAAAAAGAATAAAAAAAATAATATAAAAATATTATTTAATTTCTTTTTTAATTAATTAAAAGACTAATTAAAAATTAAAAAAATGGAAGAAGAAATTAAAGAAGAAAAAATAATAGAATTAGAACTTATTAATAATGAAGATTATAATAAAATAAATTATTATAATACAAATGGTTATCAAATAATTATAAAAAAGGTATTAAAACAAATTGATATAAATATATTATTTAAAATGATATATGACAATTTTAATATAATTGAAGTAAATATAATTGAATATTATAATCTTGATTTTAACCCTTTATATAATGCATTAATGAATAATTATAAATTAAATACATTAAGATTAAATTTTTGTTATTCTAAAATAAGTATTGATTTATTAAGTAATATATTAAAAACTAATACAACTTTAAAATATTTAAATTTATGTTATAATAATTTAGATATTCATAATTATAATAATATTTCATTATTCAATGAAGCTTTAAAAATAAATACATCATTAATTGAATTAAATTTAACTAAAACTAATAATTTATGTTGTTTGAATGAACAAAATAGAAAATTATTATTTGATGGTTTCAAATATAATTCTTCTATAACTAATTTAAATATATCAAATAATAATTTATATGATGATATTAAATATATAAGTGAAATTTTAAAATATAATACAACTTTAAAAAAATTAAATTTAGGTTATAATAATTTTGTTTTTCATTGTAATTATATTTGTGAAGGATTAAAAATTAATTCTTCTTTAACTGAATTAAATTTAAATAATATTTTTTTTGAGACTTATGATATTATTTATATAAGTGAAGCTTTAAAAATTAATTCTTCTTTAAAAAAATTAGATTTAAGCACTAATAATATTACAAAAAAAGATTGTAAATATTTATGTGATGCATTAAAAATTAATTCTTCTTTAACTTCTTTATATTTAAGTTGGAATAATATAGAAGAAGAAGGTATTTTTTATATAAGTGAAGCTTTAAAAATTAATTCTTCTTTAAAAAAATTAGAATTATATAATTGTAAAATTACAGATAAAGGATGTGAATATATAAGTGATGCTTTAAAAATTAATTCTTCATTAATTGAATTAAATTTAAATTGTAATAATATTACAGATAAAGGATGTGAATATATAAGTGATGCTTTAAAAATAAATTCTTCTTTGACTAAATTAAATTTATTAAATAATTATATTACAGAAAAAGGTTATGAATATATAAATGAAATTTTAAAAAATAAATCTTCATTAATTGATTTAGAAATATCAATTTATGACCCAGAAGATTATGATGAATTTGATTTAGAAGAATTACAATATTATACTTTATAAATATTTATTTTGATTTTATTTTTATTTATTTATTTATTTATTTTTAATAATAATTTAAAAATAAAATATATAAAAATTTAGGATTAGAATAATAATATAAAATTTATAAAATATAAAAATGGAAGAAAATTATAAAGAGAGATATAAAGAGAGATATTTAAAATATAAATTAAAATATTTAAATGAAAAGAAAAAAGGAGGGAAAATTAAAATACAACAATCACAACAAAAAGTTTATATTGATATTGATAGTGATGAAGATTTAAAAAAAATAGATGAATATAATACAAATGGATACAAAATTATAATAAATAGAATAAATAATAAAATACTTATAAATAAAATAATTGAATTATTAAAAAAAAATTATAATATATTATATTTAAATATAAATGTTTGTAGTGGTAATTGTAATATTGATATGGATAGTTTAAGTGAAGCTTTAAAAGTTAATACTTCTTTAAAAAGATTTGAATTATCTTATAATTTAGAAATTCAAGATTTTAGCCCATTATTTAATGGATTAGCACAAAATTCAACTATTACTGAATTAAATTTAGACAATACTAATATATCTGAATTAGGATATTCATTTAGTCATTTTATAGCATCTAATTCTACTATTAAATCAATAAATTTAGGACAAAGTAATATAAATACGATTAGAGATACTTTTAGTATAGCTTTAGGTTGTAATTCTTCTTTAACATCCTTAAAATTAAATAATAATAAAATTGATGAAGAAGGATTAGAAAATTTAAGTAAAGGTTTAAAAGTTAATTCTTCTTTAACATATTTAAATTTAAGTGTTAATAATATTGATGATGGAAAATTAGAAAAATTTAGTGATTGTTTAGGTGTTAATTCTTCTTTAACACATTTAAATTTAAGTATTAATGATATTGGTGATGGAGGATTAAAAAATTTAAGTGAAGGTTTAGTAGTTAATTCTTCTCTAACACATTTAAATTTAAAATATAATCATATTAGTGATAAAGGATTAGAAGATTTAAGTGAAGGTTTAAAATATAATTCTTCTTTAACTGAATTAATTTTATCTGAAAATAAAATAGAAGATATAACAAAAATAAGTGAAACTTTAAAAATTAATTCTTCTTTGATTAAATTAGATTTAAATCATAATAAAATTTATGAAGGATTAGAAATTTTAACTGAAGCATTAATAAATAATTTTTCTTTATTTTATTTGGATTTATCATGGAATGATATTACAAATAAAGGATTAACATATTTTTTAGGTGATGTTTTAAAAGTTAATTATTCTTTAACATATTTAAATTTAGATGGTAATAAAATAGATGATGAAGGATTAAAAAATATAAGTGAAGGTTTAAAAATTAATTCTTCTTTAACATCTTTAGGTTTAGGTGTAAATGATATATCATATATAGGTATAGAAAAATTAAGTGAAAGTTTAAAAATTAATTCTTCTTTAACATATTTAAATTTAGAAAGTGATGAATTAGGTGATGAAGGATTAAAAAAATTAAGTGAAGGTTTAAAAGTTAATACTTCTTTAATTTATTTAAATCTATTCCATAATAAAATAAATAATATATCATCATTAAGTGAAGCTTTAAAAGTTAATTCATCATTAGCTTATTTAAATATAAGTCATAATGATATAAATGATATATACCCATTAGCTGAAGCTTTAAAGGTTAATTCTTCATTAGTTGAATTAAATTTAAGTAGTTGTAATATACAAAAAAATATAGATGAATTAGCATATGCATTAAGAATTAATCCTTCTTTAACTAAAATAAATTTATATGGAAATATTAATATAATGAAAAAGAAATCTAAATTTATTAATGACATATTTGGACAAAAACAAAATCAACAAGGAAATACTACATTAATACAAATAAATTTTAATTAATATTATTAAAATAAAAATTTTTATTTTTTTAATTATTTTTAATTATTTTTAAAAATAATTATTTCTTTGTTATATGTTATATAAAAATATTTATTTATTAAAATAAAAAATGGAAAAATTAATAATATTATTCATTTAAAATAAATTTTATATTTTATTTTTAAAATAATTTACTTTTAAAATAATTCATTTAAAAATTGATTTTTTTAATAATTAATATTATATTTTTATAATTAAAAATATAATTTAATAAATTATTTTTTTAAATAATTTAATTGTTATTCATTTATAAATAAAAATGGAAGATAATAAAAGATTAATATTAGAACAATATTGTAATATATTATTAAATAATAATATTCTTAGTTTTTGTGATAATTTATGTAAAAAATGTAGTTTTTGTAATAATTGCTTATTTTGTGATTTAAATAAACGTATTACTAATATAATTAATTGGTTTGAATATATAATAAAAAATAATATTCCAAAAAATGAAATCGAAGAAAAATATATTTATAAATTTATTGAATTAAAAACTTCTGCTTCTTTTCATTTTATTAAATCTAAAAATACTTCTATTTTAAATTTTAATTTCGAGGATTTATTCAATAATTTTAATAATTCTTTTAAATTCTTAATTGATTTTTGTAATAAAATTATTGTTAATTGTGAATTTAATAATATAAAAATTAATGATATTGTTATTGTTGAATTATTTAATAATATCTTACAAAATATTTTAAAAGTTAAAAGTTATTTATTATCTTTAATTATTATTAATGATATTAAAAATAATAATGTTTGTAAATATATTAATAATAATATAATCGATAATATTTTATTATATTTTAATAAAAAAGAAAATCTAATTTTAAATTTTATTAATTATCCTGATTTTTATATTGATTATTTAACTAATCTATTTTATATCGATTATATTGATAATATTAATAATTTATAATTTTTTTTTATTTTATTAAAAAAGAAAAATATATTAAATAATTATTTTATTTTTTTTTTATTTTATTTTTTTAAATTTTATTTTTTTAATTTTTATATTTTTAAATTAATAAGAAATAAAAAAAATGAAAATAATATTTTATAAAATAATAATAAAAATAAAATTCAATAAATAATTAATAAAATATTAATAAAATATTAATAAAATAAATTTAAAATTAAATTATTATATATATAAAATATGACTGATAATAAATTGT
>Ga0247610_10003831_pt1 | contig 16263 bp, 27 predicted proteins | sample 174DNAGHGhighgp2_FD_193483 | JGI IMG/M metagenome (GOLD analysis project Ga0247610, IMG submission 193483) | Sheep rumen microbial communities from Palmerston North, Manawatu-Wanganui, New Zealand - 1742 DNA GHGhigh gp2 | ecosystem: Host-associated > Mammals > Digestive system > Stomach > Rumen... | reverse complement strand
TTCTTATTAAAGCCTGCTAAGTATTCGTCAATCGCATTATCCAAGGCTTCTCTAAAAAGTCTGTACAAACCATCAGATGGATTACCAGACACAGCTCCAATGTACATCGTAGGTCTAGTACGAACTGTTTCAAGCCCCTTTAAAAATTCAATGCTATTTGCACCATATTCTTTCACTTCACTCATTTATAATTACCTTTCACCATTCATTTTGAACTTAATTAATGTTTCGTCTTTTTCGGCATTGTATTCTATACAATCAACATAGAAATCAGAATCTAATTCTCTAAAATTACCCATCCAGGTATCAAGATTTTTTTCTTTAAAAATTGGCATTATCTGAAATTCAAATAAATCATATTGTCTAGACTGACCTGGTGTACATTCTGCATCATCAATTATTTCAGCCTTATCTTTAACAATTTTTACTTTTACCATTATTATATATCTCCTAAGGTATCTTCAGTATAATCATAATCCAATTCATATTTTTTCATTAATACTTTAGTTTCTTTCCAAATTTTTCTAAGTCTATTTTCAACAATTGGGTCAATTTTCTTTCGTTGTTCACATTGTTTTTCACTTTCTAGTGTCTCTTTTATGTATAATAGGTAAGTCTCTATTTCGCCAATAAAGGTTTTTCCTGATTTTTTCAAATCATATAGACTAGGAAATGCACCATATTCCAGTTTATCCTTCAAATGCTTATATTCATCTTTATTAAGTTTTGGATGTAATGTACCATGTCTTTCAAGTATATTTTTTATCATATACTTTAATTGTATTAGATTACCAATCAATTCAAAGAAATTATCATTCTGTATTAACATAAAAACAAATATAAAAAATGACCATTTATGTATAATGGTCAAGATATTTTTTGTTTAATTGATAACTTTAAGATTTTTTATAATATAGTTTAAATGCTTCACGGACTAAATCTAAACTAGGATATGATAAAACAAGTCCTTCTCTTAAATCATTCCATACATCAGTTATTCCATTGAACCACATCAAAAACCACCAATAGTTTGTTGTGCCATATAGTTTCTGTGATATAATGTCAGGTCTACCTATATCAAGTTCTTTTACCATATAATACTGAACGGCACCAAAATCAAAATTTCCAAAATCAATACTTCCCAAATCATACTCTAGATAACCATCTAAGTTTTCTTCTTTTAGAAAATTTGTTCTGTTTGTTATGTTCTTCATTTAGTACCTTTAATAATCATCCATTCATATTCTTTCGTATTTTGTAAATTTAACTGATACAATACATCTTTTAAATGGTGCATATCATTTAAAATTGGTACAGTCTTATATAGTAATTGACCACCATCTATCAAAGACATTTCAGTTCCATTTATGTACAATTCGTCAGCAGTATAATCTTCATCAATATTTAGTTTAAGTATTGTAGAAATATCATCTGTTATGTCTACTTCAGTTTCATCATTACCTTCAAATGAACCTATATTAGTATATCCAATATAGCCATCTTCTTTGTCAATAGGTAATAGATTATCTCCAGTACCAAATTCTTCAATCACGAAAATATTAATATGTGGATTATACCATATAACTGAATTATACTTATTTCTCATTTTTCTTCCATTCATTATAGAAATTTATTGTGTCAGACAATGTCTTCATAGTTTTTTCTATTGTATTTAGTTTAGTTTCAAACTTTTCCTTCAATTCTCTTTCAATTTTCAATTTATTGTCTTTTTCTAGACAAGCAGTTTTAACTTCATCTAATTCTGCCCATAGTTTCTTCTTGTTATTAATTTCTGTTTCAAGTTCTTTATATAAATCATTTACCTTATTAGATAACTGATTAAAATTACTATTGCTAGTCAATACTTTACCTTTAGCATCTTCCAATTCACAAGTCAAACTCATAATCTTATTTTCTAGTTCACCATTTTTCCAAGTCAAAGTATCAACCTTTGTGGTCAATTCAGTATTATTCTTCGTCAAGTCTGTAATTGTTTTTGTAAGTTCTTTATGGTCTTTAGTTTTTTCTTTTTTCAATTCAGACAATTCACTTTCTAGTTCTTTTGCTCTTGTATCAGCTTCACTATACCAATTTACCACTTCCTTAAATGCATCATCTGCCATTTTCGTATCGTAGGCTTCAAAATCAATATCTTTATCTTCAGGCCATACATGTTTTTTTGCTGGGATTCGTATCAACTTTTCATATTTCATATCACTATTCTCCAATAAACATTTTAGTTATTTATTATTTATTATTTTTAAATCTACTTAAATACTTTATTGTTCCAAATTTATCTCTTATATATTCCATATATACAGTCACATCAGTTATTATTTTTACGTTATTATCCTGCATACATTGAAGGAAGTACATTTGTACTTCCTTCGTTTTTTGTAAGAGGCGTATCTCACAAAATCAGCCAACTATTAAACAATGACCATTCGGTGATTCTTTATCCACACGCTCTATTGCAGCATCATATCTTTCTTTAAATGAACTATATAAAGAATCTGCATTCAAAGTACCACCACCTGCAATAGTTAAGGAGTATTTTCTTAATGAGTTCGTCCATAACATCCCAGATTTACATACAACAAGTTCCTTAAACCAATAATCATTGAATATCTTTGAACTATGTTGTCTCTTTACAACTTCCATTAATCCATGTACTTTTCTTCTCGGTGAAGGCCATACATATAATTCTTTTTCTTTTTGATTATAACTAACTTGATATGATTCGCCTAAATCAAATTTTACTTGCTCTAGCCATACCAATGTTGCATTGAAGTTTCCCATTACATCACCATAACTAGAATCGCCATAGCACATTCCATTATAGTTAAAGTTATTCATACCCATCATCTGGTCATATAGAAGATTGTGTGGAACTGTAAATAATTCATTTATATTACCAAGCCAGTTTGCTGTTTGGAAATCAACAACCGATTCAAGTTCTTGACAGATTTTATAATGTGTTTTTCCTGGTATTAGTTCCATACAAAGATAGTCTCTATAAGCACCTTCTTTATAATAATATCTCCAAATATATTGAACAGTATCACGGATTACATCTTCTAACTGAGAATCTGCAATTTCACAACATATAATAGGTGAACCTAATTGTCCTTTAATATATGCTTTTAATTGTGTAATGTTTTGTATTGTATGATTTAACATCCAATTATCTTGCAAATCACAGTAATCTTTTTTTGGAACATGTTTATCTCTATGTTCTTTAGTCATATAATCAGGTTTTATAGGGTTTTTAACCCAATCAGGACGTTTATTATTTTGTTCCATTATTTTCTCTAATAATTTTAAATTGTTCTATATATTTATTACCATATTTATTACTTACATAATCTATATATGGCTTTATTTCATTATTTGATATTATATCAACATTATTTTCCAGCATACATTCATATTTAGCATGTTCTTTAGAATTTAAATCAGTTTTCATTATATTAAGTACAAAATCATTTTTCAATTCTATAATTTTATTTTGTACAATAAAATCTGGAAAATACTTATGATATTTATTATCACCAGACCAAAAATATGTTAATATATGTTTAGGATGATATTCAAAATTAATGTTATTATCTTTTAAATATATGTAATATACTAATTCATAAGAACTATCAAAGAATTTATTATCATATTTAAATTTTGGATTATTAAATATTGAACCATATAATTCCATTAATGTTTTACAGGCTTTATCATGATTTGAATAATTTTCATTACCATATTTTTTATATTTAGTTTCTTTAGCCTTTTTCTTTGATGTTTCTAATTGAAATACATTAACTATTTTTTGAGTTCCATCTTCATTACAACCATATTGTTTTTTTAGTGTTTCTTTTATTTGATTTTGTAATATTTCATAATATTCTTCCTTAGTTTCACAGTTATTATTTTTCATTTTTGTAGTTATAATTTTATCTTGTATTTCTTCAGATCTACATGGATGTTCTTCACCATATTTTATTTTCCAAGTTTTCTTTTTTGCTTTTATTTGTTCTGTTCCATGTAAAGAACAAACATTTCCATATAATAGTAAATTTGTTTTTTGTGCTTTTTCTAAACCAAATATAGGTTCATTTTGATGTCTTTCTGTGGTTGATAATCTATTAGCACATTTTTGGCTACAACATTTATTATATCCACAATATACACTTAAAAATTTTGCTTTTTTATGACAATTAGTTTCGGCACATTCATGATTTGAATTATCTATATAAGTATCATAATATTCTTCACCAGTAATATTATGTACTTCGTTTAAATGTTTATTAAAATATCTTATTTCTTTATTACAAATTTTACAATACATAATCAATCTCCAAAATTTAAGACATGTTCCAGCATGTCTAATATATTTATAAAAGTTAGAGCAGTGCTGGAACACTGCTCAACAACGGATTGATTGACGTTGCTGTCCTTTATATCAATTGAGCTAGATTTTGTATCTGATGCTCCATCATAAAAGTATCTTGTAAATTGCAATAATTATCTTTAGGTATATGCTTTTCACGATGATCTGGTCGCATATAATCGTGTTTGCCTTTTACCCAAGATGGTCTATTTTTTTCGTCAGCCATTTATTGAAAACCTCTAATATATTTATACCAACAATCCATTTTCTTGCATAATATAAAGTTCTTCCAATGTCATTTCACTCTTAACTAATCTACCATCAGGAACTGGATATTCAACCATAACTTTATTATCGCCAGTCAAACACTGATACTCCTGTGCTACGAATTGAGCACCATTGTCTCTAATCTGTTTTTCTAGCCAAGCTTGGTCTCTACCTTCAACTTCATCCCATCTAATCTTACAAGGAATGAATGAATTTTTACCGGCTTTTGCTTTTTGCCATATATTATAAAAATGGTTCATTCCTTTAGGTGTTGAAATCAAAATCATCATAGCATCTTTTTTAGCAGCTTGAGTAGGGAATACTGACTGCATGAATGCTGTTGCCATATTGTCATCAATGAATGCAAATTCGTCAACGAGTAATAGGTCAATGGACTTACCACGAACAGATGAACTAGAACTAGCACCACAGAATATCTTAGTTTCATTTTCCATCAATATTTCGCCATTATTCCATTTTACTAATCCTTGCTGTAACCACATCGGTAATTTTATATAAGCATTCTTAATTCTTAATAAAATTTCAGCGGCTTGTGCGGCTTTGTTTGCTAGAACTGCAATTGTTTTGGATTTATGGAATAATCCATACCATAAGATATATAATGTAGCCAATGTAGTTTTACCAGTTTGACGGCCGCATCATGATTATTCTATTGTTCTTTTCAGGAATTTTCGCAACCATTACCTTCATTATTTTTTCTTGATATGGGCGAAGTTTCATTTTTTCTTCACCTGAAGGCCCAATAATAGTAAAATATTTTGCAAAGTAGAAGACGTCTTGCTGACATTTTATATATTCACGCATTTCATCTTCAGTCATTGGTATCTGTTCACCAGCACCTCGTAAATTTTCATTTTTAAAAAACATTCAAATCACCTCACAATTAATGACTTTTATCAAAGTCCATAAAATCATCTTCAACTTTTTGTTCAGCCGGAGTCAATCCACATTCTAGTTTTATAATGGCTTTTTTCTTTAAAGCCTCTCTAATTTTTAACGATATATCTTTTGGTTTTGGAATCCACATATCATTAGGACTACAGTTAGTATCTGGATTTAACATCATACCAGTATATTCAGGTTCTGATAATTCTTTAATTTTTTCAAAAATTATATCGTCTTTTGACATATTCATTTGTATTTATATACAAGAAAAAGGAACCATTTTCAGGTTCCTTTTCATTTCACACATTTCAGTTTCTAATTACTTTTCAAAGTGAGCTTTAATTCTCTTTTGAAGTGCTTGTACAGGATCTTTAGCATCCAAATTAGCCTTTTCAATTATTGAAATTGCATATGCTTTAATTTCCTTATCATCAACTTCAAAATCAGTTCTCTTAATCAATTCAGATACAAATTTTGGTGTCAATGCTTTCTTCAAAAGAAGTGTTTTGGCTCTAAAATTGTCTTTAAAATCAGACCAATCATCTGTACCTTGTTGAACTGTATTTGGTTCACGGAATGTATCAGGAAAATCATCAGCTAGAGATTCATCCAATTCACAGTCATCGTCATCACAGTCATCATCATCGCAGTCATAACATTTCTTTTTCTTGCTTGCTACTTTTTCCTTGTGAGAGAATTTATCACTCTTGCTGCGGGACTTACCTTCCTGGATATATGATTCATCAAAGACATAATCGTCAAGTTCGCCATATCTATCACCAGCAAGTTCAAGTTCAGCCGTTTCATCTTCTTCATCGCAACCAACACAGCTACCTGCTTCAAGTTCGTCAGCAACAGCAACAGCATCATAACCATTGTCAATCAAGTTTTCAATAGTTGGGTCAGCCATCATTTGCTGAATATCATCCATTGAATAGCCACGGTCAGACAAAATATCCTCAATTTGAGTATAAATATCAACTTCAGCTTCCTTAATGATACGATAACCAGCCTTATTTAAATAGTATTGAGCATCTTCCATTAACATAATATGTTTCTCCTTTAATTATAATCTTCGAGTTTACTTGCTATAAGTTTAGCAGATAAACCTTCTTCAATCCAATCATTTATTATATCAGCATAATCAGTCATTTTCTTTGCTATTTCGTTGGCATCAAATCCTAGATATTCTAGTTCATCTTCAATGTCAACATAAATATCACCTTCATAGTCTTCATAATTAAAACTTTCATCCAAGGTACTGAAACAATTTTCAAGTGCTGAAATAACCTGTTTCAAATCGTCTAGCATATAGATTTTAAATGCTTTAGTGGCAAAATCTTCACCTTCAGCATAAGCATATATGCCATCTTGATATACATCAATGGTTAATTTCGTAGGTACTGGTGTATGGGTTAGATTTATGGAACAAGACATCTTATCTTCATGATTCCAGTTTTTTTGCTTGGATATACCCATATCTTTAATGAATGCTTTATACTTTGTATTAGCACTAATCCAGTTCTTTATATCTCGCAAATCAAAATTATTTGCTATGTTCTCTCGCTCTAGCAAATAACCACAATCCTTCAATATTTCTTTTGCATCTTCCAATAGCATAATTGAAAACCTCTATATACTATTTATATAATTTTTTATTTCAGTCTTATTTAGTTGATGACCACGCATAGTATTATCATAATACCATTCTGATAGTTGTTTTAGTATTTTACCGAACATTTGGCCTTTAATCCCAGCATCCATTATGGCTTGACTCAAATCTTTAGATTTTGGAAGAACTTTCTGGGCTAAGTTCTGCATATTCTCTAGTTCTTCATCATCAATTCCTTTACCTAAGATTATATTTGCCAACTCATCCAATAAGTCAAAATCACTATTCGTAATCATTTTGACTGTATCTACAAGACTATCGCCGAAATTCTTATATGTTTCCAAATTGTTATACACCCAGTTCAATGACCTTATCAAGTCATTCTCCAATCTAAACATTACAGCGGCTTTTCTCAAATCAGCACCATATAATAGACATCCAAATGCAGCTTTGACATTCTTATTGAATTCTGTGGTGCCTAAGGTCAATCTGCGAGCTGTCAATGTGATTGCATTATCCCAGTCAACAACGCCTTCAGGGTCAAGCACTTCGTTTATCTTGGTATTTTCTATCAATGAAATTACTCTATAAAATGGCTTAGCACCATATTCAGCCGTCTTTATCAGTTCTGCACCAATTCGTTCACGTGCAATCTTTGAAAGATTTCCTCTAATCATCTCTATGCCAGTCAATATGTCATCATCTATATCCATATCAAACCTGGCAGCAAATCTCAATGCTCTAATAATTCGTAATGCGTCTTCACCAAATCGTTCAGATGCAACACCAACTGTTCTCAATATTCCATTTTCAAGATCTTGTTCACCGCCATGATAATCTATGAGATTACCTCTACAATCTATGCCCATAGCATTTATCGTAAAATCACGGCGAGATGTATCGTCTTTAAATGATTTCGTGAACTTAACTGAATCTGGATGTCTTCCGTCGGTATAATCACCATCAGTCCTAAACTGAGTGACTTCAAATGGTTCATTTTCAAATAAGACTAATATTGTTCCATGTGCTTCACCATTATTGGAAGTGCATCTGAAATTGTCATATAGCTCGTCTATCGGCATATTGGTGGCTATATCTACATCGTGTATGTTCGGATCTCCCTCTTGTCCGGTTCTTATACCAACGAACTATATCACGAACACAGCCACCGAACTATATATGCTTCATAGCCATATTTTTCAATCTGACTACAAAGACCTATTCCTTTCTGGACTTCATCATTGAATACGGATAAATCTATCTTCATATAGTATTTATTTCAAAATCAGTCAAAGTCAGAACATAGAGATAATATCTGATTTAGATTTTGCTTATATTTTGAATTTATAATATCATATTTTTCTTTTTCTTTATCAAGCGCTTTAAGATTGTTCTTCATTTGTTTTACAATTTCAACAACTTTCTTATTGCTTCTAAATTTGGCTATTGCTTTAAGACGCTTCTCATTTTCAACTATAAATTTTTCAATATCAGCAATATCACCAACTTGTTCTGAATCACCATCATAGACAAGCAATTCATTAGTATCAGTATCTAATACAATGTCTTTTTTAGGAATATAAATCCATTCCACGAAACCACCTTCTATGCTGATAATTTCTGTATTACTATCAACTGACTTTGAATACTTTCCTAAAATTTCCTTAAAGCCTTTACAGTGTTTCCACTTAATACTGTAATCGTCACTGTATTCATCAACGAAATCCTTCCAGTTGACATATCCTTTACCAATTGTGCTTTCAAGGTTTTTCATTAGTTTTACATAGTCATATTCAATCTTATGCTTATTAAATATGTCTTGTATCTTGTTTATTGATTCCCAATCAAATTTTAAGTATGATTTCATCATGAGAAATCCTCCATCATTTCAATTTTTCTTTTACAAGTCATTAAGACTTTATCTCTAATTTCTCTACTATTGTTATTTGTATCATTCCATATTTCTTTCAATAATGATAAAGTCTTCAATAGCTTTTTCTTTTTCTTAGGTGAAACTTGTATCGTTGTGTTAAATCCATTTTCTCTAATTCCAGTTATACAAACGTTAAAATAATCCAAATTATATGTTATTTCTTCAGTATAATAGAGCCACTGTCTCCTTATATGGAAATTAACACCATCAGATGTATAGAAAAACTTATATAGTTTCTTTCTCACATTTTCATCAAGCGGTTTCATTAAAATCATTCTCCATATCTTTCAATCGCATATTTATTTTTCTATGTTTTAGGAAATTATTTAACTGTATGTATTTCTTGAATATGTTTGTTTCAATATTTGCTTTAATGACTTCATATCTAGAATTACATATACCAACCAATCTAAATCTAATGTCAGCCGATACAGTATTACCAGATATTGTCAATGGATGTATGTAGCATTTCCATAAATCATTTATTCGCTGTAAAAGACATATGTACAATCCATTGTATAAACAATGATAACCATCTTCACATTTCTTGAAAGTACAATTATTTTCTTTCATCCATTTAACAAATACTTTTATTTCTTTATCAGTCATTCAAAATCTCCGTTAATAGCAGATAGTTTTTTATGTATCTGTATTTCTTTCAATTCATATTGGGCTCGTTTTGCCCAATCAACCATATTTCGTATTTTATATTTCGTTGTGTTTGAAATATTATAGACATCATCAGCATTTTCAGTTATAACTTTTTCATCAGTTATTTTAATGTTGCTAATCAATGTTGCAGCATTGTATTTTATACCGTCTCTAGTATCGTATATTCTAACAATCCACTGGTTTGCCTCTATACCATTAATACCATAATACATGTCAGGGTCATCATTTATTACATCAGGATATACTCTAACCATACCAATAGATTCCATATATTTTATTAAACTGTCAATCTGTTTTCTATTCAAAATCTTTCTCCAGGGCTTCTTTTCTATCATTAATATAATCTTGTTTTACCTTATATACAAGCTTTTTTGCTTTCTTAACAATTTTATTGATAATGTTCTTCAATCTAGTAACTGTATAATTTGAATATAAATCTGCATATATATCTGAATTTCTAGTTATTATAGTGTGAGTTTCTTTATCTATTCCTATATAATTCACTATATACAATTTCTTGCCTGATATGCATACCAACCATTCGTTCGGCGATATTCCTGGTAATCCAAAATACCTACCATTTATTACATCAGGATATATCTCTATAAGTCCTAGTTTCTTTATATATTCTTCAATTATTGAAAGTTGAAATGATGTCATAGAATAAAATATACAATAATTAGAACTTTCTGTCAATATTGAAAAAAGGACCTCCGAAAAGGTCCTTTATTTGTAAATTATTTTTTACTTTTTTATCTAGCAGGATATTCTTGAGCAATTTCTCTCGCTAGTTCTTCAACTGTAGATTCTTTTGCCATATCCATATCTATCATTTTGGCTGCATCATAAGCCGCCTCATAGTTTGCTCCCAAGTCAACAGCCAAATCAAATACAGACTGTCTGAATGCTTGTAAGTTTATTCTACCTTCAGTTAGTCTATATGATTCATTCTTCCAAGCTTTATTGTAACTCTTCTCCCATTTGTTGATAATATCATTTACTTTCATAGCAACCTTGTCTACAGTCTCTCGTATTGATTTTATCATATTAGTTCTTATTGACAGAAGTTCAGCTGCACTAAAATCACTAGGCCTTTTATCTGTAGGCGAAAATACAAACCATATATTAGACACAATATCACCATATTCATATTCAATGTTTTTTATATAAATGCCATTATAATCAGTATAAGCAAATGTTTTTTTAAGGCTTCTTATCAGCTTGTCAAGGATGTCCTTATTCTTAATAAGTCCATTCCTATCTAACTCAGCTAAGTTAACATAAGCTTTAAGATAACTTTTATCCTTTTTCCAGTCATAATCATATAATTTATATAATTTAATCGGTCCGTAATTTTTTAAAGCAGTATTGATGATTTCTAAACCTACATTTTTAAAATCGTCAGCATAGTCTTTATCACCATCATTTATGTAATGCAAAAAATATTTAAAATATTTTATACGGTTTTCTATCTTTTCTGGTACTTTACTAAGTGCTGGTACTTTAAATCTATCGTCCGTTCTTGCTTCCAATGGCGTTCTTTCAACGAGATAGCCGGCACTTTCCAATATCTTCTTTGCTTCGTCAACATTATCTACTCTACTTCTGTATATCATATAGAAAATTCTCCCATTTTCTATTATTTATACAAAATCTTGTTACTTATCTCTAAATCCTTCCTTAGTTCTTCTGTCTGCCACCAACCTTTCAAACAAAGTCTCTATTCATCCTTCTTATCCTATACTCGCTAACCATAGCCTTCTTCTTCTCTATCTCTTCCAAAATTCTCTTCTCTAGTTTCTCTACTGTATCAAACCATTCACCATTCCAGAATCCATTCTCATTGTAGAATATCACACTACCAGCTGGCCAACTCACATTACTGTCACTCCTATATCCACATACACTAATGAACTCCGTATCACCAATCCTATATCCTAAGTCAATATCTGTATCAATATCATTATATAGTGTCAACCCATATTTCTTTCCTATTTCTCTATATTCCTGAAATTTCATTTCTCTACCTTCTTTAACAGTTTTATAAGTCCAGATTTTTTTTCAACCATGCCTTTTCCACTTTTCATAGAGCTTCAACATACATTCCTGAAATACCAAATCTCATTTCAGCAGTCAGAATTTTTTTCAATATGACCATTTTCTTACTTTTCATATTCTCCCATAGAATAGAATGATATTTCAAAGACTCATTTTCTTATATAATATATTTTAGAACTTTTCGGAATATATGTCAATAGGTTCCTGGAAAAATGTATTATAGAATGACACTTGCAATAGAGAAACTCTATGGTTTTTCTGAAAAATATTATAAAAAATACCTTGATTAAAAGAGAGACCCTGAAAAATTTTGTTTTATTTTAGAACCTTTAAAAGAGAGACCCTGAAAAATTTTCATAAACACCATAGCATTTTTCAAATGCCATACCACCACCATATGTACCTTAATACAAATTTCTGGACTTTTTCTGACCAATTGCAGCAAAGATTATGACCAGAAATGGCACATTTTGGTGTCAAATCTGGCAACCATATAATGACATATTATAGGTCATATAATATGGTAAAAAATATGACATATTGTATTAAAGCGTAAAAAGGTGAATCCGGTTAAGGATTCACCTTGTTGAGGTAACAATGGAACGAACACAACAAACACGAGGATTAGAGTAATACCTTTAGAGCAAATGTATTACAGTAATCCAAGACAACAATGAATATAGAATAATAATATAAGGAAAGCAATAGGATGAATTGTAAAAAATAATTTACAAAGGGAAAAAGGAACCATCAGAGATAGTTCCTATTAGAGGTTCGGCGGAGTAAAAAGTGGAAGTATTATTTAGAGTGTTTAGCCAGCATTTTGTTATAGATAGCGACATGACAGTCAAGGCCAGCACCTTCATAATAGAGTTTGCCATCAATAAACATTTGACGGCCAAAGTTTCTATTATGATTATTTTTCATATGTTTAATGAAGCCAGCAGTTATTTCCATATTACCAGCAGGGAAATTAGCAATTTGAGGAATATAACCAATTAGGGAGCCCTTATCATTTATAGAGAATTCAGTATAATGTTCTTGGATATAAGGGATAATTTGGCGAAGTTCTTCCCAAGGACATTGTAATAATTTTTTACGTGGAGAAGAAGTCTTAGTTAATGATTTAACCATAGGATAAAGATATTTCTTCTTAAATTCACCGAGTTCAATCATTTTCTCGGTATTTCCATCAATTCGGTAGAGTTCCCTTTTAATGAAGGTTTTACCTGATTTACCGAGTTTTGGGGTAGCTTTAATGAGATAGTCAGCAGAGCCATTACCAATATCCACATTGGAGACTAACCAGGAATGGTCAGATTGTTTAATGGATTTACCTTCAGATACCATAGAAGATAGGGTAGAGGCAAGTAATTCTCTAGAAGACATTTGAGGTTTATTCATATAGTGTTAATCCTTCTAATTTTTTGTAATATAAAAATATTAAATACTGCCTTAATTTCCAATGTTTTTAAAAGAAATAAAGTTTACAGGGAAACTTCTATAAAGTAGTCAGTGAGACATTAGGAATATTGAATGTAATACGTTCAGCATTGGAACAATTCATTAAGTTGGCTAATTGTTCCAGTAACTTGGCAGCATTATCACGGGTCATAGTAATGGCTACATCTGAACCTTTTCGTATGAGTTTAGACTTATTTTTCTCTAATTCTAGTCTAGAGCGTAATAATTCCAATTGTTTTTGTTTATCAGCTCGTTTTCGTTCATATTCAGCCGCATCATTCTGTAATTCAGTTTCATACTGATTAATAGCTTGTTGAATAGATTCTGGTGAATATATATTACCAACTTCATGCTTTTGTGGGGTTGGTGTATCAGATATTGGTGATTCTGAATTAATTGCGTTATTTAATGCATTAAATATTTCATCAAAGGTATAATAATGTCTTTCCATATTGTGTTCAAATATACATTATTTCTCAGTATTTCCAATAGTAAAATCAGAATTTAATGATTCAATTTTAAACTTTAGCTGTCTTAGTTTTACATTATATAATGATTGCTCATAATTCGCTCTAAGTTTATCAATTAAATCTATATCATCATACGTATATATGTCATGATTACTTATTATTTCATCATTTAAAGTTATAATATTACATAGAATCTTATCTTTATATACAATCGCCTGAGTTAAAGAACACGATTTAAAATATATAATAGCACCTTGGAAATCAGTTGTTAAAGTATTTAATGGTGTCACATCTAATCCAGGTAATGTTTTAAAGAATTCTATTATATCTTTATAATTTTTCATGGATTTTTTAATATAATATTTTTAAAAGTTTTTGTCAATTTTCTTTCTCTATACCATATATTGTGGTTTTATTAGCAGTTTTATACAAGTCATATACAATATATTGTATGATGTATAAGATATGTACAAATACACACGAATTTTAGAAAGAAATGCATTGAACTATGTTCAATGCACCTATCATAGATAGGTATTTCTATTATTCATTGCGATGATATGGAGGCTGGAAAGACTTTTAAGCCAAACCTGACTTAAAAGACCTGGACTATTACCATGCGATTGACTGTTTGGCTGTCAGATCCTAAGGAGATTCACATAAGAACTTATGGGTTGGTTATCCTGTACTCCAGCTACATTTCTTATAACTCATGGCGGCTATATGTTAAGTTTGCTAGACTTAACTTCAATGGTTATATTCGTTATAGAATTATATCTAACCTCAATATAATAACGGCCTAAACTTATCCGACAACTCATTGGATTGAGCTCCGAGCCAGTAATAGGACTTTTATGTGAAACCAAAATATAATAAAAAACCCAATGTAAACTTAATTACATTGGATTTATTTTCATTATTATACTTTTGATTACTTTTCAGCCAAGATTAATAGCTTTTTTCGTAGAACTTCCTCTAACTTCAATTGCTTGATACATTCATTCTTCCATTGTGTGTATGGTTCTTTGTAGGTATCAATCAAAGCATTGAATATAGCAAAATTCTTCTTGACTGTATTAACTATTGATACTTCAGGTGATTTTACCTTTACAATAGCCTTTTTTACCCTTTCCAAGCCATCATCCCTTATATTAATGTATTTGGCTCTATCATCCATTGTGTGATTGATAGCATAATCATCTTTATCCTTTTTGAACTGTACATTAAAGTTTTTACAAACTTTATATTGATATAAAGTTACATCAGGGAACAATTGAATACAATTACCATTATCATCTTGATAATGACTTAAATCTTCAGGATTAAAGTCTGAAGAATCAATCTTTAGACATTCATTTGAATTTTCACCAAAAAAAGGTGGAAGAATCTGTATGAACTTATCCGTTAAACCTAAACAATTATGATTAAAAAGAAAATCATAAGAATCTTTATCAAAGCAATCTGTTATATCACAAACAATACGCTTACTATAATATTCTTTAGCTTTTATAAACTTAATTCCTGGACAATCTTTTTGTAAAAGTTCTTCAACCTTCTTTACAAATTGATTTTTCTGTGCTTCAGCTCTTTCTAGTGTTAAGCCTAGTACATGTTTTTGGTGTCCATGCCATATCCATTCAGTTTTATCAGCCATTGAAATCCTCTTCTATTGCCATTTTCTTTGTAAATTCGGTTTTAATCTTACCATCTAAGGCTTCAATATCTCGTTTGACTTGATTCAATTCTCTTTCTTTATCCCAAAGTGCGTGTTGAGCTACACTAACTTCAGACTCCTTTTGCTTTCGCAATTTCATCAAATCATCGTACTGAGTGCCTGTATAATAAGGTTTAGCTACTTCCATAAACTTATTATAGGAAGCCAAATCCTTTTCAATTTCTCGTTTTACATCTTCAACATTTGTAAATGTTTTGTAACGATTAGCATTATAACCTTCAAAGATAGCAGGCATTACCTTCAAATGAACATCACTTCTATCAAATCTTCTTGAATCATAGTAATAATCAACATATATAGGTCTGTCTGCATATTCATTGTGCTTAAAACGATAAGAATAATAATTATAATAAATTATTTCCTTATTCACCTTATTATAATCGTTAGGAATGATTACAGTAAGATTGAATGGTGTATTTGTGGTATGATAATATTTTAATAATTTTTTCATTTCTTCAGGCAAAAAAGGCATAACATTAGGGTTATCAAAGCAATATGCTCGGCAACACCCGTAACTTAGTTCTTTTTCGCCATTATGATACATTTGTTGGGATTGCCACAAATTAACTCTATTAGCAGAATAATTATTTTTAATTATTCCTACTCTTTTCAATTCATCTAGTGCTTTTTGAAATGCTTCTTTGTAAATATATTCATCTGCCATAATAAAAGAAAGGGAAGGGTTATTAGCCCTCCCCAATGAGGTTTAAAGGTTAATCTTCAATGGGGAGGGCTAATAACCCTTCCCTTTCTTTTATTATG
>Ga0247610_10003829_pt1 | contig 16265 bp, 23 predicted proteins | sample 174DNAGHGhighgp2_FD_193483 | JGI IMG/M metagenome (GOLD analysis project Ga0247610, IMG submission 193483) | Sheep rumen microbial communities from Palmerston North, Manawatu-Wanganui, New Zealand - 1742 DNA GHGhigh gp2 | ecosystem: Host-associated > Mammals > Digestive system > Stomach > Rumen... | reverse complement strand
GATTTTCAAAACTCAAACATGGGACGATGTTACACAAGCTATAAATCTTTTGAGAAAAGGGAAAGAATATCTTTCAACTTCAATCAATCAATCCGTAACAATCGAATTGAGCGGCTTTGATTTGGCGGCTTTGAACAAGGATATTTCCGGGTTCAAACTTGGAACTTATATCAAAGTTTATACGAAGCCCCACGGAATAGATTCAACTTTTCTTGTAAAAAAGCTTTCTATTGAATTGACAAATCCGACAAGTAATAAATTAACGCTTGGAACAACGTATTTGACTTTTACGGAGCAAACAACGAATTCAAGCAATTCAACAAGCAATTTGATACAAAAAGTTGAAAACGTTGAATCAAATTTGGGAATTACAAATGACGCAATTATTGAATTGCAAGAGCAAACAAGTTCCCAAATTTCGCAAACAGCAACGGAAATTATTCAAACTGTTTCGGAAGATTATTATTTAAAATCGGATGCGGAAGAATTAGTTGAATCTATCAATACAAAGTTCACACAAACAAATGATTCTTTTGAATTTCAGTTTAACGAATTTTGGAAAGAAATAGAGGATGTTCAAGCCGGAACGGATGCGCAATTTCAAGAGATTACAAAATATATTCGTTTTGAAAATGGAAATATCATTCTTGGAGAAGAAGGAAACAAGCTAACTTTGCGGATTGAGAATGATAGAATTTCATTTTTGGAGAATAACGCGGAAATTGCATATTGGCAAAACCGGAAATTTTACGCCGTGGACGGTGAATTTTTAAGTTCTTTGAAGCTTGGAAATTTCGCTTTTATTCCCCGGCAAAACGGAAATTTGTCATTTAAGAAGGTGACTTAATGGCGACAAGCGGAACTTATACAACTACAATTCGGACGGGTTATCAGATAAAACTTGTTTGGGAAGTTACAAGCCAAAATGTAACAAACAATACTTCCGCCGTTACAGTTAAAGCGCAGCTTGTTTCAACAGGAAGTTCTTACACGATCAATTCAAGCGCAACGAAATCCGGCACGTTAAAAATTAACGGAACAAGCTATTCATTCACTTTTAATGCGTCTCTTTCCGGAAATCAGACAAAAACAATTGTAACAAAATCCGTTACCGTTTCACACAATGCGGACGGAACAAAATCTTGTGCTTTTGAGGTAAACGCCGGAATCAATGTTACACTTTCCGGAACTTACTATGGAACAGTTACCGCAAAAGGAACGGGAACTTTCAATACCATTCCAAGGGCTTCAAAACCGTCTCTAAGCGCTTCAAGCGTTGAAATGGGTAAATCCCTTACCATTACCACAAATCGCGCCACAAGCGCTTTTACGCACGTTCTAAGCTATTCTTTCGGTAGCTTGTCCGGAACGATTGCTTCAAACGTTGGCGCGTCTTATGCGTGGACTGTTCCCCTTTCCCTTGCAAACGCAATTCCAAGCGCTACAAGCGGAAGCGGAACAATCACTTGTAAGACTTATAACGGATCAACTTTGATTGGTACGACTTCCGTTAGCTTCAAAGCAACGGTTCCGGCTTCCGTTGTCCCGTCAATTTCAAGCGTTGCAATTTCGGAAGCAGTTTCCGGAATTGCGGCGAAATTTGGCGGATATGTTCAACATCAATCGAAATTGAAAGTTGCAATCACGGCGGCGGGAGCTTACAAAAGCACTGTTACAAAATATCAAACTGTTATTCAATCCGTAACTTATTCCGGTGCTTCTTTCACTTCAAATATTATTACCGCAAGTGGAACAATGGCGGTTAAAACAACGGTTACAGATTCACGCGGAAGAACAGCCACGGTTACAAATAACGTTTCTGTTCTTGCCTATGCGCTTCCTAAAATCACAACGTTTAACGCTTTCCGATGTGACGCGAACGGGAATGAAGATACAGACGGAACAAGGGTAAAAGTTGAACTTAACTTTTCAATTTCCAGTGTAAACAACAAAAATGATAAATATTATGAAGTTGTTTATAGAAAGAAAGATTCTAATGAATCATGGGGCGCTATTGCTTCCGGAAATATCTATTCCAGAAATGAAAGCTTTGTTTCCGGATCATATTTTAATGTTGATTATGCCTATGAATTAGCATTGCAGCTCTACGATTATTTTAGCGGTTCACGGGCGGAACTTGATATTCCAACGGCTTTCACTTTAATAGATTTTAAAGCAAACGGAAAAGGAATTGCTTTTGGAAAAGTTGCGGAAACGGACAATTTACTTGATATTGATTTCCCGATTTTGGCGCGTAGGGGCGTAAGCTATGAACCGATTGAAGCGGGAACAAATTTGAACGATATAACCGCGCCGGGGTTCTATGGGAGCGCAAGCGCCGGATCAGCTAATTTTGTAAATTGCCCGTTTTCTTCCGGAACTTTCACGCTTGAAGTCATGGATGCCGGAATGGAAGGGCAGCTTTACCAACGAATAACTTCTTGTTCCAAGGATTCAAGTATAAGTTATGAACGCTTTTATTATTCTAATGTTTGGGGAGCTTGGAAGAAGATAAAAGATTTTGACGGGGCTTTGCTTTGGTCGGGCGCGTGGTATATGAACGCAAGCCAAACAGCCACGTTATCACAAAAAGTTAGCGATCAGCCGAACGGAATTGTTCTTGTGTTTTCCCGGTATTCAAGCGGACAGGCCCAAAATTATCATTGGCGAACGTTTTTCATTCCAAAATATATGGTGGCAAATCACGCTTCCCAAGGGTTTTCATTTTTAATGAACGATGTAACTTTCAGTTATATTTGCAGCAAATATTTATATATCCATGATGATAAAATAGGCGGCAATGATAATAACGTATCAACCGGAACAGCAAACGGGATCACTTATGCAAATAACGCTTGTGTTTTGCGTTATGTAATAGGAGTTTAAAAATGAAAGGGGATTCAAAAAATGTTCACTAAGAAATGGTTTAAGGCGGCAGCAATCCGCGCAATTAAGACGGTTGCACAGACGGCAATTGCAACGATTGGAACGGCGGCGGTAATGTCTTCCGTTGATTGGATGATGGTTCTTTCCGCTTCTGTTCTTGCGGGCGTTCTTTCCTTGCTTACGAGCGTTGCCGGGCTTCCGGAAGTGAAAGAAGGGGATTAAATGTCCCCGGACACAACGATTAGTGTTTCTTTGATTCTTTCAGTTATTTCTTGCGTTGGTGTGATTGTTGCAATAATCAGCACGTTCAAGAAAGACAATGAATCACGAACAAATGAAAAGCTTGATATTGAAAAGAATTTCGTAAAGGTTAATGTAAAACTTGATAACTTTTGTGATTCTATTAATGCGCTTGTAAAGCAAAATGAAAAGGCAACGGACGAAATAAGATATATCCGGGATCACCTTGTTAGAAACGAAGAAAATATTGAAATGCTTTTTCGTTATCATGACGATCATGAAGAACGGATTAAACGATTGGAGGACAAAAACAAGTGAGCTTCAAGGGAATTGATGTTTCAGCTTGGCAGGGCCGTCCAGATTGGAAAAAAGTAAAAGAAAGCGGAATTGAATTTGCAATTTTGCGGGCCGGATATGGGAAAAATCATGTTGACGGATCATTTCATTATAACGCAAAGGCTTGTAATGAAATCGGGCTTCCTATTGGTGTTTATTGGTTTTCTTATGCGTTGAATGTGGATGAAGCAAAGAGGGAAGCGGATTATGTTTGTAATGCAATCGAAGATTATAAAATTGAATATCCGGTGTGCTTTGATTATGAATATGATTCCATTAACAATGCTAAGAAGAACGGTGTAATTCCCGATTATGCATTGATTCAAGCAATGGCGGAAGCGTTCTTAAAGCGAGTGGAAGAACGCGGCTATTATGCTATGAATTATTCAAATCTTGATTTCTTGAATCACGGTTTTGAAAAATTAACTTCAAGATTTGATACTTGGCTTGCGCAATGGTCTTCCAAGCCAAGCCGGGAATGCGGAATTTGGCAGTATTCCGACAAAGGTTCTATTCCTGGGATTGCTGGGAATGTTGATTTGAATATTGCTTATAAAGATTATCCCGCAATTATCGCCGGAAAAACTAAGGAAGAAAAGCCAAAAAAGAAAACTATTAAAGAGCTTGCGGAAGAAGTTATTGCGGGAAAATGGGGAAACGGTGAGGATCGAAAAGCCCGTTTGACCGCCGCCGGATATAATTATAATTCGGTTCAAAAGAAAGTTAATGAATTGCTTGCAGCAAAAGAACAGAAAGTTGAATATTATACCGTTCGTTTTGGCGATACGCTTTCCGCTATTGCGAAAAAGTACGGGACAACTTATCAAAAGATTGCAGCGGATAACGGGATTAAGAATCCGAATAAAATTTATATCGGGCAAAAATTGAAGATCGTTAAATAAGTTAAAGCCGGGGTTTTATGCCCCGGCTTTTTCTTTTTGTTCAGCTATCTTTTTAAAATTTTTTATTAGTTCTCTAACATACTTTTCAGCGGCTTTTTTGGTGAAACAGATTTCATGTAACTTGCCTGTTTTCCCGTTTTCTGGATTTGTATACCAAATTTCATATGCAAAGCGCGGGCCGTTTTCGATCATGCTTCCATAGTAGAACGAAACGAATTTAAAATCCTTGAAGCGTAATTTCATTTTATGTACTTCCTTTCTTTAACTTACGGGCTTATTATATGCCATTTAAAATGGCTTTTCAATTCGCAAAATGTACAAAGTTTTTTGAAGTTAATTATTCAAAATGACGAATATACACAAAAAAGCCGGGGCATAAAACCCCGGCTTTTTCTTTTATTTTAAAACCAAATACGTACACTATAATGATAGTATTCTTTTAAAATACTAACAGAAATGAAAGTATCACATATTTTCACGAATTTGTTATTTTCTTCATCTAAATAGATTTGCCGTTCGATAAAAGAATTCTCATTGTGAATTGTTGCTATACTATTTGTTTTTTTCATTAAATTTGACACTTCCTTTCTTCTTACACGAACTAATGTTCGTTTGTTACACTATACCTACTTTGATAGCGTTTTCAAACAATAAAATACAAAATTTTTAAAAAATGTAATTAATAAGTTAAAAGCCCCGGAATTAACCGGGGCTTTTTCTTTTTATGCGATTTTCTTAAGGGCTTCAACGTACTTATTGAAGAATCCGAGACTTGCAAATTCCTTGATAAGAATGTTCAAATCGTCTTTCCTTAAGCCCTTGGTAAGAGAGATTTTAAGGATTTCCGGAAGATCAAGCGTCCCTTCAAGCTTTGCAATCCTTTCCATAGAACGATAGGAAAACAGGCAGCGGATTCCGGTTTTATCGGTGATTTTCCGGAACGTCCGGGCGAAGTTGCAAAGATCAGTGTTTCCGTTCGTTACGCTTTCTTCAATCGCCGGGGAATAGTTAATTTCGATCAATGCGAAACGATCAAGGGAACTTGCGTCCAGTTGATAACGGCCCGTATATTCAATATCCGCGCCCGTTCCAACGGTGTTTCCGGCGGCGATCACACGGAAATTCGGATTTGCTTCAACCTTGCCCGTGGGAAAATCGAAATATCCGTTTGCGATTGCTGCATTAAGAATAATGAGCGTTTCCGGAATAGAACCGTCCATTTCGTCAAGGAAGAACAAGCCGCCGTTCGTGAAAGCCTTGTAAAATTGCGTTTCGTGATAATTGCCGTTTGCGTCAATGAATCCCTTCAATTGATATTCTTGGGTTACGGCGTTGGTAAAGTAGAAATCAAGCCCAAGCCCTTCCGCAACTTGCTTGCAAATTACGTTCTTGCCCGTTCCAGCAGCGCCGGAGAGGAAAACAGGAATATCAAGATTCACAAGCTTCAAAACCTTTTCAAAGGCTTCATGGGTTACGCCCTTGACTTCATGATTTCCGGCGGGGGATTTCACTTCAACAACTTTGGGGAGCATTCCGAAGGTTTTAATAATGAAGTCGTTAAGTTGGGGCTTGGCTTCTTCCACGATCTTATCAACGGAAGCGGCTGCAATCGTCTTGATAAGAAGATTTTCAAGTTCGCTTCCAACGGTGGAAGCGGGATCAGCAGCGGGGGCGGGCTTGGAAAACTTCTTTTCGATCTTTTCAAGCTCTTTCTTTGCCGCCGCAAGATTCGCTTCAACTTCCGCCCGAAGATGCGGGTAAAGGGGCTTTTGCGTGGGATCAGAGACACAAGCGAAACTTCCGGTTGCTTTGTATGTACGATTCTGGTACATAGCAAGGATTTCGTTGTTATCGTCCGCAACAAGAAGAACGCGCTCACACTGTTTAAGAATAATCATTTTTTATGTTCCTTTCTTGAAATGTTTATTTAGGATGGCTTTATTATAGCAAATGCCATTTAAAATGGCAATAGGCAAATCAAACAAAAATCCGCCATTTTGTTTGGCGGATTTGTATATTATTTTTCAATGTTCAAGCGTTTAATAATTTCGTCCGGATCATACTTGCATTCCTTAGTGATTGCAAGATTGATAAAGTATTCATTTTCAGCAAGGAAGTTTTTCTTGATGTAATCCAAATCGCTTAATTGACTACCATATCCCCATTCCCATCCGCTATCTTGAATTTCCGGTTGCGTTTCAAGCCATTTGAAGCCTAAACGCCGGAACATGGAAGGATGCGCGAGAGGGAAGCAAAGCTTTTGTAAATCAAGATGTTCCCTATAATCCTTCAAATCTATTGTTCCCCAAGCTCTTTCATTGCCGCCCGTTGCACACCAAAAAGCAACTTTTAAATTTACACGATACCCGCGCAATTCCAGAGTATTAACAACACCAATTGCAGCGATTCCGGAAGTTATAAATTCGTCCGCTTCCGTTCCGCAATTTTCAGTGATTCCGACAACGATAGAAACGGCCTTGACTTTTTGGGGCTGCGCTTTTGTGAGAATCATAGAATTTGGAAGCCCAAGAATAGCATTTGGAACATGGGGGGCATATCCGATAACGCCCGTTTCAACTTTCCGGCGGTTCCGGACTTCCGTTCTTTTGAATTCGTTGGAAACGCCCGTTTTGATCTTGGGAAGAATTTCAGTGTAACCGTTCCGGAAAAGCTCTTTTGCTTCATCCATAGATTTTGTTTTGGTGAAAGAATAATCCCCGGTATTGCTTGAATGCTTGTCCGCCATAACTTTATTGTTGGGCCTGGATTCAATCACGGAAATCATTTCGTGAATGCTTTTGAAATGTTCTTTAATGATCTTGTAAGCCATATGTAAAAACCGCCTTTCTTCATTAAATAGCTTTTTTGATCTTGCCGCTATTATACGCCATTTATAATGGCATTGCAATATACAAATTTGCCAAAATTAATGGCGTTTGATTGTGCATTTTTAAAACGTGCGCACAAAAAACTTGTGCGCATTTTGTGCGCACAAGCGTAAAAACACTAAATGATTTTTAATGATTGTAAATGATAGGAAATGAAATAGAAACCAAAAGAAAAGCCTTGAGCCACAAGGGTTCAAGGCTTGCCCCGAATAAATCAAGGCCAAAGGGAGAGGAGAAACCGGAGGAAGAACTTATTTGGAAAGTTCTGTTTCGGAAGCCTTGATTTTAGGGGATTTATTGAGGTTTTTCATGTGCGCACAGCGTTTTTGTGCGCGTTTTGTGCGCGTTTTTATTTTTGTGCGCGAATTGCTTTTTCAAACAGTTCAATTGATTCATCTTCCATTGATTTTGTTTTGTGTACATATGTTCTTAAAGTTGTTTCAATTTTTTCATGGCCCATTCTTTTTTGAAGCGCTTTTGGATTTGCGCCGGATTCAGCAAGAATTGTTGCATGGGTATGTCTTAAACTATGAAAATCAAATTCTAATTTTAATTCATGGTGAATTACACGGGAACAATATTTGAAACTATCGGTTGTTATCATGCTTCCATCATGATCCACACAAACAAGGTTAATATCTTCCGTTTTGGATTGGATCATTTCAAAGAGCTTTTCCCCGTTCTTATCTGTAAATTCTTTTACATCGTATTTAACGTAATATTTGCCGTATAACAAGCGGTTTTCTTTTTGCCGTATGTTTTCACGTTTAAGCAATTCAAGCAGCGTAGAACCGATTTTAAAGCTTCTTACGCCCGCTTTCGTCTTTGTCTTTCCAAGCGTCCATTTTGTTTTTGTGTTTTTATCGGGCTTATATCTGATAGTTTGCTTAGTCACGCTTATAATTCCATTTTCCAAATCTATATCATTCCATGTCAATCCAAACACTTCTGAAATTCTCATTCCGGTATGATAACCGATCATAAGCGGCAAATGCCATTTGTTCCCTTCCGGAAATCTTGAAGTTATGATTTCAAAATTATCTTGCTCAATCACAATTCTTTGTTTTGCTTCTTTCTCAAATCGTGGAAGCTGCACAAATTGCGTTGGATTCGCTTTGATAAATTGGAGCGGTTCAATCGCATAATTCAAAGCCGTTGTAAATGTTGAAAGAATATTGCTTGTGTGCCTTTCGGAAAATCCCTTTTTCTTTAAATCATTTACGAAATCTTGAATTGTTCCGGCGTTCAAAGCTTTTAATTGATAGTGACCGAAAGCGGGCTTTAAATGATTGTTTACGATCCCTATATAACAAAGTTGGGTTTTGTGCCGCAAATTGATTTGAACATATTTTTCAATCCAAATATCCAAGAAATCAGCAACAACAATTTCTTTCGGTTTTACATATCCGCCACCTTGATATTCCGCTAAAGCAGCCGTTCCCGCTTCTTCCGCTTCTTTTTTAGTAGCAAAGCCGGATTTTGAAAAGTTCTGTTTTTGACCGTTTACCACGATTTCAAAACGCCATTGCCAATTAGGTTTTTTCTTTTTGCCGTTTTTATCAAACTTTCCTTTATTTCTATCTGTTAATCGTAATTTTGCCATTTGTTCAAGTTCCTTTCTTCATCTTGAACACAACTTGAACAGCTAAAACCGTTGAAAACACTGAACTTCCGGCGTTCTGTTCAAGTTGTTCAAGTTAATTTTGTATATTCTTATATTTTTTATTTTTAGTTGATGATTAGTTGATGATTTAGTTGATCCATAGTTGATTAAAAAAGAATCAAATTGTTCAAGAACAAGTTGAACATGGGATTGAAAGCCTTGATTTTACAGGCTTTTTTACTGTTCAAGATTGTTCAAGTTGTTCAATCATTTTTGTTGTTCTTTATTATTTGTGCCATTTTAAGCCCGTTTTCTAAGCTTTGAATTAACAGTTCCCTTGATTCATTATCTAATTTTTCCCCGTCAAACATTAATTTACCTTGATTTTCTTTTAAATAATTTAACGCTGTTTTTAATTGTCCGGAAACGTCAATATTTGTTATTTCCGTTCCGAATTCTGTTTCATTCTTTCCGCCTATTAAATAATCAATGGAAACGCCGAAATAATCAGCTAATACTTTCATTTTGTCCATCGGGGGCAAAATTTTTCCCCGTTCATATTCGCCGTATGTAGAGCGTTGAACATTTAATAAATCAGCAATATTTTGCTGCGTTTTCCCTTTTTCCTTCCGCAAAGCTTTTAATCTTTTATCAAATATATTCACGGATTCACTTCCTTTCAAAGATAGTATAGCCATTTCTAATGGCAAAAGTCAATAAAAAAATGCCATTAATTTTGTGCATTTTACCAATTGATTTGCCATTTAAAATGGCATATAATGAGCGTAGCAAATCACAAAGAACATATTGAAAGGAAGTAACATAATGGCAAACACAAGTTTAAAGAACACGATCCAGCAGCTTGAAGATTTGTTTGAAGTCTTCAATTGGAAGTATTTTAACGGGGAGCTTTCCAAGCCCGTTATCACGGTAAGCCCGGACACGACAAAAGGCGCTTACGGTTGGTGTACTTCTTATAAGGCTTGGAAGGAAGCCGGACACGGAACAGAAGGTTATTACGAAATCAACATTTGTGCGGAATATCTTTCCCGCCCATATGAAGAAGTTGCCGGAACGATGCTTCATGAAATGATTCATCTTTTCAATCTGGAAAATGGCGTTAAGGACACAAGCCGCGCCGGAACTTACCACAATAAGAAGTTCAAGGAAGCGGCGGAAGCCCACGGATTGACGGTTGAAGCTTCCGAAAAATACGGTTGGAGCAAAACCGCATTGAATGAAGAATCCAAACAGGAAGTTGAAGACTTCATGAATTCCATTGGAAAAACTTCTTTTGATCTTTACCGCGAAAAGGTTGAAGAAAAGAAGAAGGGCGGTAAAAAGTCCAGTTCCCGGAAATATGTTTGCCCGTGCTGCGGCTTGATCGTTCGGGCGACAAAGGAAGTCAAGGTTGTTTGCTTTGATTGCAATGAAATCTTGATTGAGGAACAGTAACCGGGGAGAAATCCCCGGTTATTTTTATTTTCGTGGAAAGGGGGCTTTGCAAATGGCAAGTTTTACAATTTTGGTTTGGACAATTTTAACCATTTTAACGCATGGTTATTTTTCGCACGATGCTTTATTTATTGGAATGTCCGTTATTATGGCGGCTATGTCGATTCGATATGAAATAAAAAGCCATTGATAATGGCGTGACAGTCCATTAAAAATGGCTTATGATGAAATCACGGAAAGGGGGTGTATGAATGATTGATCTTAGAAAGATTCGTGAAGCCGCCGGAATGACGCAAGAACAGCTTGCGGAAAAGGTTGGAGTTATCCGGCAGACTATTTCAAATATAGAATGTGGGATTGCGCTTCCGTCTGTTCCAACGGCCCAGGCAATCGGGAAAGTTCTTGAATTTGATTGGGCGGATTTCTTTGAAGATAAAGTTGAAAGCGGGGTTTGATCCGTGGAAGATGTTCTATTTACTGTTTCAGAGGTTGCAAAGCTTTTGAAAGTAAATGTTGATTCTGTTCACAGATTGCGGAAAGCGGGTTTGCTTCCGTTTATGAAATTGGGAAGTTACAAATTACGGAAGCAAGCTTTGCTTGATTTCTTGGAGAAATACGAAGGGAAGAACGTGGATGAAGTTATTCAAACATCAGAATGAATGTTTGGAACAAACAAAGGATTTGAACCGGGTTGCTTATTATCTTGATATGGGGTTGGGGAAAACATTTGTGGGCGCGGAAAAGATGATACAACTTGGAAACCGGGTTAATTTAATAGTTTGCCAAAAATCAAAAATTCAAGATTGGATGAATCATTTCTATGATAATTACGATGTTGAAGAATACGATTTGACGAAGAAACAGGATTTTGAACTATTCTTTTCTGAAAAAATCAAAGTTCCCAAAGTTGGAATTATCAATTATGAACTTGCTTGGAGAAGAAAAGAGCTTTTGCAGCTTGAAGATTTTACATTAATGCTTGATGAAAGTTCTTTGATCCAAAACCGGAAAGCGAAACAAAGCAAATTCATTTTGCGGCTTGACCCGGCGAACGTGATTCTTTTATCCGGAACGCCTACTTCCGGTAAATATGAAAATCTATGGACGCAAATTCACTTGTTGGATTGGGATATTTCCGAAGACACTTATAATTCCCAATATGTAAATTGGAAGCGGCAACAAATAGGATGGGGCTTAAATTCAAAAATTGTTCATGTTGTGGACAAGAAACAGCCTTATAAAAATGTTGAACGGTTGAAATCCAAGATGCGGGATCATGGCGCGGTGTTCATGAAAACGGAAGAAGTTCTTGAATTGCCGGATCAGATTGTAACACAAATTGAAGTTAACACTTCAAAAGAATATCGCAAGTTTCAGCGTGATTTGATCGTTAATATAAACGGCGTGAACCTTGTTGGAGATACGGAACTAACAAAACGGCTTTATTCCCGTCAGCTATGCGGGCAGTATTCGGAAGAAAAGCTTGAAGCGTTCCGGGATTTGCTGCAATCCACAAATGATAGAATCATAGTTTTCTATAATTTCACGGATGAATTAAAAGCTATGCTTCCGATTGTTCACGAATTAAAAAAACCTTTTGGAATCGTAAACGGCGAAAGAAAAGAGCTTGAAGCCTATGATATGGAATCGGATTCTATAACATTTGTTCAATATCAAGCCGGGGCAATGGGGTTAAATCTTCAAAAGGCGAATATAGTTATTTATTTTACGCTTCCGGATGGGCGACAAGATTTGTTCGATCAATCCAAGAAAAGAATTCACAGGATAGGACAAGAAAAAACTTGTTTCTATTACGTTCTGATTTGTCGGAATAGTGTGGAAGAAGATATTTTAAAAACCTTAGATATTCGGAAAGAATACACGGATAAATTATTTGAGGATTAAATAAATGAAAGCTGGTTTTAATAAAAATCGTAACGTTGACGGCGGAATTGAAAGAGCTTATGAAAATTTAGCTAATGCAATCATTTTACAAGCCGTGGACGATTACCGGGAAGCTTTTATGCAAAATGATCTTTGGTTAATTGAAGCTTTAGAAAATTTCTTTATGGGTGAATGGTACACGATTCTTACAAACGTTCCTGGAAAGCTTATCATTGAAAGGATTAGAAAGGAATTCGGCTATGCGTGAAAAGGCTTTTGAAACTAAAGTGAAAAAGTTCTTGAAGGATCAAAATTGTTGGGTTCTGAAAACTTGGAGCAATGGCGTTCAGCGTTCCGGCGTTCCGGATTTGCTTGTATGCTGCAATGGTTATTTCCTTGGGGTGGAGCTTAAGAACGAAACCGGGAAGCCGTCAGAATTGCAGCTTTGGAACATTGACGAAATCCGCAAGGCCGGGGGAATTGCAATCGTTCTTTATCCGAATCAGTTTGCGGAATTTCAAGATTTAATTAGACAGCTTAACACTATACAAATGGCTATTCTTCCGAATGTGAAAATTAGTAAATGGTTTGACCGTTAAAAGAAGGTGTTTTAAATGTCAAAATACAAAGTTGGTGATAAAGTCCGCGTTCGTTCTGATTTGGAAAGACACAAATTCTATTCCATGAAAGACGGAATGTTAAAAAATTCAGTTGTTGACGATATGTTTAAATTGCGCGGGAAAATTGTAACAATTAAAGAGTTTTCATTTGGACAATATTGCATTGAAGAATGTGGTTACTACTGGACGGATGAAATGTTTGAAGGTTTGGCGGAAGAACAGCCGAAAAAGCGCCGTGGAAGAAGGGATGGGAGCTTTCACGAATTCGACACGGTAAAGCACAAAAAATACGGGCTTGGAACAGTTCTTGAACATGACAATACGATTAATGTTTTAGTTGATTATGATGAATGGCATGAAGGATTTTGGGACGGAAACAAATATTGGACAGTTGCAACGGAATTAGAACTTGTTCAAGCATATATACCAAATTAGTTCAACTAAATTTGGTTATTTTGTCAATTGAAATGCCATTTTAAATGGCATATAATGACGGCGAAAATGCAAGAAAGGAGGTTTGAACGATGGAACTTAGAAATGAATGGGTTCACGAATATCTAACGCCGCTTGTTGAAGCTATGCTAAAAGCAAGTGAAGCAGCAGAAACGGAAGGGGAACTTTGTATGATGCACAATTTCGCAAGTGTTCTTGATGGCTTGAAAATGAGCGAAGAAGAAAAGGAAGGTGAATAAATGGCTACTCTTTATGAGATTGATGCAAGGATTATGAATTGCATTGATCCGGAAACGGGGGAAATCATTGATCCGGAACAGCTTGAAGCGTTGCAAATGGAGCGGGAAAGAAAGATTGAATCCGTTGCTTTGTGGATCAAGAATCTAAAAGCCGATTTAAGCGCACTGGAAGCCGAAAGAAAAGCTTTTCAAGATCGGGAAAGAAGTTGCAAGGGCAAGATTGAAAGTCTTTCAGAATGGCTTACAAACGCCTTAAACGGCGAAAAATTTGAAACGCCGAAAGTCAAAGTTTCTTTCCGCAATTCGGAAGCCGTTGAAATCGTGGATGAAAGATTGATTCCGAAAGATTACATGAGGATCAAGACGGAAGAAGCCCCGGACAAAACCGCATTGAAAGAGCTTTTGAAAACTAATATTCAAGTTCCGGGATGCCGCCTTGTAAAAAACAAAAACATTCAAATCAAGTGAGGGAATTCATGAAAGTATCAAAAGAAAATCGTGTTCTTTGCAAATGCGAAAAGTGTAACAAGCCGTTTTCGTATGACAAGCGGAAAGGCTATTCTTTCGGAAGCCTTTGCCGTGCTTGTGCGATTAAGGAAGAAAGCAAGAAAGGATGATTTAAAAAATGGGAATTCCAATTCTGATTCTTGGAGAATCCGGAACAGGAAAAAGCGCGTCAATGAGAAATTTCAAGCCGGATGAAGTTGCGCTTGTGAATGTTGCCGGGAAGCCGCTTCCGTTCCGTGGAAGCTTCAACGAAACAATCAATTCCGATTCTTACAGACAGATTAAGAAGTTTGTTAAAGAATCCTTTGCGGACACGGTTGTTATTGATGATGCTCAATATCTTATGGCAAATGAGTTCATGCGGCGAAGCACGGAACGTGGTTACGACAAGTTCACAGAAATTGCCGTGAACTTTTGGGATTTGGTGCAATCCGTTAGAGAGCTTCCGCCGGAAAAGATTGTTGTTTTCATGGCCCATATCGAACGCGATCAGAACGGCAATGAAAAAATCAAGACAATTGGAAAGTTGCTTGATGAAAAAATCACGGTTGAAGGAATGTTCACGATTGTTCTTAAGACAAGCGTTTCCGATGGTAAATATTCTTTTGAAACGCAGAACAACGGACACGACACGGTTAAAAGCCCTATTGGGCTATTTCCGGCGGTGGAGATTGACAACGATTTGAAAGCCGTGATTGATGCCGTTCGTGAATATTACGGAAATCCCGCGCCCGCGCCGATGAAGCCCGAAGATTTTCCGTTCCCGGTTACGGAAGAAGATATTAAAAAGGCCGATGCAGCGGAAGAAGCTGCAAAAGAAGAAGTAAAAGAGGAAACAAAAGAAGAAGCGCCCAAGCGGACGCGCCGCACAAGAAAGGAAAGGTAAAAAATGAAAGAATTTGATGCGCTCATGAAAGCCCTTGAAGATGAAGGTATTGTAAAGGCTTTGCAAATCACTGTTTCCGTTGTTCCCGCGCCGAAAGACAAGACGGAAGAAGAAGTTGCAGAAATGCGGAACGATGCAATCAAGAATTGCTTAATGGAAACTTTTGCAACTAATGAGAAACTTGAAAATCTTTTTGGTGAGTATGCGGTGGAAAGCGCCCTAAGAAACATTATCAAGAAACTTGATATTAAGCCGGATAGAGAAAAGGCAAAGGATATGTTTATTGATCTATTAATTAGCAAGCTTTTCTAACTTACAAACTTACAAACTTACAAACTATTAAAAGTTAGAAATGAAAAAGCGCTTTGATTAGATTGTGCCGCAAACAGAGATTAGATTAAAGAGAGTTTGCGGGGGGCGCTTTGCTTGTTAACACGCGTCCGAAGGATCGGTGTTAGGGCATATCGGGCGCAACTTACTTGAAACTTACTTGAAAGGATGATTAAAACATGGATTTTAGCAAGTGGAATAAAGCGATTGACGCGGAAAAATTTGAAAAGGATTTGGAGGAAATCAAGAAAAACGGCGGGGCGGATTTTCCGGAGATTGAGCCGGGGGAATACGTTGTCAAGGTTGAAAAGATGGAACTTAAAGCTTCCAAAAAGGGCGATCCAATGATTTCAATTATGTTCCGCATTCTTGAAGGGGAATACAAGAAATCTTGTATTTTTTATAATCAAGTTGTTTTGCAGCCGTTCCAGATTTATCTTGCAAATGAGTTCTTGAACAGCATGGAAACCGATGTGGAAGCCGCTTTTCATGGCGATTATGCGGAATATAACAATATCATTCTTGATATTGCGGAAGCTTGCGACAAGCTTGAATTCTTGCTTGATTATGGCGAGAATTCCAAGGGCTATAAAACTTATAAGATCAAAGAAGTTTATGATGCTTAAAATGCCATTTTAAATGGTGAATCCGGGGCGTTCAATGCGCCCCGGAAGAACATAAAAAAGCGGGTGATTAAAATAATATTTTACGATTTTGAGGTTTTCAAGTTTGATTGGTTAGTTGTCTTGATTGATCCTATTAAACAGGAAGAACAAGTGATTGTTAACAACAAATCAGAACTTGAAAATTATTATTCAAAAAATAAATCTAATATATGGGTTGGCTTTAATTCTAGGCATTATGACCAGTGGATTTTAAAGGGCATTTTAGCGGGTTTTAATCCGTGGGATATAAATGAATGGATCATTGTAAAAGATAAGCCTGGATGGGCGTTTTCAAGCGTTTTAAGGGCATTTCCGCTTAATAACTATGATGTTATGTCCGGGATTGATCGGGGCTTAAAAACCTTTGAAGG
>Ga0247610_10003828_pt1 | contig 16265 bp, 14 predicted proteins | sample 174DNAGHGhighgp2_FD_193483 | JGI IMG/M metagenome (GOLD analysis project Ga0247610, IMG submission 193483) | Sheep rumen microbial communities from Palmerston North, Manawatu-Wanganui, New Zealand - 1742 DNA GHGhigh gp2 | ecosystem: Host-associated > Mammals > Digestive system > Stomach > Rumen... | reverse complement strand
GGAGCGATACCATTCTCATTTTCCTCCAGCTTCCAAGGGTGAACACCCTTCAACACAATCGTGTCCGACATCTGCACTTCCTGCGCCATCATGATGCCAGCGAAGCAGAGCAAAGACAATATAAATAATCCTTTTTTCATACTTGAAAAGAGATGTTTTGTTCAATAATTCACAATTCGGCTGCAAAGATACTGCTTTTTTTTCAATTGTGCAAATTTTTGAGCAAAAAAAAATTTTTTTTACACTAAGTATTGCATATATGGATTATTTTTTGTATCTTTGCAGCAAAATTTAGCGGCAGGAGGACGGAGCGTTGGAAAATGTACGAAGGAATAAGGCAAAGAGCATGTAAAAACCCAGACAATACCCAATAAACCTCGCACTTATCACGCACTTATCTCGCACTTATAACGCACTTATAACGCACTAAATTGAGGAAAAAATTCAACAGAAATGCAGGAATTCTGCAGGAATTTAGAAAAGTGGTGCAAAGATACAAAAAAATTTTGATATACGCAAGAGTTTTTGTAAAAAATATAATATTATGGACATTTTAAATCAAATGATTGCGCGCGCGAAGGCAAATCCTCAGCGCATTGTATTGCCGGAAGGCGACGAACCGAGAACATTGGAAGCTGCGAACATTTTGTTGAAAGACAAGATTGCGCAGCTTATTTTGATTGGCGACCCTGAGAAGATCAAGGGCATGGCAGCCGAGAAGGGCTATGAGCATATCTGCGAGGCCAAGATCGTTGACCCGATTCATGATCCGAAGATGCCGGAGTACGCGAAGTTGCTGTTTGAGTTGCGCAAGGCAAAAGGCATGACGGAGGAAGAGGCTGCGAAGAAAGCTCAGGATCCGTTGTATTTAGGTTGTTTGATGATCAAAGCAGGCGACGCAGACGGTGAGTTGGCCGGTGCACGCGGAACGACGGCAGATACTATCCGTCCGGCATTCCAGATTCTGAAGACCAAACCGGGTTGCTCGATCGTCAGCGGTGCATTTTTGATGTTCACGCCGGCAAAACAACTGGGCGAGAACGGATTCCTGCTGTTTGCGGACTGCGCGGTTAACCCGAATCCGGATGCAAAACAGTTGGCAGAGATCGCTATCTCGACGGCAGAGACCGCACGCGCTATCGCAGGCATCGAGCCGAGAGTAGCTATGCTTTCGTTCAGCACGAAAGGTAGCGCTAAACATGAGCTCGTGGATAAAGTACAAGAGGCGACAAAGTTGGCAAAAGAGATGGCTCCGGAGCTGGCACTCGACGGCGAGTTGCAAGCCGATGCTGCGCTGGTAGAGAGTGTGGCGAAGACCAAAGCGCCGGGCAGCAATGTAGCAGGTAAGGCTAATGTGCTCGTATTCCCGGATCTGCAGGCAGGTAATATCGGATATAAGTTGGTTGAGCGTTTCAGCGGCGCGGACGCTGTTGGTCCGATCTTGCAGGGAATCGCAGCGCCGGTGAATGACCTGAGCCGCGGATGCAAGGTGCAAGACATCGTGCAAATGGTTATTATAACTGCCAACCAGGCTATTAAATAACCATTTGAAATTGAAAATTGAAAATTGAAAATTTTATGAAAATATTAGTATTGAACTGCGGGAGTAGCAGTATTAAGTATAAGCTCTTTGAGATGGAGAGCAAGGAAGTGATGGCACAAGGCGGCATCGAGAAGATCGGACTGCCGGATTCGTTTCTGCAGGTGAAACTGCCGAACGGCGAGAAAGTGAAATTCGAGAAACCAATGCCGGAACATACCGTGGGTATTGAGCTCATTTTGGAGAAACTCGTGGATCCGAAGATCGGTTGCATCAAAGACCTCAAAGAGATCAACGCTGTGGGTCACCGTGTAGTGCATGGCGGCGAGAAATTCAATAAGTCCGTGCTGATCACACCGGAAGTGAAGGCTCAGATCGTGGAGTGTATTGATCTGGCTCCGCTGCATAACCCTGCTAACCTGAAGGGTATTGATGCGATTGAGAAGATTCTGCCGGGCGTACCTCAGGTAGCTGTTTTCGACACCGCATTCCACCAGACGATGCCGGACTACGCGTACATGTACGCGATTCCATACGAATTGTACGAGAAATATGCGATTCGTCGTTACGGATTCCACGGAACGAGTCATCGCTACGTGAGCGCACGCGTTTGTGAGTTCTTAGGCGTTGAGCCGAAGGGCAAGAAGATCGTAACCTGTCACATCGGCGGCGGCGGCAGTTGTACGGCTGTGATGGACGGTAAGAGCGTAGATACGAGTATGGGTCTGACGCCGGTAGAGGGTCTTGTGATGGGTACTCGCGCAGGTGATCTGGATCTCGGAGCGGCTACGTTCATTATGGACAAGGAGCACTTAGATACCGCAGCGTTCAATAATTTAGTGAACAAGAAATCGGGTCTGTTAGGTGTGAGCGGCGTTTCGAGCGACTGTCGCGACATCGAGGCGGCTATCAACGAAGGCAACAAGCGTGCCGATTTGGCGCGTAAGATGTTCATCTACCGTACGATCAAGTACATCGGCGCTTATGCAGCTGCTATGAACGGTTTGGACATCCTCGTGTTTACCGCAGGAATCGGCGAGAACGATCCGTATATCCGCGCAGAGATCATGAAGGGCTTGAGTTTCCTCGGAATCGAAGTAGATGAGGAAGCCAACAAGTGCCGCGGCGAAGAGCGAGTTATCTCGAAGAAGGGCAGCAAAGTGACGGTTTGCCTGATTCCGACGGATGAGGAGTTGATGATCGCAAGCGATACCGCCTCTCTCGTATAAATCGACCATGCATGGTCGATAACAAACACAATACCATATAGAAAGACACACAACACAATATGATCAATAAACCCATTATTTACCAACTCTTCCCGAGGTTGTTTGGCAATTATAACGAGACTCGTAAACGTTGCGGAACGAAGGAAGAGAATGGTTGCGGTCGATTTGTGGATATCAACGAGCGAGCACTCAAGTCCATCGTGGATTTGGGTGTGACGCACGTTTGGTACACCGGAGTGATCCGCCATGCGACCGCTAAATACAACCACCCCGCCATCACCAAAGGTAAGGCGGGATCACCCTATGCGATCACCGACTACTACGACGTAGATCCGGATTTAGCGAAGAACGAAGCGAAACGGATGGAGGAGTTTGAGGCGTTGGTGAAACGGACCCACGAAGCAGGATTGGACGTGATCATCGACTTCGTGCCTAACCATGTAAGCCGTGAGTACAAGAGCGTTTGCAAGCCGGCGGGCGTGGAAGATTTAGGCGAAGGCGATCATCCGGAATGGGCGTTCTCACCGCTGAATAATTTTTATTATTTGCCGGGAGAGCGGTTCACGATGGACAAGGATCTGCAGGGGTATGAAGAGTACCCGGCGAAGGTGACAGGAAACGACTGTTTCACAAGTCATCCGGGCGAGAACGATTGGTACGAGACGGTTAAGCTGAACTACGGCGTGTTCTATCAAGGCGGCCGTGAGAAACAGTTTGATCCGATCCCCAACACATGGTTCAAGATGCGCGATATTCTGCTTTTCTGGGCAGGTAAGGGCATCGACGGTGTACGGGTGGATATGGCGGAGATGGTTCCGGTAGAGTTCTTTGCTTGGGCGATTGCGCAGGTGAAAAAGAAATACAAGAAGTTCATTTTCATCGGTGAATGTTACGATCCGGGGCAATACGACGCCTATCTGAACGCAGGTTTTGATTACCTGTACGACAAAGTGGGGATGTATGATTACTTGCGCGGGGTAACCAGCAAAGGTTGGCCGGCGGCGGGGATCACGAACCAGTGGATGCAGCACGGCGACGAGAAATTGAAACACATGCTGTATTTCCTGGAGAACCACGACGAGCAACGTTTGGCCAGCGGGTTCTTCTGCGGTGACGGTCGATGTGCCGAACCGGCGATGATCGTTGCAGCCACGCTGAATCAATGTCCGGTGATGATTTACAGCGGGCAGGAGTTAGGCGAGCGCGGAATGGATATGGAAGGTTTTTCCGGGATCGACGGTCGCACAACGATCTTCGATTACTGGGGCGTGAAGAGCATCCAAAACTGGGCAAACAAGGGTAAGTTCGATGGCGCGAAGATGAGTGAGGATCAGCGCGAGTTGCGGGAGTTTTATCAGAAACTGCTGACCTTAGCGCGAGAGGACAAAGCGATTCAACGCGGCGCCATGTACGACATCACATACGCGCAAGGCGAAGGATTTAACAAGCAGCAACACTATGCGTTCATCCGTCATATCAAGGGCGAGACGCTGTTGGTGGTGGTTAATTTCCATGACCGCGAGCAACATATCCAAGTACGGCTTCCGAACGATGCGTTCGTTTATTTAGGATTGGACGGCAAAGCGAAAGTGAATGCCACCGACCTGCTGAGCGGAAAGAAAGAGAGCTTCAGTTTTGTACCGGACGGAATGGTCGAAGTGAAATTAGAGGCTTGGAAAGGAGTTATTCTGAAAATCAAATAACCCCCACCCTACCTCCCCCACAAGGGGGAGGAGAAAGGATTGAAAATTGGAACAATTTAGAGACATAATGAAGTTAGTGAGGTGGAGCAATGTGCTCTTCCTTGGAGCGTTGATATGGGTTATGGAGAAATGGGTAGCGACCCCTATTTTGGATGCAGCGGCTTTCGGTGAGCAGTTACCGTGGTACATGCTGACGCTACTCATTCTCGCCGTCACGCTGATCGCGGCGGGCGGGTACGTGATTAACGATTATTTTGACGTTAAGATCGACCGTATCAACCGTCCGGACGAAGTGATCGTAACGACTCGTATCAGCAAGCCGGCCGCGATGCGGCTGAGTATGGTATTGAGCGGTATCGGCGTGGCCTGCGGCATCGGTTTGGCGGCATTGCTCCGCAGCACGACGATGGGAATCGTGTTTGTGATCGTACCGGGTTTGCTGTGGTTCTACTCGAGCAGTTACAAGCGGTTATTCATGATCGGGAACCTGACCATCGCGTTATTGGCGGGCTTGACCCCGATGATGGTAGCCATCACGAATGTGACGCTGCTGAACCTGCGGTACGAGATCATAATGCCGTACACGACCCTCAGCCATGATATTTACACCTGGATCGGCGGGTTTGCTCTGTTTGCGTTCTTGCTGACTTGGATCCGTGAGATCATCAAAGACATGCAGGATCAGATGGGTGACCGCGAGTTGGAATGCCATTCGATGCCGGTTGTATGGGGCGAGACATGGACGAAAGTGTTCGTGACGGCTCTGATTGTTCTGACGATTGCTATCATCGGGCATCTTTGGTGGCACGTACTGCCGTTTGACAGAAGTTGGACGAGTTTGAGTACACGATATATCGCGTTGGGAATCGTGACTCCGATGCTGTGTACGATCTGGCTGCTTTGGTCGGCGAAGATCCCCAGCGAGTACAAGACATGCCAGCAGGTCGTTAAGTTCACGATGCTGATCGGGATGCTGTACAGTTTTGTGATATAAGCGCCCCACCCGACCTCCCCATAAAGGGGCGGAGAGAAAAAACGCGGAGTTTTAGAGGACTCCGCGTTTTTTTAGTTCGGCATAGACGAGATGGACGGGAAAGCCCATGACGTTGAAATAGGATCCGCGCATTTCGGTACAAGCGATGTAGCCGATCCACTCCTGAATGCCATACGCGCCGGCTTTATCGAGGGGGTGGTATTTGCTGACGTAATAGCGAATCTCCTCGTCGGTCAGTTCAGCAAAAGTGACATCGGTACGATCGACAAGGGTGAAAACCCCACCCGACCTCCCCACAAGGGAGGAGAATTTTTCAGTTTCGGCAAAAGTGACGGCAGTATAGACCTGGTGGGTTTTGCCGGAAAGGGAGCGAAGCATGTCAAAGGCTTCGGATTCGGTATGGGGTTTGCCGAGCATCTGGTTATTCGCCCAGACGATGGTGTCGGCCGTGATGAGGAGTTGGTTGTCGCGGAGTTGAGGGGCATAGGCTTGCGCCTTCGCGCGCGATATATAATAAGGTATATCTCCGGCTTGCAGGTCGGGGGGAAAGGTCTCGTCGGCATCTATGGAAATAGCCGTAAAGGGGATATCTAAACCTGCGAGCAGGGCACGTCGTCGAGGAGAGGCGCTGCCTAAGAGAATGGTTAACCCCACCCCTTCCCTCCCCGCAAGGGAGGGAGAATGATTCACAATAGTTGATTGAATTTTGGTCATTTAGAAAAGATCCAATTGGGTGTCTTTGGGTTTCTCGATGGTCATTTTGACGCCGTCGAGGTCAATAGAGGACAACCTCTCCCCAGCCCTCCCCTCAAGGGAGGGAGAGTTCGATATCTCGAGATCACGAGACTTCGAGATTTCGAGGTCTTCAGGATTCGATGGTTCGAGATCACTTGACTTCGTGATTTCGATGGGGTTTTCTTCGGGTTGCTCTTCAGATTCCGTTTCATCGGGAGAGGGCTCCGGTTCCGGCTCGGGTTCAGGGACAGGGGTGATATCTTCGATGGAAGCGACCTCAAGGGTCGTGACGCGTTTACCTTTTGCCTTCGCAGATTTTTCGTCGATAAAATCCTCCATCAGAATGTCCAGCGGTTCGCGGTTCTCATCTTTGAAGATGACGCGGAAGGTAGCTTCCGCGCGATCGGAGAGGACGGCAATGCGCGAATCCTTGTCATCGCCCAGTATGGATTGGATCTTCGCCTGCGCATCATCGAGTCGGAAACGTTTGCCATAGTAGTATTTGAGTTCTCCATTCCATTGAATGAGCGACCATACTTTCTCCGGATCGAGTTTTTCGATGCGCAGAATATTGTCGTCGAAATGGGCAGTAAGGTCAAAATTGGTGGTATAATAGGTACCATCATTATTGATGACCAGAATGCGGTCTTCGTCCCAGAACTCGCCCAGATACATACCATGTTCGTCGTAGTTGACGCGCAGTACATCGGGATCGAACCACACTTTGCGTCCGCCGAGGGTGGAATGTCCTTTTTGCTTGAGGGTAATGGATTTGACTTCAAATTTCGTAAGCACGTTTCCACGCGCGGTACGAGATTTGACAGCCAGCTCGGAAAGGTCTTTGCAGACCTCCAGTTTCTTAAGATGGAGGGCAGGTTTGAGCGCAACACGAATGATCTCTGCTTCGCCGTTGGGGTTCGCAGTGAAATAGATGATTTTAGAGCCGGGTTTACCTTGGGTCAGATCGTACTCTTTATCCTTCGCTACGCCGGTCACGTTAAAGCGTTTCATGAAATAAACGCCTTTCTTACCATCGCGATAAACGACGTTATAGACGGTTCGGTCATCGCCACGCTGGAAGACTGCGATATGGAGAATATCGGTTCCGACGAAGAGTTTTTCCGCCACCCGCATGACCTTATATTTACCGTCCTTATGGAAGACGATAATATCATCGATGTCGGAGCAGTTGAAGAGGAACTCATCTTTCTTGAGCCCCGTTCCGACGAATCCTTCTTCGCGGTTGATATATAGTTTTTCGTTATTTTCGACCACTGCCTTGACGTTGATCGCGCCGAAATTACGCACCTCGGTACGACGAGGATACGCCTCGCCGTATTTGGATTTGAGCATTTCGAACCAATCGATGGTGTATTCGGTCAGATGATTGAGATTTTTGATGCACGCCTTGATTTTCTTCTCAAGATCCTTCATCAGTTCGTCTGCTTTCTTGGAGTCGAACTTGGTGATACGGATCATGCGGATCTCGAAGAGTTTTTCGATATCCTCAGTACGTACCTCGCGGATGAGTTGGGGTTTGAAAGGCGTGAGGGCATCATCGACAAAAGCGATGAGTTTCTCTTTATTCGGCGCGTTCTCGTAACCCTCCCGCTTATAGATGCGGTTCTCGATGAAGATTTTCTCCAAAGAGGTATAGAAATACTTCTCCTCGAGTTCCGATTTCTCGATCTCCAATTCCCATTTGAGGAGGGCTTTGGTGTTGTCCACGGAGAGTCGGAGCAGGTTGCTGACGGTAGTAAAGATCGGCTTTTTCTCCTGTACGACACAGCAGTTGGGCGAAATGTTTATTTCGCAATCGGTGAAGGCATAGAGGGCGTCGATGGCTTTGTCGGAAGAGGATCCGGGCGCCAGTTGCACTACAATACGGGCAGTATCGGCGGTAAAATCGTCGATTTTCTTGATCTTGATCTTGCCTTTCTGGTTCGCCTTGAGGATGGTTTCGATGATCTTTGAGGTCGTAGTACCATAAGGTATCTCGGTGATAACCAGAGTTTTATTATCATCCGTTTTGGTAATCCGGGCACGAATCTTCACTTGTCCGCCCCGTTCTCCATCATTGTATTTGGTCACATCGATGACGCCTCCGGTGGGGAAATCGGGATAGAGCGCAAACTCTTCGTTTCGCAGATACGCGAGTGCGGCGTCGCAAATCTCATTGAAATTATGCGGCAGGATCTTTGAGTTCAAGCCGACCGCAATACCTTCGACCCCTTGCACGAGGAGAAGCGGGAACTTAACGGGCAGATGGATCGGTTCGTTCTTGCGTCCGTCGTACGATTTCATCCACTCGGTGGTCTTGGGGTTAAAGACCGTTTCGAGTGCAAATTTAGAGAGCCGCGCCTCTATATAACGGGGAGCCGCAGCTCCGTCTCCGGTAAGGATATTACCCCAGTTTCCCTGGCAGTCGATGAGCAGATCTTTCTGGCCCAATTGAACGAGTGCATCTCCGATAGACGCATCGCCGTGTGGGTGATACTGCATGGTTTGACCGACGATGTTCGCCACTTTGTTGTACTTGCCATCATCGACGGTTTTCATGGCATGCAGAATACGCCGCTGTACCGGCTTGAGGCCATCCTCTATAGCCGGCACAGCACGCTCCAATATCACATACGACGCATAGTCCAGGAACCAATCCTGGTACATGCCCGTAAGATGATACTTCACAGCATCATTAAAACTACCCTGGGAAGCCATCGGTTAGTCGATCGCTTTATTGATAAAGATATAGGAAAGGATGCCAACAACCTCCAACACCATCGCCGTGATCAGCAGACCATTCTCCGGCATAGCGAATCTATACACAATAAGGCACACAACTCCCAAAAGGAGAATAAAAACTCCCAAATACTTCAAAATAGATTTCATAACTTAACGCGTTTTTCAATTACGGCTGCAAAGTTACAAAAAATTTTGCATATACGCAAGAAAAAAAACGATTTTTTTCGTTTCGGGTTTAGAGTTGAGGGTTTAGGAGCGCAAATTATCGCACAAATCGGTAAAAACCGCCGGGCAGAGAACGAATGAAGCCTTGCAGTTCGAGCATGACGAGTTCGGAAGCGACGGTATCGTACGGTTGCTCCGTTTCCATGACCAAGAAGTTGATATTGAGTCCTTCCTCCGATTCCTGCAGTTTGGCGAGGAGCGTTTGTTGGAGCGGTGTGAGATCATCCATGAGTTCGATCATGGTTGTTTGGATCGGTTTGGAGGCCTCGGATTTGGTTTTCCATTCCATGAGAGCGATTAGGTCGTCGGCATTGTTGATGAGGTGGGCTTTGGAGGAGCTGATGAGCCGGTTACAACCGAGAGAAGAGAGATCATCGGGCCGACCGGGGAATGCCATCAGTTCGCGGTTATAATCCACCGCCATGTTCGCCGTAACCAGACTGCCGCCTTTTTCCCGGCTCTCCACGACGACCACAGTATCCGCCAAGCCGGCGATAATACGATTGCGTTGGAGGAAATTCGCCGGTAGTGGTTCCGTTTCGGAGGGGAACTCCGTAAGCAGTCCGCCATGCGCGAGGGCAGCGATAGCGTCCGGACGATGATGATAAGGATAGATCCGATCCAAGCCATGCGCGGGGATGATGAAAGTCGGGATGCCGCATTCGATAGCCGCCCGATGCGCCGCTATATCAATACCGTACGCACCCCCGCTGACGATCGTCACATCCCCCAAACGATCATGCAAGTCATGAACGAGACGCCGAGTCAGTTCCTTGCCACGCTCGGTGGGGCGACGCGTACCGACGATGCTGACCATGTGTCCCTCGGAAGGACGGATATTGCCTTTTCCGTAGAGCACGACCGGGCGATCGGGACATTGACGCAAGCGATAAGGATAGTTCTCATCCGTCAGCGTCCAGACATGAATGCCATGCGCCTGGATCCAATCCAGTTCCCTTTTGGCACGCTCCATTGCTTCCGACATGTCAGGCTCGGAGAGATGAAGCCACGCTTCCCGGGCTGATCCGTAATGATCGATGTACGCCAAAGACTTCCGCAACTTGGTTCGGAAGAGAAAGGAGAGGGCTATGTCAAATAAGGCATTTGACAAGGAATAACGGATTAGTGATGAATAATTATTGACGTCTGATGCGTCGCCGTCCGTAACAGAAGAGCGCTACGAGGAGTACTCCAATGATTGCGCCGAGACAATCCGCATATAAATCCGCCAATTCGCCGGTACGCGAGAGGGTACAAAAATGCTGAAGAACCTCCAAGAGGGCGCCATAGAGGGAAGTAGCCACGCACACGTATAAATAGGAACGTATACGCCCGTGACGGTTATACACGAGTGCGCCCATTAAGGACGCTGACAGGAGCGCATAACCCAAGCCATGCGCCACCTTATCGCTGAGCGACACGGAAGGCAGTTGAGTGCTTTCCGTGAGGCTCAAGACCGCGATGCCTGCCGCTATAAGCAAAGCAGGCACGAATGCCATATAGGATTTAAGCGGAGCGATCGGAGAGATGAATTTTAGTACCATAACACAAATCACCGGCATCGCCTAATCCGGGAACGATATATTTCTTATCGTTCAAGATCGGATCGATTGCCGCACACCAAACCGTCACATCGGGACTATCGTTGAGCGCTTTGCGCAAATAATCTATCGATTTCGGCGTAGCGATTGTGCAACAGAGATGGGTATGTTTGGGAGTGCCATGTTTGAGCAAAGCCAGATAGCCGACTTCCATAGACATACCTGTAGCCAACATCGGATCCGCCACGATGAGCGTTTTGCCTTCGATAGAAGGAGCCGCCAAATACTCCGCCACAATCTCCAGTTCGCCCTTCTCATTCACGCGACGGTACGCGCTAAGAAAAGCGTTCTCCGCATGATCGAAGATATTAAGGAAGCCCTGGTGGAGAGGCAGTCCGGCGCGCAGGATGGTAGCCAAAACGATCTGATCCGCTACCGTATTCACCGGCGCTACGCCGAGGGGCGTTTGCACATCGGTCTGCTCATAAGTAAGCGTTTTGCTTAACTCAATCGCCATCACTTCGCCGATACGCTCGATGTTATGACGAAAACGAAGGCTATCCTTCTGGATATTCACATCGCGTATCTCGCGCAGGAATTGATTCAGCACACTATTGTGCTCCGATAGATTGATGACATTCATAAGGGATGAGGGATAAAAAGGGGTTATTGCATGGATTTAGCTGATTTTTGCTCAGCTTTGATGATAGCAAGACGCTCCTTGAGTTGCGCATTGAGGGTAGCCAACTGAGACTGTTTGACCTCGATCTCACGCATGTATTCCAGCAAACCGGATTGTGCATTTTGGATCGCCGTCTCCATATCGGTGATATAGTTCTGGCGCTCACCTAATTCGCGAAGCGCGTAGCCTAAATCCAGCTGCTGTTTTTCCAGGAAGAGGCGAAAATTCTCGTGATTGCCCTCGTTAAGAAGTGTTTGGCGGGTCAGAGAGCGTTGCTGTTTCTCAATGCTGCTTTGTACAGACTTCAATTCCGACTCCTCTTTGAGGTACAATTTTTTCAGATTAGCCGCCATTTTGGTAGCCGACTTGATGGCACTCTCCATTTGCTTGGCATGTGTCTGCTCTGCTTTGAGTTCCGCAGCGGCGTTTTTGAGTTCCTCCGCATTGCGCTCCAACTGCTGAGACACCACGGCCAAAGAGGCGCGATACATAGTCGGTTCCGACTGATAAAGGTTACGAAGCGAATCCAATTTCACTTCTGCGATTTGAATGTTCACCGGCGTTACGTGCTGCGCCATCACCATCATACTCATTGCCATAAAGGCCAAAACAAATAACTTTCTCATACGTTACAAATTAAAAAACGCTGCAAAGTTACTATTTTTTTTGCATACATGCAAATTTTTTTGTACCTTTGCAGCGTTTTTATTAATCAAAGGTATGAAATCCTATATTTATGACGACAGTACGATCGCTTTTGTGACCGCAGCGGCGCAGACATGCCTGCTGGTTGAGAAGGCGAGCGAGCATGAGAAAAGCGAGTGGCGCGAGCAGTTATTGAGGTTGTTACCTGTGTTGTATTTGCGCACGCTTTTATTGAAACAGGAAGAGACCGTCATGGAGGAAGAGCCTCAGCGGTTTGTGACCGAAGAGGACTATAACTATATGTTGGTCGGGATGCGTGAGTTATTGGGTTCAGACGATGCGTATTTGGATGTATTCGTTGACCGAGGCATTTATACGGACGAAGTGCAAACGGCTTATATCTCCGAAGGGATGGCGGATATCTATCAGGAGCTGAAAGATATGGCCGCTGCTTTCCAGACAGGAGAAGAGGCAATTATGCACGATGCGGTAGTAGTATGCCGAGAGTCGTTTGAGAATCACTGGGGGCAAAAACTGCTGGCAGTCATGCGGGCGTTGCATGCTCTAAAAAACGAGATGGAAGATTGAAAACATACGTAGCACATATCAGCAAGGACTTGATCCAATGGATGCCCATCGCAGCATTCGAAGGAGAAGTAATCATCGTGGACCAAGCCGAACAGGTTGCAGACGCGGTGGAATATTTGCGCACCCAAAAAGTGATCGGAGTAGATACTGAGGCGCGGCCGAGTTTTCAGAGGGGTATACACTACCCCACCGCCTTGGTTCAGATTGCCAGCCATGAGCGATGCTATCTTTTCCGCCTGACTCATATCGGGATGCCGCAGGAGTTGGCGGATCTGTTTGCGGACGAGAAGATCAAAAAGGTCGGTTTGGCATTCCGGGACGACATCAACGGCCTGAGACGCAGACGGGATTTCGTACCGGCGAACTGTATTGACGTGCAATCGATGGTAGCCAAATACGGTATTTTGGATTTAGGATTGCAGAAGATCTTCGCTATTTGTTTCGGCAAGAAGATCTCCAAGGCGCAGCAGTTAACCAATTGGGAGAACAGTCATTTGACGCCGGAACAGGCTCGGTACGCAAGCACGGACGCGTGGGCAACGCTGCTGATTTATGAGGATCTGATTGCACATGAGCAGTTACCGCAAAAAGAGGTGGAAGCCATGAAAAAGGAAGAGAAAGAGCGGATGATCGAACATCAACAGCAAATACAGGATCAGCGGCTTCGGGAACAAGGGATTGAACCGCCACCTCATTTGACTCCGGAAGAGCGGGAAGCCCACCAAGCGCAAAAACGCCGAGAGGCAAGAAAGAGAAAAAGACAGAACAAGAAATTGAAAGCGGAGAATATTCAGCTAAAAGACGCAAAAATAAAGAACAATGAAAAGAATCCTTCTGGCGATGCTGCTCATCGTGGCGCTCGTCGCAAACGCACAAATTAAGTATGTTTTCTACTTCATCGGAGACGGGATGGGTAGCAATCAAGTCATGGGAGCGGAGATGTATCAATCTGCTCTGCAAGGTGTACCTTTGGGACGAGAGCAGACATTGATGACCACTTTCCCGTATTCGGGCAGCGCATCATCGTACTCAGCCAGCAATGGCATCACCGATTCGGCAGCGGCAGGAACCTGCCTGGCAACCGGCAGCAAAACCAACAACGGCACGTTGGGTTTGGATTCCGAAGGAAACCGCGTCAAAACGATCGCCGAGGAGTTGAAAGAACAAGGATGGGGCATCGGTATCATGACCACGGTAGCCATCGATCATGCCACGCCGGCGGCGTTTTACGCACATGTACCCAAACGCAGTATGTACTACGAAGTGGGGACTCAACTGACGGAGAGCCAATTTGATTTCTTCGGCGGCGCAGGATTTCATTACCCGCAAGGCAAGGAAGATGACCAGGAGGTGAACCTATACCGTTTGGCAGAAGAGCGGGGCTATACGGTTGTTCACGGAATGGAGGAGCTGTCAGTTATCAGCGGTCAGCATTCAGACGTCAGCAAGATGATTCTGGTACAAAAAGATGACGACCAAGGTGCGCAACACGGAAGCAATCTGCCATACACGATTGACCGCAAAGAGGGCGATTTGACGCTCAAGCAGATTGTGAGTACGGCGATTCCGTTTTTGGAGCAACGCTATGAGAGATTCTTTATGATGGTCGAGGGTGGCATGATTGATTACGCGTGCCACAGCAACGATGCTGCGACGGCATTCGACGAAGTATGGAGTATGAACGAGGCGATGCAGGCGGCGTATGAATTCTATTTGCAACATCCGGATGAGACCTTGATCGTCGTAACCGCTGACCACGAGACAGGCGGTTTGGCTTTGGGTAACGGAGATTACACCTTACAATTGGAGTTGCTCAAAAACCAAAAAGGCTCATCGTGGGTGCTCTCCGATCAGTTCACGCAGTTATTTAACCAGCACAGCAAACCGAGTTGGGAACAAGTACAAGCGGTTTTCCGTGAGCAGCTGGGATTTTGGGACGAGATAGAGATCAGCCCGAAGGAGGAGAAGAAACTGAAAGAGCTCTATAAGAAAGCCTGTGCCAAGAAAGGGAAAGACACCAAAACGATGTACAAAACCATCAATTCATTGGGCGATGCAGGCCTTGCGTTGCTAAACAAAAAGGCGCATATCGGATGGACGACTCATTCGCACAGCGCTCACGCGGTTCCTATTTTTTCGATTGGCAAAGGGGCAGAGCGGTTCAGCGGATGGCACGACAATACAGAGATTGCACCGATGATATTGGAAGCACTGAAATAAGGTTCATTCAGCACTCAAAACCGCGACCACACCGCGACCTGACCGCGACCAGACTGTACTATGACCATTCAACAAAAATAGAGGGACACCCGAAAGGATGCCCCTCAATTTTTTGAGATACAATGGATTATTTCAGCATCTGACCCATTACATTGTAGGTCTTGGTGCCCTTGATAATCATAATCTGACCGTTGCGGAGAACCTTGACAGCCTCAGCGTTTGCATCAATGTTCGTGATGTCCACGGTGCTCGTCGGAACGACGTAGATGCAACCTGCGAACCAGTCTTCACCACCCTGATAGTCAGGACGGAAGTACATGGTGGTTGCGCCGCTATGGTGATCATCGATCACGTAGTTGCCACCCTCATTCGGGAACCAGGTAACGATAGCATTGTTCTCTACATAAACGACTTTGATTTCGTCATCTTTTGCGAGATTAATAGCGAGTTGGTACTCAGCTTCGTTATCCGGATTCTGCGCTAAGAGGTTCTCGGCAGCCGGATCCCAAGCTTCTACACCACTGAACTTACCAACGAGGTAGTAACCGTTCTCCAAAGCCGGCTCTACCGGTGCTACATAGAAGTCACCTTCGATGGTGAATGCCTCTGCGGTGTAAGTAACCGTCACATTGCCAGCCTCGGCAAGGGTGAAGCAGATATTGTCATCATTGTTGCCTGTACCGCGGGTAACACCGGCAGGAATCTCACCTGTCAGAGCGTCATAACCCTTCACGTTGTTCTCACCTTCCCATGTTCCGTTCATGGTGAGCTTCAGCATATAGTCACCTGCTTCCAGAGACAGTACCTTGCTGTCCTCCATTACGGGGAGGGCATTCGGCTGCCACTCATTCTCTTCACCTACGAGGTTAGCGCTACCGGTGATATAGAACTTAGCGGTCGGCTCTACCGGTGCCACATAGAAGTTACCGATTACACGGAATACAGTGTCATTGTAAACAACAGCCACATCACCTGCTTCGGCAAGGGTGAAGAGGATATTATTATCTTCATTAGCAGACAGACCTTCTGTTTTCTCGGTCAAGTCCGAATAACCCTTGGTATTTTCCCAATTGCCTTCCTCCAATGCTACACGGAACATATAGTCACCGGCAGCCAAATCAGGCAGTTTGAATGTATCTTGCATAACCGGAACAAACGACCACTCGCCAAATGCTTCTCCTGCACCGATGATATAATAATTCGGCGTCGGCTGTTCGGGCTCGACATAGAAGTTACCGGCAAGTTTGAAGATCGGAGTTTCGCCTGCGATGTAGATGACTTGTACAGCACCTGCTTCTGCGAGGGAGAAGATGATGTTCTCATCATTGTCCATCGTTACGCCAGCCGGTTTCTCGGTCAAAGCATTGAAACCCTTTGCGGTATTCCAAGTACCATCGAGGGTCACTTTGAGTTTGTAGTAC
>Ga0247610_10003827_pt1 | contig 16267 bp, 9 predicted proteins | sample 174DNAGHGhighgp2_FD_193483 | JGI IMG/M metagenome (GOLD analysis project Ga0247610, IMG submission 193483) | Sheep rumen microbial communities from Palmerston North, Manawatu-Wanganui, New Zealand - 1742 DNA GHGhigh gp2 | ecosystem: Host-associated > Mammals > Digestive system > Stomach > Rumen ... | reverse complement strand
CATCACAATGACCACCGAGGGGCGGCGAACCCTGTTTGGCACCCTCACCGGCGACCCTGCCCTCCCCACAGGAAGCCCCGGAGGCCCCGCCGTGGTGCCATCGCCATTAGGCAATGAGGTGCTGGCATGCCTCATCGCCATCGAGCACTACCACCGCCAGGCCCACCTCATCACTTGGCAGCTCATGCCCGACCACATCCACTTCATCCTCTTCATCACAGCAGAGAGCACCACCCACCTCGGCCGCATCATCCTCGGCTTCAAGCAAGGCTGCAACAAGGCCTACCGCCGCCTCGCCGGAGAGCCTGAAGGCCGAAAGCCCGCCGCCGGAGAGCCCGCCGTTGGAGAGCCCGCCGTTGGAGAGTCTGCGATAATATCGCAGACACAAAAACAGCAGCCCCCTCGCCGCCCCACCACGGAGGAGCGCAAGCACGGGCAGCTGTGGTCCACCGGCTACCACGAGACGCCGCTGTCGGGGCGCGATCAGCTGAAGCACATGGTGGCGTATGTGCAGGACAACCCCCGCCGTCTGCTGCTGAAGCGCCAAAACGCCACCCTCTTCCGCACATACCCCCTCACCGCCGCCGACATCCCCTTCACCGCCGTGGGCAACAGAGCCCTCGTAGAGGCACCGCGTCGCATGGCCGTGCGCATCTCCCGCCGCATAGTGGCGCAGGAGCTTGCCGTGCTCCTACAGCGATACATGGCACACGCCCGCAGCGGCGTGGTGCTCATCTCGCCCTTCATCAGCGAGGGCGAGAAGGCTGTCCGAGACGCCCTCCTTGCCGAGGCACTGCCGCACATACGCCTTGACGGCGAGGGCTTCGGCCCCTATTACAAACCACCGGGCCGCGATTGCGACCAGGTGGCCTGCGGCGTCCTGCTGCTCCTGGCACCATGGCCGTGGCAGTCACGCGCCCGCCATCTCGGCAAGGCGGAGTTTGAAGCCCTCAATGCCATGGCTGCCAAGCTTGCCAATATGCGGTTATAAGCCCCTTGGCGATGTCAACTCTGCACCCTGGCTGGTTCTTTACAAAGCAGCTCTCCCTCCTATTAGCGGGCTGATGCCTCGCCGATAGGAGGGAGAGCTGTTTTTGGGATGCGGCCATACGGAAGCCACCCATGTCCAGTGGCATCAGGCCCTGAGGGTGCTATTGCCGGTATTCGCCTATCGGGCGAATGGGAAGGGCGGTGGAAGCTCCAAACGAGGTGCTTGTGCCCAGCGTGCCATCGCTGCCGAGGGTGATGGCCGTCGGCGTGGCGTCGCCAGTCCAGTAGTTGCCGACGGGGAGGTAGAAGAGTCCCTGACGCAGCTTCTCTGCCCCGGTGGAGATTCCCGCCTGCGGGAAGAAGAACCATCCTGTACCATTGCCATTGCTGGCGGTGACGTCGCCGGTGAAGAGACCATGAGGCGGCAGCTGGTAGCCAGGTGGGCAGGGGTCGTAGAGGGTTTTCCCCGTCGTGCTGCTCCACGCCCCGGCGTACGTCCACGTGGCCGCCGGTGTGCCTGAGGCGGTGACGGGGAAGCCCCACTGGAAGGTCAGGCTCGTACCCGCCTCGGGTATTTGCTGTGCCAGCTGTGAAATCTTCACGTAGCAGGGGTCGGCGCTGTTGGTGATGGTACTGCCGCCACTGGCACACTGCACAATCTCGAGCCACGCCTCGCGGTTCTCATAGACGGTGTAGTCGTCTCTGGCAGGCACCCAGCCAAGGTTGACTGGCATGATCTTGTATTGCTCCGTGCCGCTACTGTTGCGCAGCACGGTGGAGCCTACAGTCTTGCCTGTCTGGTTGCGGAAGGCATTGGGATAGACCTCGTCGGTCATCCAGATGTGCCAGTACCAGAGATAGTCGTAGTTGCCAGCGACAGACCAATCGTTTTGCGTGACCGTAGTGGTCTTGGTGGTTTTAGTACCAGAGGAGATAGTGACTTCTGTTATGGTTTGTGTGCGAGGGAAAGGACCAACATCAAGGTCTCCCGTCGTCGACGTCGATGTAGGAGCATCAGAGTCTGAGGTGCTCTCTGAGACTGTGGATACCACTGTTGTCTTAGTCCTTGTCCGCTTCTTTCCCTTTAGAGCGATGATGCAGTTGGCTGGCTTGACGTGCTCGCCATACTCGTCATCGTTGCCGGCAGAAAAGCCTATCATCGATGCATTTGTACCACCACTCAAATCACGCGATATTGTGTGTACTAAGCCTGTCTCGCTCTGCCAAAGAACCTCGGCTCTGACGTCGCTTCCAGATACAGAAAAAGAAGAGGCATCAGTACCGTAGTTTGTCTGTGTCTCGGTCACGGTGGTAGTGTTGCCATCGGTCACGGTAGTGGTTTTTGTCTTGTTCAGCTGGTCGAGGATCCACGGCTTTTTGATGATGTCGCCCTGGTGGTCATAACAGGTAGTGTTGTCGGAAGCGATATCTACGCCATCGGTGATGCCGTTGCCATATACCATGGGAAAACTATAAGAACCTTGCTTGCGGTTTATGATATAGCAGTTGGATGTGGTGCGTGTTGTTGTTTTATCGTACTTAAAAAGCTTATATGACACGGAGCCATCTGTGACATCCGAGACTTTACACTTCGACAAATCCCAACTCTGAGCAGGTTCCGAATTTGCCTCGAGAATGGTGGTATGAGAATATGTTTGGCCAGAGGCGGCTGTGAAGGTGTAGCTTGCCGATTTGTCTGAGCCACCATCGATGGGAGTACCTACATGGTCACCTACGTTCCAACCTGTGAGAACACTCAGCCAGCTGGGCGAACTGGTGTATGCCGTCGTGGAGCGTGTGCCGTCGCTGTTTGCGGGGTATATGGCATTCACCTTCCAGTGGATGGGGTGCGAGGGTCCAGTGGCGGTGCCAGCCTCGCTGCTGCTGTAGTCCTGGAACATGCGGTAGCTGTGTACTTTGAATGACCCGCTGTTGCTGCCGTGAGGATTGACATCGTTCTCGAGGTTAGAAGAAGCCTCTCCGCCGTCCTTCTGCACGGCAAGATAGTAGTCGCCTCGCAGCTCGCCGACGGTCACTTTGTAGGTCACGGTGTAGCCTGGCTTCCAAACGTCGCCGGAGAGAGACACCTTGATGGTGTGGTTGCGGTCGTCGGCGGTGTTGCCGGGTGTGCCGTTGGTATCGGTCAGCGCCACTTCGAGTTCAGCTCCCGAGATGCATGTGTGTGGCATGAGGAAGAGAACGTTGCCGCCATCGATATATACGTTGGAACCTTCGGTGTAGTTGGTGGGGGTGTAATCGACATTGATGGTGTAGTGGCCTGTGGAGGCGTCATCGATGGTCCATGCACTTGTGGCGGGGTCGTCGGGGTCGTATTTGTCGGGGTCGTATGTGCCACGGTTACGTATGCTGTTGAGTGTGATGCTCGTTATGCGCAGCTTGGTGGGTATGTTGCCCTGCACGAAGCGCACGGCGGTGAGTATGTGTCTGAAGCGCAGGTCAACAATCTTGTCGTCCTGCCCCAGGTGGGCCTCTCGGCTCCAGCTGCCTGTGGGTTCCGTCTTCCCCTGCCAGAAGGCATCGTAGCCCGTGTGGTTCGCGGCTCCTTTTGGCCCGAGGGCAATATTGACGAGGTCAGAGACGCCATAGAGCAAGTCCTTCTGCTCGTCGATGTCGTCGGGCACACGGTATGTGAATGTGGGTTGCGTCTCGTGGTCAGGTGAGTTTGTGATGGTGAGTTCCAGGTCGTCCATGGATGGCGCCACGGCGTAGAAGCGCATGGTGCGCGTACCGCCTCCGTCGCCGTCGTATGGCCAGTGGAGCGACGTTCGCCAGTTGTTAACCTTGCTGACGAGGACATGGTTGAAGAGCGTGGCGTCGTTGTGCTCCGGGGTTGTTTCGCTCAGAAAGCCCCAGATGGTCATGGACGAGTGGAAGTTGTCGGTGGGGGCGAGGGAGGAAAGGGGGGCGCGTGAGGAGGGCTGAGGGTGTTGGGGGGGCTGCTGAGGCTGGAGGGGCTGCTGGTTGCGATGATATCGCAACCCCTCCAACTGGGGGACTGGTGCGGAGGCTGTGCGGGGGTGTATCTCCATGAAGGGGAGGGGCATGCGATGGAGGTAGAGGCCGCTGGTGTTGCTGCCCTGAAAGGGGCGTGAGGATGGGGTGTTGGCACGCCGGATTGCAGAGTCGGCCGCTGCCTCAGCGCGTGTGCTGCCGAGGGCCTGCTGAATGTCAATCTGCTCGGTGGTGAATGGTGCGAAGATGAGAGCTTCGCTGTCGTAGGCATCGGTCTGCCCGTGTGACAGCGAGGCGACGTCGCCATCGCTACACGAGGCGAGCGTGGCAAGAACTGCCACCGCGACAAATATGCTATACCTGAATGTGTGGCTCATTGTGGCGGGAAGGTTAGTTATCGCCCTCACTGAGGGTCCTGGGTTTAGGGTCATCTATGTTGTAGTTATCGATGCGGGGGTAGAAGCGTATGGGGAAGTCCCAGTCATCGACTCCTGTCACAGCCACCTCCATGCTTGTCACGCCGATGACACCGAACTCCATCGTCTCCACGCCGATGCGGCAGAGGAGGGTGTAGCGCTTGCCGCCCTCGATGGTGATGGCAGGGGATGATGCGCTGACGCTGTTGCTGATGCGTGCGAAGCGGTGTGTGACGTCGCCGGTGACGGCATCGACGGTGGTGTAAGTGCTGAGGGCGAGGTCGTCGTCGAGGGTTACGAAGTTGTAGTTGAGTGTCGGGGTGAGTGTGGTTGAGCCGGCGGGGATGATCATCGTTGCCACGGCATTGTTGGTGAGGTGGGTCTCTGTCTCGGTGACACCGGAGTGTGTGGCCCAGTTGTTGAGTTCTGCCAGGCGGATGGCATCGATGGTGGCATCGGGTGCTGCTCCTCGCAGGGCCGGTGCTATCTGGTCGGTGGGGATGGTGATGGCGGCACTGCCTGAGGTTTCTGACCATGTGGCATTGGCGAGTGAGAACCTTCCAGTGGCGTGAATGGCGGAGCCGCCGAGAGCCACGGAGGAGATATAGACCTTGGTTTTGACGGGGTTGGCAGCGGACGGTGCTTCTTTGAGGTTATAGACGAGCTGCACCTTGATGTCGATGGCAGCGAGTGCGTGCCGGAAGTCGAACTGCACCTTGCCGTTGACGGCCTGCTTGGTGAGGTCTGTGTTGGTGTTAGCATATAGGAAATCGACCTGCGAGGCATAGTCGGAGGCGAGTTTGTAGGTGATGAGGGGAGCATGTCCGCATGCATCGATGTGCGTTATGCCGGAGGTGGGGTCGTCGGTGGGGTCGTTGGTCTGGCTGAGGTCGGTGATGTTGAGGTTTACGAATGGCGCGTAGGCGAAGAAAGAGACCCGGCTTTGTGTCGCGCCCTGGCCGGTGTCGTCGTTGGCAGTGCCGGAACCGTTGGGCCAATACTTGAGCGGGGAGTAGCCCCATGTGCCGTCGCTGTTCTTCAGCACATGCTGGTTGTACATGTAGTCGGGAGGGAAGGAGCCTGCCATGGAGGCCCATGGCGTGGTGCCGGTGTTGTAGGCATAGACGCCGAAGTCGGCGAGGTTTGCCGTGGTGAGCTCACCGCCCAGGCCTGCTCGTGTGTCGGCCTGTCCGCCCATATACACATCGAAGTCCACGGCAACAGGCTGTCCGTCAGGCGGCAGAAGGTCAGTGTCGTCGGCTGTGCAGGCGGCTGTCAGCAGTGGCAGCAGTGGCAGCAATGGCAGCGCCAAGAGCTGATGGAGATATGTGTGCAGGGGTTTCATGGCGTTTTCTCCTGGTTTTGTGGTATATAGACTTCAGTATTGTCGCCGCTGCCCCAGTCGTTGACGGTGGCCTCGAACTTGACTGATGTCATGCCGAGCAGCAGGCGCACGGCATATTCCTTCCCGCCCTGGAAAGGTGTTGAGAGGGAGAGTGTGCGGTTGATGTCGTTGGTGACGATGGAGAATCCTGCAGGGTTGTTGCGGACGAGTGCCGGGTCGCGCGTAATGACGGTGTATCTGACGTTGAACGTCAGGTCGGTGAGAGGCGCACTGGCGGTGCTGAGCGGGATGAAGAGATAGGCGTAGTCGTCGGTGGCAAAAATGCTTTGCGGCGTGGTGCTGACGCCAGCGGGGAGGTGTGAGAAGTTGTCGCCCGTGTCCCAGTAGGATGGGGTGTGGCTGAGGAAGGAGCTGATGTCGCTCATGTTGATGGCAGCCCCGTTGCGGTCGTATAGCGGTGTGTGGGCGTAGATGACTGGGTTGATGGTGGCGGCGGTGGGAGCCTTGAACTTCACGGCAGAGCTGCCGGCCTCCTGCCAGATGGGTGTGTTGGCAACGGTGTTGTTGAGGTTGAGCTTTGCCGATGACGTGGCATTGCCGCTGACGCTGATGCTGTTGATGAGTATGCGCGTCTCGCCATCGATGGTACCAGTGCCAGGTGCCACCTCGTCGGCCACGGCGCACACATATACGCGCAGCTTGGCCAAGGCATGCCGGAAGGCGAACGCCACTGTCTCGTCGGTGCGTTGCTTTGTGAGGTTGCGGTGCGGCAGACCTGTTGCGGCATCCACGCCCCAGAGGATATCGGGAGCATCGGCGAGGTCAGGGCGACATGATGTGATGGTGTATGAGACGAGGGGGTCGCCGTTGACACTGTTTGCTGATAGGGCGGTGATGCCTGTCGATGAAGATGCTGTCAGCGTGCCGTCGGCGTTGGCCTCGGCGTATGGTGCATACGCGAAGAACGACAGGCGGTCGGGTCGTGAACCCGTGGCGGGGTTGTTGCCGGTGTCGTCATCCTGGTCATCGACGGCACCAGTGCTGTAGTCGTTGGGCCAGAACTTGATGGGGAAGTATGTCCACGATGTGACGTATGGCGCGCCGAATGAAGCCTTGTACTCCACGTGCTGGTTGTACATGAAGTTGGGCTCAGTGGTGGGGGCGTAGTCGCCGTTGGGGGTATAGTAGGCATAGACTCCGAATCCCACTGCGCGCAGGGCGTCGATGTCATCGATTATGGCACGTGACTCGGGAGTCTGTGCGAGGTAGGTGTCGAAGGTCAGTGGCGTGGCGTCAGCGGGTGTGCTGTCACGTGCGGCATCATCGTCGGCCGTGCAGGCGACGAGTGTCATTGCCATTGTGACGACGGCAGCAAGCCGTCGCAGTGAGTCATGGTTATGTTCCGAGAGTCGGTTCGTAGTTCAGGATGTTTTGGTCTTGTTACTTGTGGCGGTTGGCACGTCGCCGTCGTATGTCAGCTTTCTTCTGTGCCGAAGCAGAACCATGTGCTCCGGTGACGTAGCCCTTCTTGCGTGCCTTGGTGCGTACGCGGCCGTCGTCGGTAGTGGATGCCGCCGGGGCTTTTCGGAAGGTGATACCCGCCTGCATGGCGATGTCGAGGGCGTCCATAGTAGTGTTGGTTTAATGGTGGAAGAGTCTCACTCCTGTGAATGCCATGGCGATGCCGTAGCGGTCGCAGGTAGCGATGACATGGTCGTCGCGCACGCTGCCTCCGGCCTGTGCCACCCACTCTACCCCACTCTTGTGGGCACGCTCGATGTTGTCGCCGAAGGGGAAGAAGGCGTCTGAGCCGAGGCTCACGCCACGCAGCTGTGCCACCCACTCGGCTTTCTGCTGACGCGTGAGGGGTTCGGGCCTCTCGGTGAAGAAACGCTGCCACTCGCCGTCGCGCAGCACGTCGTCGTAGTCATCGCTGATGTATATGTCGATGGTGTTGTCGCGGTCGGCGCGCCGTATGCCCGGCAGGAAGGGCAGTGCCATGACCTGTGGGTGCTGGCGCAGCCACCAGATGTCGGCCTTCTGTCCGGCGAGTCGTGTGCAGTGGATGCGGCTCTGCTGTCCTGCGCCGATGCCGATAGCCTGTCCGTCCTTGGCATAGCATACGCTGTTGCTCTGGGTGTATTTGAGGGTGATGAGGGCAATCATGAGGTCGCGCCGTGCCTCGTCGGGGAAGTCCTTGGCCTGTGTGGGAATGTTGGCGAAGAGTGCCGGGTCGTCGAGCCGCACCTCATTGCGTCCCTGTTCGAAAGTCACTCCAAAGACCTGCTTACGCTCCACGGGAGCGGGTCGGTAGGCGGGGTCGATCTGTATGACATTGTATGTGCCGTTGCGCTTGGCGCGGAGGATGTCGAGGGCGTCGTCGTCGTAGGCCGGTGCTATGACTCCGTCGCTCACCTCGCGCTTGATGAGGAGTGCGGTGGCGCGGTCGCAGGTGTCGGAGAGGGCGATGAAGTCGCCGTAGGACGACATGCGGTCGGCACCTCGTGCACGAGCATAGGCTGTTGCGATAGGTGTCAGAGGGAAGTCGATGTCATCTACCCAGTAGATGTGCCGCAGGGTGTCGCTCATGGGGAGTCCCACGGCAGCTCCTGCCGGCGAGACATGCTTGAAGCTTGCTGCCGCCGGCATCCCTGTTGCCTGCCGCAGCTCGCTGACGAGCTGCCAAGCGTTGAAAGCGTCGAGGAAGTTGATGTAGCCCGGTCGTCCGCTGAGGACGGTAATGGGCAGCTCGGAACCGTCGTCCATGAAGATTCGCGAGGGCTTCTGGTTGGGGTTGCACCCGTATTTCAGTTCAAGCGAGTTCATATCTATACAATTATAATTAAGAAAACAAATGAGGTTTCAGTCCTTCGCCCCTCATTTGGGGTACAAAGGTACGATTTATTAGTCAGACGGCCAAAGGTTTTCGCATTTTTTTACCGAAAAAGGGGGGTGGGTGATGAGCTGTAAGGGTTTAGGGGCGTAACGCAACTCGCTTAGGCAAGCCATGCGACTTGCCTAAGCGAGTTATGTTACGCCCCTAAGGAGTATTATTGCAGATAGTAGGGCAGGTTGGCCGACGGCCAGATGTAGATGGTGGACTGGGCCGTGGTGGTGGCACTGCCGATGGTCAGGGTGATGTCCACAGGCGCGTGGATGATGGTCTTGTCGGCATCCTGAGTGGTGAGGATGAGGTCGCCGGCGGCGGTATAGGTGTATTCGCCTGTCGTGCCGCGGTTGAAGTGGGTGTGGCTGGCGCGGCACTCCACGGCAATCTTGTTGGTGATGCCGTCGAGCGTGACCTTGGTGCGTGCGCCGCCGTTGCCGAGCTCGTAGGCCGAGATGGTGAGGGGCGCCTCGGTGGAGAAGTAGGTTGCGCCCTCGGGTATGCCTGTCTGGCTGAAGACGATGACATACGACTTGCCGCCGAGGGTGATGGCGGTCTCTGTGCCGGAGGAGGTGGTCTCGCCCACGTTGCGCGGGATGTAGATGTGCTCTATGGCCTCCTCATTGACGCTGGTGTATGAGCTGCCGGACTCGGTGGTGCTGATGGTGTTGTCCCAGTCATCGACGGTGGCGGTGAACTTCACGGAGGTCAGGCCCAGGTGCATGAGCAGCGAGTACTGCTTGTTGAGCAGGACGGCGTCCTTGAATGTCACCTTCTTGGTGATCCTCTGTGTCACCTCGGAGTAGTTGTAGGCCAGGTTCTCGTCGAGGGTGCGCACGGTGTAGGTCACGGTGGCGACAAGCTCGGGCCATGTGCCGGGGATGAAGACGAGGGGGTATGCCTCGTTCTCATACACATTCTGCGGTGTGGTGAGCACGCCAAGAGGTATGTTGCTCTTGAAAAAGTTGGTGGTGTTCGCACCTGTGTAGTCGGTGGGTTCCTTTATCTTGGAGCTGATTACGCCTGCCGAGTTGGCATCGGATGCATTCTGTGTGACGACGTGTGTCGTTGTGGCGGCCAGTGCGACGTCGGTGGTCGTCTCGCCTGTCGGCGTCCACTGACCCGTGGCCAGGTTGAGGTCGCCCTTGAGCTGCTTGAGGTATGTGGGTGTGTAGCCTGTCTGGCCGGGGGTCTTGTCGGTGGCGTCCTTGGTGAGCGAGCGGGCTGTGATGGTTACGTTGCTGACGGTGACCTTTGTCTGGTGCTCGTTCTGACCGGACTGGTAGAGGGGGTCTGCGGGGAGTATGGACTCGAGGAGGCCGCCTTCCTCGGCACCCTTCTGGTCGTCAAGGTCGAGCTGTATGAGCAGACCGTGGCGCACGGTGGAGCCTGCCGTGCTGTTGGCCTCTGAGCCGCCCACCTTGGCCAGGGCGTGCTTGAAGGCGATGCTCACGGTGCCTGTCGTCTTCTGCTTGGTGAGGTTGGCGTTGACGTAGTAGGGACTCAGGATCTGCTGCTGGTAGGGGGTGCCGGCGGGGATGTGGTGCTCGCCGTTGTTGCCGGCGCCGGTGACACCCTCGCTTGTGGCTGTCACGCCGACGCTGGTGTTGCCGGCGGTACCCCAGAGCAGGTCAACGACCTTGGAGCCTACGGGGTTTACGACATAAGTGATGACGGGGTCGCCCTGCTTCCACGAGCCGGTGCCGGGTGTGCCCTGTATGCCGTTGCGGCCTGCTATGCCGTTGATGGCGATGATGCCGTAGGTGGCGTCGGTGGTAGCGTAGTGGTCCTTGAGGGCGTCCTTGGCATCGTTCCATCCCACGAAGGGAGCGTAGGCGAAGAAGCTCACCTTGCCGCCGTGGGTGCCGTCGGTGTAGGCTTGGTTGTCGCTATGGTCATCGTCCTGGTCATCGACCATCCATGCCGGTGTGGCGGCGCCGTCCTGTACCTCGTTGGGCCAGTACTTCAAGGGTGAGTAGGTCCACTCGGTGACGTAGCCCTGACCTTCCTTGGCTTTGTCGTAATAGACCTGCTGGTTGTACATGAAGTTGGCGACGGTGCTCTGGGCATAGTCGGCGGTGCCGGTGTAGTAGCCGAAGACGCCGAAGCCGTGGGTGAGGACATCGCTGTGTGCGCCCAGTGCGTCGAGGTCTTTCAGCTCCTGTGTGGTGATGCCACCCTCATAGCCGGCGCGCGTGGTGGGGCTTGTGGCCATGTAAGTCGAGAAGCGCACTGCATTCGTTGCACGCTGGTAATCGCTGGAGGTCAACGGTGTGGCGGTGACGTCGTTGTCGGACGTACATGCCTGGAAGGTGTGGGCAGTGAAGAGAGCAGCCACGACAGTGAGACCGATGGAAAGTGAATAACGAAGTTTTCTCATAGTGGTATGGAATTATAGTTTGTTGTTCATGCTTTGCGTCTCTATATGTAAGAACAATATGCTATAGCAACAGCTTATATGGATTTGTGAAGATAGCTATAATTTGCATTACCACAAAATATTTTGCCTGAAAAGTTCATCAAACACGACTTTTTTTTGACTGGTATCGGTCAGTGACGGCGAAAAAAGCCCTTACGTGGCTTCATCGACGCCATATCCGAAGAGGGCGAAGTCGGCACGGAGAGGGTCGTCGGGGAAGAAATGCGCCACGGTGTCGGTGAGGCGCAGGGCGTTGGACATCGATGTCGTGGCAGATGCCATGAGACGGAGACGTGCTGCCTGCTGCATGACGTGGGTGTCGAGTGGCATGATGAGGGCATCAGGGGCGATGATGTCGGCCCAGAGTCCGAGGTCGATTGGCGACTCTCTGCGCACCATCCATCGCATGAACATGCAGACGCGCTTGCATGCCGACGTGGTGTCTTTTGGTATTACGCCCCGGCTCCCGCAGGCTGAGAAATGGCGAGCGAGGGCATCTATGACGGCGAGTGTGGGCAACGCCTGCGGCCGTTGTCGTGGCGGCGGCAAGGTGGATGTCGCTATGGCATGTTCCGCAAAACGGCGGATGGAGCCGTGTTGCTGCAAGAGAGCTGCTGTGGCGCTGAGGAAGGTATAGATGTCGGCACACGTCTGCAGGCGGTAGAAGCATCGCGTGTCGTCGGGCCGGAAGGAAAGGGGCGACAAAGCGGCATCGGCGAAAGCACGCTGGCGCAGCCATGCATAGACGTCGCCGCCGGTAGCATCGAGGATGGCCTGTATCTTGGGCATGAACTGCCGGCGGCTGCCATAGCTTATGGCGGCGGCGACGAATGCCATGGCCTCGCGATTGGCGTCGCCGCTGACCTGGTGCATGAACCATGACGGGTCGGCGGGCAGGAAGGCGGGGGTCTCGTAGCGGCTGGCCAGTTCGGCGAGGTATTGCTGGAGAGAGGTATCGCGCGCGAACATTATTATATTTTTGGGGGAAGGGATGCAAAAAGGAAAGGGAGCCGTCGGCTCCCTTTCGTTGGATGTGATGTGTGTGTATTTAGAGCTTGTCGTTGCTGCCGAGGACATTCACAATCTTGTGGATGTACATCTTCTTCATGTTCTCGCGTGCGGGCTTGAGGTACTGGCGCGGGTCGAAGTGGCTGGGGTTCTCGGCGAGGTGCTTGCGGATGGCAGCTGTCATGGCCAGACGGCTGTCGCTGTCGATATTGATCTTGCAGACAGCACTCTTGCTGGCTTCGCGGAGCTGCTCCTCGGGTATGCCTACGGCATCGGGGAGCTTGCCGCCATACTTGTTGATGGTATCGACCTCATCCTGAGGCACGGAGCTTGAGCCGTGGAGCACGATGGGGAATCCCGGGATGCGTTTCTCTATCTCATGAAGGATATCGAAGGCGAGTGGTGGCGGCACGAGCTTCCCGGTCTTGGGGTCGCGTGTGCACTGCTCGGGTGTGAACTTATATGCTCCGTGGCTTGTGCCGATGGATATGGCGAGGCTGTCGCATCCGCTGCGTGTGCTGAAATCCACGACCTCCTCGGGGCGTGTGTAGTGGCTCTCGGCAGCGCTGACCTCGTCTTCTACGCCGGCGAGGACACCGAGCTCAGCCTCGACGGTGACGTCGTACTGATGTGCATACTCCACGACCTTCTTTGTGATGGCGATGTTCTCCTCATAGGGGAGAGCACTGCCGTCGAACATGACGCTTGAGAAGCCATTGTCGATGCACTCCTTGCAGATCTCGAAGCTGTCGCCGTGGTCGAGGTGAAGGGCTATCTGGGGGTTAGGGCAGCCAAGCTCCTTGGCATACTCCACGGCACCCTGAGCCATGTAGCGGAGGATGGTGCCGTTGGCGTATGCGCGGGCGCCCTTGCTGACCTGCATGATGACAGGTGACTTTGTCTCTACGGCAGCCTGCACGATGGCCTGCATCTGCTCCATGGTGTTGAAGTTGAAAGCGGGAATGGCATATCCGCCGGCTACGGCCTTCTTGAACATCTCGCGGGTGTTGACAAGGCCCAGTTCTTTGTAACTTACCATAATGTTTTAATATGAAACGGTTAAAGTGTATGTGATAATAACGTTCTTTCGTTTACGGCGCCGCAAAGGTAAAGGAAAAAAATGAGAGTTTAAAGTTTAGGAGTGAAAGAATGCACAGCTTTAGCGTTTTTTAAACTTCTGGGCTGCTATCACTTCACCTCACGGACGAAATAGGCCACGACGGGGAGGTGGTCGCTGTAGCCGTCGAGCCAGACACCGCCGGCGTGGGTGCGCTTGGGGTTGCCCTTGAACTTGCCGTCGTCCTGGAGAAGATACTCGAAGCGCTGCACCTCGGCCTTGAAGAAGGTGAGGGTCTGGTAGCTCTTGGAGCCGTCGCGGTCGATGGCATTAGGTGTCATGACAATCTGGTCGAAGAGGTTCCATCCACCCTGATAGCGCAGCGTGCCGCGACCGTCGAGGAGCACCTGCCACCAGGGGTTGAACATCTGATTGTCGGTGACGTCAGCTATCTTGCGACGTGCGCCGAGCGCCTTGGCCATGGAAGGATCCATGGGGTCGTCGTTCATATCGCCCATGACGAAGACCTTCATCTGCGGGTTGGCACGTAGGATGCTGTCCTTCTCCTGTCTCACCTGCTGACCGGCCTGGATGCGCGCCTCGGGGCCTGAGAAGCGCGAGGGCCAGTGACATACGATGGCCGTAACGCTGTCGCCTGCCAGGGTGCCCTGCACGGTGAGGAAGCCTCGTGTGTAGCGCACTGTGCCGTCGCTGTTGAGGTATGGCTGCAGCCAGAACTTCGAAGGTTTGAAGAAACGCGGGTTGTAGAGCAGTGCGCAATCTACGCCACGACGGTCAGGCCCCTCGACATGTATGAAGTTGAAGTTGCGCTCGGACAGCGGGGGCTGTGCGCAGAGGTCGGTGAGGCAGTGCGCATTCTCCACCTCGCTGACGCCGATGATGGCACATCCTATGCCGGGGAGCCGCTCGCAGCCCATGTCGGCCAGGGTGCGCGACATGTTATTGAGCTTGTGCTCATACTTCATCTGCGTCCAGTGGTTGGCGCCGTCGGGGAGGTATTCCTCGTCGTTCTTGCCCTCGTCATGAGTGATGTCGAAGAGGTTCTCGAGGTTGTAGAAGCCTACGCCATAAAGGCTGAGGCGACGCTCCTGAGCGCGGGTGTGGGAGAGGGCAGCTGACAGCAGGAGCACGAAGGTAAGGGTAGCGTTAAGATGTTTCATGAGGCGGAAGATGATAGATGCAGTTGTGGGGGCAAAGTTAACAAAATTATGCATACGCACGAAAACAAACGTGATAAATTTGCTGTTTATAACAAAAAAAGCGTAATTCGCTTTGAAGTTCAAACTTTTTTCACTTTCTTTGTGGCCAAATCATGCTAAAAAAGACCACTGACCAATGAGAAAGAACCTACTACCTGCTGCCGCGATGCTATGCCTTAGCAGCTACGTGTACGCCCAAGAGCCTGTAGTGAGCGATGCCGAGAAAGCAGTGAAGGACGATGCCGCCTCCTTCATCTTCACGGAGTCGCAGCTCGACGAGGATGCCGATGCCACTCAGGACGTCATCCAGATCAATTCCAGCTCGAACGTCTATACCAGCAATGTGGGCTACCTCTTCAGCCCCTTGCGCTTCAAGTTCCGCGCCCTGGACCAGAAGTACAACGACATCTATATGAACGGTGTCCAGGTGAATTCCATAGAGAACGGGCGCTTCTCGTACTCGACCATCGGCGGCATGAACGATGCCACCCGCGGCATCGACTACGCGTCGCCCTTCGAGACTAACAACTTCGGCGTCGCCGCCCTCGGAGGCAGCAACAACTACGACTTCCGTGCCAGCAACTATGCCGCCGGGCATAAGGTGACGCTCTCGGGACTGAACCGCAACTACACATTGCGCGCGATGTACACCTTCGGCACGGGCCTGAGCCAGCGTGGCTGGGCATTCTTCGGCACCGTGGGCTACCGCTGGGCAAACCACAAGACGGCGGCCGTCGATGGCACGTTCTATAACTCGCTGGCCTACTTCCTCTCGTTGCAGAAGAAGTGGGGCACACGCCACAGCCTGAACATCGCCACATGGGGCAACCCCACGGAGCGTGCACAGCAGGGTGCCAGCACCGACGAGGCCTACTGGCTGGCCAACGACTACCTGTACAACCCCTACTGGGGCTATCAGGACGGCAAGGTGAGGAACTCGCGCGTAGTCAACAACTTCGAGCCGTCGCTGCTCATGACGTGGGACTTCGCCATCCGCGACAACCTCAAGCTCACCACCTCACTCTACGGCAAATATGCCATGTACAGCGGCACGCGTCTGCAGTACAACAACTCACAGAACCCCAAGCCCGACTACTGGAAGAACTTCCCGTCATACAACTACGACGTGTGGGGTCTCACCGACGGTTCCAACAACGACTTCAACGCCTGGCAGGAGAGCTATGACTACTGGAGGGCATCGCGCTCCAACCGTCAGGTGCAGTGGGATAAGCTCTACTATGCCAATTCGCAGATGAATGCCGTGGGCGGCGATGCTGCCTACTACATGCTGGCACGCCACAACGACCAGCTGGCCGTGAACCTCGGCTCGACCATCAACTGGGACATCAACCGCTTCCACAAGCTGCAGGGCGGCCTTCAGGTGGGCACCAACGTGGGTATGCACTACCAGACCATCGATGACATGATGGGTGCCAAGTTCCTGCACAACGTCAACAACTATGCCATAGGCACTTACGCCGGCAGCGACCCCCGGGTGCAGTATGACCTGCGCACACCCAACGGCAACGTCGGCAAAGGCGACCGCTTCGGCTACGACTTCAACATACATGTCTATAAGAGCACACTCTGGGGTCAATATTCCCTCGACCGCGGTATAGCCCACACCTTCGTGAGCGCCAAGATCGGAGCCACGCAGATGTGGCGCGACGGCAAGATGCAGAACGGCCTCTTCGCCGACAACTCCTACGGCAAGAGCGGCACGGCATATTTCCTCGACGGAGGTGTCAAGGCCGGCACGAACCTGAACCTCGGCAAAGGCAACGTCATTGGCATTGGCATAGGCTACATGACCTACGCCCCGGCGGCATACTCGACCTACGGCGGCTCGGCCTTCCAGGCGGCGGAGATGAACAACAACTACATCGACGGCCTGAAGGTGGAACACATGCTGAGCGCCGAGGTGAGCTATGCGCTGACCCTCTCGTGGCTGC
>Ga0247610_10003825_pt1 | contig 16279 bp, 14 predicted proteins | sample 174DNAGHGhighgp2_FD_193483 | JGI IMG/M metagenome (GOLD analysis project Ga0247610, IMG submission 193483) | Sheep rumen microbial communities from Palmerston North, Manawatu-Wanganui, New Zealand - 1742 DNA GHGhigh gp2 | ecosystem: Host-associated > Mammals > Digestive system > Stomach > Rumen... | reverse complement strand
CTTTTTTAAAATTATGCAAAAAAAGAATGAATAACGTACATCCGTGTTTTAACGGAATTAAGTTATTCATTCTTACTAATTGATATTTTCAACTATTTATAGCGGAATTTACTTTTTCAATTAACGCCAATTATAATTACTTTATTATTTTTAATAATTCTTCTTTTGTTGGATTGGCTTTAGTAATTATAGGAATAATCTTTTGTATTTCTTCTATACTTCTATCCCACCATTTTATTTCTTCTAAGATTTTAATTATTTCATCAGTAAATCTCATTTTCTTAATTACACATGGATTACCACAACATATTGAATATGATGGTAAATCTTTAGTTACTACTGAATTAGCACCTATTATTACTCCATTACCAATATGAACTCCAGGTAATATTGTTACATTTTGTCCAATCCAGCAATCATTACCTACTACTGTATCTCCTTTAAATGGTAAATCATCAATTGTAGGGGCTTCTTGTTTCCACCCATCCATTACATAAAAGGGGAATGTTGTTGCTGCATTCATTTGATGATTAGCACCATTCATAACAAATTCTACATTATTACCAATTTGACAAAATTTACCAATTATTAATTTATCACCTAAAAATTCATAATGATGTGTTACTCTAGATTCAAAATCTTTACCACTATAATATGAATAATCTCCAACTATAATATTTTTTCTTGTAATAGTTGGCTTTATATTTTTCATATTATAAAAACCAGCTTTAGGATATGTAAAATCAGGGTCTGGTACTTTTATATTTCTAATTCCTTTTTCGCCTATAATTGTACCACCTGACGAAGTATCTAAAGAATCAAATAAATCATTAACCTCAACATCAAACTTTCTAATTAATAATTCAAGCTTATCATGACTCATATCATTGACACCTTTTTCTATTTTATTAATAGTAGATCTAGATGTATAACCTAATTCTTTTGCAAATTCATCTTGATTTAAGCCAGCTTTTTTCCTTATTTCTTTTACTTTTTCTCCAAAATTATTTTTCATTAATAACCAACTCTTTTCATTAAATAATTCTTAATATCTTCATCCAAGACTTCATCAATTTGAGATATTTTGTTGCCTAAATAATTGATTGATGATCCCAGATGAAAAATCTTATCATCAACATATAAATATCTGTCATGGAAATCATTATCAATAACAACATTTATATTTTTATTATATTGACTTTTAAAAGCATTTAAATCGGCTTGAGATAATTTAGATTTATTAGAAGTAATAATTCTAATATTAGTATTATCAGTTGAATTTTTTAAAATATTAAGTGCTTTTGAATCTACATACGGATCAACAAGTAATATTTTATTATTAGCTTTAGAAACAATATTTTCTAAATATGAAATAGAATCAAATATGTCTCCATTAACAATTATTTTTTCTTTTTTATAGCTTAATTCATTATTTTCTATAAGTTGCAATCTTGAATCTATCGAGTCAACTCTATTTATTAAATTAATATAATTCTCGTTTGTTACAAGTGTTCTATTCTCATTGATGACATACCCTTTAAGTAAGTACTCTTTTAAAATTTTATTCGCCCATATCCTAAACAATGTTCCATTTTTTGATTTTACTCTATAACCAACGGATATTATTACATCTAAATTATATAATTCGGGTGGCCTATTCTTTGGATTATTATTACTTATGTGCAAAAAATGCACAGAAGTACTTTTGTCCAATTCACCTTCATCGTAAATATTTTTTATATGTTTGGATATTACACTTCTATCCCTATTAAATAATACAGCCATTTGTTCCTTTGTTAACCAAACAGTGTCTTCTGAAGGAGATACATTTACTGTTAATTCAACATCGTCATTTTTGAATTGTATAATTTCATATTCATTCATAAGAAAGTCACATCCTTTGATATAATTATAATGGATTCTATATAATAAATCAACAAATCTACAAAATATATTGAATGACATTCATAATAAGAATAACTATCGTCGATAGTTAAACCAAGATACCTATGTTTCCTCTAAATAGGGTAGAGGAAAGAAAATAATCTTTGCCCCTCCCATTGCACCGTACGTACGGGTCTCGTATACGGCGCTACATTTATATTTATCACAAACTACTTAAGGTAATATGAAAGAGGATTGACCAGTCCCGGTCTATTCCTCTTTTTATTTGGCTTTGAAAGTATCTTTGGGTTTAAGATATACCCAACCGTTTTCATACCACATTGCCTATACCAACCTAAACGAGTGTTTGCTACTATACATATTTCTTCATCAGTAAAACCACATTTATAAGCTTTGTTTATCATTTGAAGATTTCTATATATTGTCGTAGGTTTCTTCCATTGTTTAACAATTATTACTCTAATTTTATGCCTTAACCATTGACCAAACTCATCAATGAATAATTTCATATTTCCAATACGGAAATAGTTTATCCATCCTCTAATTATTTGGTTAAGTTTAGTAAAAGTAGATGCTAGTGGTCTTGATACAGCGTGTTTTCTTTTAAGTACTACTTTTATCTTTTCATAAAGTTTTGCTTTACGGTCATTTCCGGGTTTGCATTGCCATTTATCACTATTCTTCAAAAAAGTAAATCCTAAGAAATTACTATTTGTAGGTCTTGTGATTTTGGTCTTAGTTGCTGATATCTTAAGAAATAACTTTCTTTCTAGCCACGAAGTAACTGATTTCATTACACGTTCAGCTGATACATCGGTTCTAACAAATATATTACAATCGTCGGCATATCTCACAAAGTGTAAGCCTCTTGACTCTAATTCTTTATCAAATTTATCTAAATAGATATTGGATAATATTGGAGATAATGGGCCACCTTGTGGTACTCCAATGGTAGTTGATGAAACTAAGCCATTATCCATTACTCCTGCTTGTAAGAACTTACGTATTAAATGAACTGTATGACTGTCATTTACTTGTTCCCTTAGTATTGAGATTAATTTATCGTGATTTACTGTATCAAAATACTTTTCGATATCTAAATCGATTACCCATTCAAACCCTTGATTAAGGTACTCTAATACCTTGCCTATTGCCGTGTGACAGTCCCTATTAGGTCTAAAGCCATAAGAGTAGTCACTAAATACATTTTCATATATTGGTACTAATCTTTGGGCTATTGCCTGTTGTATAACCCTATCAACCACAGTTGGTATTCCTAGAGGTCTTAATTTGCCATTGGATTTCGGAATATAAACTCTTCTTACGGGCTTTGGTCTATAGGCTTTATTCATTATTGACTCAATGATTTCTTTCCTATGTTCATTAAAGTATGGCTCTAACATATCAACTGACATTTTATCAATGCCACTTGCCCCCTTATTTGCCTTTACTCTTTTGATTGCCTCATTTAAGTTTTCAATGCTCAAAATCTCTTCGATTAAACTCATTTGCTGCTCCTCCTCCATTTGTAAATGTATTTGGAATCATCTTCGACTGCTTTATCATCATTGGTTACGTTCCAATGTTATAGACTATCTCATCTTACAGATTATCCAAGTATTGCTTATAGTGATTCGCACTATATAAACATTAGGTCCTTTAGTGGTTGGCATCCACCTATTACGACCTCAGCTGACTCCCTAACTATTTGCTTTTTATCGCACGTATATAATACGCGTTAGGGCCTCCCGGGGTAATTCACTAATCTTTCCTCCCACAACCTCTTGATTTACTGTTTTGGTTTTACGTTTACCATTAGGACTTCAGTTTGCATTGCAACCTTATCCACTTACCATTTAGCCTCATCAAGTTTCTGTTCGTAGGCTCAAGGATTTTGCTACGCCTCTTCCTTCACCCATAGGATTACTCCTAACGGCTTGAGGTTCGCTACACTTGGCGGTAAATACCCGTGACTGGACTTTCACCAGTAAGATTAGCGCCATGCCCGGCACACAATGAAAAAAACGGTCTTGCAACCCTGCAAAACCGTTATTTTTTATTTATTACTTTTCAGGATATCTTTCTCTATCCTTTTGGTAATGTGTATGTAATAATTCATGAGCCTTATGGGAGTTAGGTTCACCTAAGAACTTCTCATATAATTCCTTAATTTGAGGATTATTATGAGATTGACGAATAACTTGTCTTTCGTCTTCAGAATATAGGGCGTTAGCTCTCTTCTGTCTATAAGTGTCGAAGATATCAGCATCTTCATTTGGCATTAACATAGGCTTAATGAATGGTTGTCCACCACCATTAATACATCCACCAGGACAGCACATAATTTCAATGAATGTGTATGGGCTTGTACCAGCCTTGATTTGGTCAAGTAATACCTTAGCATTCTTCATACCAGATGCAACAGCAACCTTAATCTTTGCTGCACCAAGATCGATTTCAGCTTCCTTAATACCTTGAAGACCTCTTACCTCAGTGAATTCAATTGGTTGTCTTTCCTTACCAGATAAAACCTTGTAAGCTGTACGAAGTGCAGCTTCCATAACACCACCAGTAACACCGAAGATAACACCAGCACCAGTATAATCACCCATAATATCTTGATCATACTCTTCATCAGGTAGCTTGTTGAAGTTAATACCACTTCTCTTGATTAGTCTTGCTAATTCTCTAGTAGTTAATACGCAATCAACATCACGTATTCCATCTACTTCCATTTCCTTTCTGTCTTTTTCATGCTTCTTAGCTGTACAAGGCATGATAGATACAGTAAAGATATCCTTTGGATCAATACCCTTTTCCTTAGCAAAGTATGACTTAATAATAGCACCTTGCATTTGGTGAGGAGACTTACAGCTTGATAAGTTATCAAGTACCTCAGGATAGAAATATTCAGCGTAGTTAACCCAACCTGGAGAACAAGATGTAATCATAGGTAGAGTACCGCCATTTTTAATTCTAGATAATAATTCATGAGCCTCTTCCATAATTGTTAAGTCAGCACCGAAGTTAGTATCATATACACGGTCAAAGCCTAAACGACGTAAGGCAGCAACCATCTTTCCTGTAACAGGAGTACCTACAGGTAAGCCAAACTCTTCACCAAGAGCAGCACGTACAGCAGGAGCTGTTTGTACAACTACAAACTTACCCTGTTGCATAGCCTCATCAACCTTGTTGATTTCAGACTTTTCCATTAATGCACCAGTAGGACATACATTTACACACTGACCACAAAGTAAACATGGAGATTCATTGAATCCTCTGTTTCCAGCAGGAGCGATAAATGTCTTGAAGCCTCTCTTTTCAAAACCTAAAATACCAGTTCCGTGAGCTTCAACGCAACGCTTAACGCATCTACCACATAGGATACACTTAGATGTATCACGAACGATAGATGAATTTAAGTCATCATAGTAAGTTTCAGATTTTTCACCGAAGAACTTACCCTCTCTAGCACCAACCATTTGTGCAACGTGTAATAATTCACAGTGACCATTTTTATCACATTGTTGACAATGGAATGAGTGGTTAGAAAGAATTAATTCTGTAGAAATTCTTCTTGCCTTAGTTGCCTTTGGAGAAGAAATCTTGATTTCCATACCCTCAGCAATTGGGTATACACAGGATGCAACTAAGCCTCTAGCGCCAGTAGCCTCAACAAGACATACACGGCATGAAGCTAAAGAGCATTCACCATGATTGAAATTACAAAGTGTAGGAATTTCATAGCCACATTGCTTAGCAGCTTCTAAAATAGTTAAGCCCTCTTCTACTTGATAAGCTTGACCTTCGATTTTAATATTTACTAAAGCCATATTCTATTTCCTCCACTAGTTCTTTGAGATAGCGCCAAACTTACAACCAGATTGACACATACCACACTTAACACATTTTGCTGAATCAATTGTCATTGATGCTAACTTATGTCCTGGAGCAATGTAAGCAGTTCTTGAAATAGCGTTAACTGGACAATTTCTTGTACATACGCCACAACCGATACACTTCTCTTGATCAATAACATATTCCATTAAGTTCTTACATACATGAGCAGGACACTTCTTATCAACGATGTGTGCTAAATACTCATTTCTGAACTTAGACATTGTAGATACAATTGGGTTAGCTGCAGTTTGACCTAAACCACATAGTGAGTTAGCCTTAACTGCTTGTGCTAATTCCTCAAGATCCTCAAGATCTTGTAATGTACCCTTACCATCAGTGATTCTAGTAAGGATTTCAAGCATTCTCTTAGTACCGATACGGCATGGAGAACACTTACCACAGGATTCATCACAAATGAATTCCATATAGAATTTAGCAACGTCTACCATACAGTTATCTTCATCCATTACGATAGCTCCACCAGAACCCATCATAGATCCCTTAGCGATTAGGTTATCATAATCGATAGCTGCATCTAGATCATCTACTGTTAAGCATCCACCTGATGGACCACCAGTTTGGATAGCCTTAAACTTCTTGCCATTAGGGATTCCTCCACCAATGTCATAAATTAATTCACGTAAAGTAGTTCCCATAGGTACTTCTACTAGACCTACGTTATTAACCTTACCACCAAGTGCGAATACCTTAGTACCCTTACTCTTTTCAGTACCGTAAGCATTAAACTTAGCAGCACCTTCTCTTAAAATATAAGGAACTGTAGCTAAAGTTTCTACATTGTTAATGATAGTTGGCTTGCCCCATAAACCCTTAACAGCTGGGAATGGTGGACGAGGACGAGGCATACCTCTTTGACCCTCAATAGAGTTAAGTAATGCAGTTTCCTCACCACAAACGAAAGCACCTGCACCAAGTCTTAAATGTACTCTAAATGAGAAATCAGTACCCATAATATTATCACCAATTAAGCCTAGCTCTTCAGCTTGCTTAATTGCAATCTTTAAACGCTCAACAGCAACTGGATACTCAGCACGTACATAGAAGTAACCATTCTTTGCACCAATAGCATAACCTGCAATCATCATACCTTCGATAACTGCAATTGGGTTACCTTCAAGAATGGATCTATCCATGAATGCACCTGGATCTCCTTCATCACCATTACATACAACATACTTCTCATCGTTTTGTTGTGCGTAAGCGAATTGCCATTTTCTACCAGTAGGGAAGCCACCGCCACCTCTACCTCTTAAACCAGAATCTAAGATTTCTTTAATAACGTCAGCTCTATCCATCTTTAAAGCTCTCTCTAAGCCCTTGAATGAACCAACACCTAAAGTCTCTTCAATCTTTTCTGGGTTGATAGTACCACATCCATGTAATGCGATACGTACTTGCTTTTTGTAGAATGTAATATCATCTTGCTTAGAAACCTTTTGTTTAGTTTGAGGATCTACATAAAGTAATCTCTCAACGATTTCTCCACCGATAATATCCTTCTCAATGATTTCCTTTGTATCATCAACAGAAACCATACGATATAAAGTATCCTCAGGTAAAACCTTAACGAAAGGTCCTTGAGAACAGAAACCAAAGCAACCAACCTTGTTAACTGTAACCTTATCCTCTAAATGATTTTCCTCAATTAGAGCTTGTAATCTGTTAATGATTTCTTGTGAATTAGAAGATAAACAACCAGTACCACCACAAACTAAAAGGTGACGCTTTCCATCTTCTCCTGAAAATTTCTTTGTTACACAATCAACACATTGTTTTGACTTTTTGTCAAACTCTTCAAAGCTATTAATCATTACTTTTGTGCCTCCTGTCTATAAGAATCAATAATTTGTGGAACCTCTTTTACACTAACCTTAGAGTAAACCTTACCACTAATAGATACAGCAGGAGCAATACCACAAGCACCGATACATCTAAGTGCATCTAGAGTAAATAGCCCATCTTCTGTAGTTTCGCCTGGTTTGATACCTAAAATCTCAGAGAATTTATCAATAACCTGCTGAGAGCCCTTAACATAGCATGCTGTACCAAGGCAAACACCAATAACATATTTTCCCTTTGGCTTCAAAGAGAAATAAGAATAGAAAGTAACAACGCCATAAATTTCAGCTACAGGAATACCTGTTCTTTCTGAAACTAGCTCTTGTACTTCTAGAGGAATATAACCATATTCCTTTTGGATGTCGCTTAAAATTAACATTAATGGAGTCTCTTCATCTTGATATCTGTCGATGATCTCATTAATAGTCTTTTTAGCAACCATACTTAAATGACCCATATTATACCTCCCATAAAACTTAAGTTTTATTGTTCATTAGTATTCCTTCTTTATTTTAGCATACGTTTTCATCTTTTAAAATATCTTTTTATTGTTTTACAATAATAACTCCGTTTTATTTAAAAAAATTCTCCATACGCAAAAATAAAACACCATTTCTGGTGTTTATTTGATTAACGACGTAATCCAAGCTTCTTGATTAACTCTTCGTAAGCCTTAAGATCCTTGTCCCTAAGATAAGCAAGTAATGCTTTTCTTTGACCAATCTTTCTCATTAGACCACGCTTTGAAGAGAAATCATGAATATGTGTTTGGAAATGCTCATTTAATTCATTGATTTCATAAGTTAAAATTGCAACTTGAACAGCTGTAGAACCAGTGTCCTTAGCATCCTTACCATATTCAGCAACTAATTTTGCCTTTACTTCTTTTGTTAAAGCCATGATAATTTTCCTCCTATATAAATATTCACGATATGCTAAGATTGGGACGGAGATACCCAAATCCTGGCACACGCCAAAAATTATTATACCAAAATTAGAATAATTTTCAACACTAATTTGAAATTTTATTCAATAAATTGATACATTCTTGTTTGTCAAACCTTAATTGATTCAAAAGTTCCTCTAAATTCTTGAATTTTATTTCTTCTCTTAGATGCTTTAAGAAAAATACCTCTAGTGTTTTTCCATAAAGCTCTTCTTCTTTTATATCAAAAATATGAACCTCAAATCTAAGCTTATTTTGAAAATTGAAGGTTGGATTATGACCAATATTTGCCATGCCATAATACATAGCACCATCCATTAAAACTTTAACTAAATAAACTCCATTTTCAGGTAAATAATAGTTCTCATAGTCAATATTAGCAGTTGGAAACCCATAGCTTTTACCAAGTTTGCTTCCAACAAATGTTTTACCCCTAATACTATATTCTCTACCTAAAAGTGTATTCGCAAGGCCAATATTTCCATCACTTAATAGCTCCTTAATATAGGTAGATGACACTCTTACATTATCAATTTGATACTTATTTTGTTCATGAATTTTAAACTCTTTTTCTAAATCCTTAATAGAACCTTCACCCTTATAGCCAAACCTAAAATCATACCCAAATACTAATTCTTTAACGTTTAAGATATGTAAAATTTGAATAAATTCATCCTTTTTAAGCATCGAAAATTCTTTATTAAATTCAAAGATAATGAAGTAATCTATACCCATTTTTTCTAAGATTTCTTCTTTCTTTTCAATAGGCATTAATAAAGGATAATCACTCAGTTTTTTTAAGATGCTATCTGGATGAGGATAAAAAGTAATGACTGCAGATTTTAAACTAGAATCTAAGCATCTTTCAATTAGCTTTTGATGTCCTAAATGAAGTCCATCAAAGGCTCCAATTGTCGCAATCAATTCTGGAAGTGGTTCTATATTTTTATAATCCTTAATTCTAATGATTTCCATCTTCCCCTCCAAATAGGATAACTGGCTTATATACCCCATTTCCCTTTGGTTCATATATAGCTAATATACCCAAACTAGAATCTACATAGAAAGGCTCATTTAAATTTGTTTGTCTATTATCTAATGTAATTCCGTTTTTAACAAGTGGAATTAAATAATCCTTAACATTCACCCTCTTTAGATTTAAAAAGGAAAAAATAGGGATTATATCCTCTTTCTTAACTAGATTTAATTTTATCGCATCTTCTATTTTAGAATTACCACTTCTTACTCTTCTTAAATCCTTTAAAATGGCATATCCTCCAAGTAATTTTCCTAAATCTCTTGCGAAGCTTCTAACATAATATCCCTTTGAAACATCTACAAAAATTGAAATCTCAAAATGATTATCTACCCTCTCTAAATCAGATACAATCTTATAGCTATTTAGTGTAACCTTCCTTGGTAAGACATTAACATCTTTGCCCTCTCTTTGATACTCATATAGCTTTTTACCATCTACTTTAATAGCACTAGTTAAAGGTGGAATTTGAGTTTCTTGTTTTTTTATCTTTTCTAAAGATGCAACTAAATCATGTAAGCTAAAAATCATATCCTTTTTATCCAAAATATTTCCACAGATATCTAACGTATCTGTAGTAATACCAAAAAGAATTCTTGCGACATAGGATTTTGAATCAGATTCAATTAACTTTAATGCCTTTGTAGCCTTCCCAAGGGCAATTACCATTACCCCAGTTGCGTTTGGATCTAGGGTGCCTGCATGACCTACTTTCTTTTCACCTAAAAGATATTTAATTTTACTACAAGCACTCTGGCTCGTTATTCCCTTTGGCTTGTCTACGATTAAAAATCCGTCCATCTTTTTTCCTCCAAATTAAGAGTATTGTTATGGATAATAACAAAGATAATAGTATTTGAACAATCATAAATGATATCCAAAGACCATTTAAATTAAAAATAATTAATAATATAAAATAAAATAGTGGAGTTAAAGCCAAAGGCTCAACTAACACAAAGATATTTGCTATAACCTTTTGATTTGTTGCATAAAGGTATGAACAAATACATTTAGATATAGATATAAATAAGAATCCTACAAAATAATAAATAAAGGCATCATTATAGATTTTGCTTGATTCAACACTTAATCCATATAGCCTAGTAATAGGCTCTTTTAAAAATAAGAAAGAAATATTAAATATAACAACTAATATAAAGGATATACCTATAGTTTTAAGCAATAGCTTATTATTTTTCTTATAATCCTTTGTTTCATTATTATAAGAAAATAAAGGCTGAATACTATCTGATGTACCTGTTGCTAAGGCATTAATTACATAAAGTAAGTAAGATAATACTGTATAAGCAGCACAGGCCTCATTTCCTCCATAGGTAATAGATAATGCATTTGTAATAATTATTAATATGGAATAGGAATAGCTTAGTATAAATGGTGCTATAGCACCTAAGAATAATTCTTTTGTTACTTCCTTATCAAAGATTGGCTTTTTAATATTTTTTAAATATGGAATGATTCCAATTAAAAAGCATGAAAAAGCACCAATGACTGAAGCAACCGCTGCTCCTTCTAAACCATATTTTAATACAGCTATAAATAAATAATCTAAAATGAAATTGACAATCGTTGATGATAAAGATGCTATCATGGATAGCTTCACATAGCCAATATTTTTATTTAGAGGAATAATTGCAAGACCTAATACCTGAAATACACTACCATATAAAATAATAGTTATATATTTATTGGCATAGGTAAATGTATCTCCTTTAGCCTGAAATAGGGTTAATAAAGGATCTTTTAATAAAAATAGAATAATTCCTAGAATTAAAGAAATCAATAAAATATAGATTAATATAGTAGCTTTTATTCTTAAATTATATTCATCGAATCCTAATGCCTTTTTTCTAGATAGATAAATACCACCAGAAATACCTAAAGCAAGCCCAAATGATTGTAAGATTGCAGTAATAGGCCAAGCAATATTAATTGCAGCTAGGCCTAAATCATTTAAATTATAGCCAATAAAGATTCCATCAATAATTACATAGGTTGACATAAATAAATTCGCAATTAATGATGGAATTAAATATTGTTTAAAGCTTTTCATGATCATCCTTTGTAAAGAATACAAATGCTAAATCCTTTTTTATAATAATCTCACCAATACCTAAAGCCTCATTTGATATACCAAGGGTTGGTGTTTTACTATCTAATATATAATCAGATACTTCATATTTCATATGATGCAAGGATAATGTTACAAAATCATTTACAGGAAATATCGATATAAATTTATATTCATGCTCTGTATATGCATGTTTAGAGGCAATAAATATTTTAGAATATTCATCCTTTAATGTAATAAATGGATATTTCTTTAATAACATTAAATTCGCATAAAAATGCTCAATTCTTTTTCCTTTAATCCCACCTAATATCAATACATCATCAGATACTCTATTAAGAATTGCGGCTTCTGTATCTGTAATATCCTTAATCGGATTTAATTTAATGATTTTTTTAGCCCCTCTTTCAATTTTCTTAAATGTATCAATATCAACAGAATCAAAATCTCCAATAGCTAAATCAGGTGACATTCCTAATTCAATTAAATGATAAGCACCATACTCTACTCCAATTAAATAAGAATTAGATAAATCCTTTAAATCAATATTTTCTATATTACCAAGTACAATTACAGTCCTCATACATCACCTATTTTAAATAAACTATGGTTACTCCGTTTAGGCCCTCACCCTCACCGCCATAGCGATATTTTTTAGCATATGGGCAATTCTTTAAATATTCCCATACAGCCTTTCTAACAGCACCTGTACCAAAGCCATGAATGATAGATACCATCTCTAAATTACCAAGCATAGCTTGATCTAGATATTGATCTAATAAATAATTAACATCCTCAACCCTCTTGCCTCTTAAATCTAAAGATAGAGTCGCTCTAGAGGCAGGATTATATCCAGAAAATCTTTCAACCTTCTTAGGCTTAGCCTCTGGTTTTGCGGCCCTTCTTAATTCATTTTTCTTAAATTCCATAGAGAATTGACCTAAATTAACATAATATTTATTCTTTTTAATATCAGAGATTGTTCCATATTTTTCATAAGATTTTACAAATACATAATCTCCTATTGAAAAATCATCTAATACCTCTTCTTCAACCTCTTTAACCTCTAACTTATTGACCTTAGTCTTTAAGGCTGTAAGTTCATGGTCCTTGAAGTCTTGATTAGACATATTTTTAATCTCTTGGATAAGATTTAAGGATTCTTCCTTAGCTTCTTCTATAATCTTTTTGGCTTCATTTTTAGCATCCTGGATAATCTTATCTGTTTTCTTTTGTAATTCAATTTTTTCTAAATTAAGCTTATCAATTTTAGACTTATATTCTAAAATCTCAGAATTAAGCTTATCCTCTTCATTCTTCAAACCATGCATTCTATCTTCTAGATTGCCCATAAGCTCTAAAGTTTCATTGGTTGAGGATTTCATTTGACATTTAGCCTCTTCTATAACCTCATCTAATAAACCTAATCTAGATGCGATTAAAATCGCATTACTCTTACCTGGAATACCCATTAACAAACGGTATGTAGGCTTTAATGTTTCTGTATTGAATTCTACAGATGCATTTAAGATATTACCATCCTTATAAGCATAGGTTTTAAGCTCACTATAGTGTGTTGTACAAATACAAGTAGCTCTCATCTTTTTAATATATTCAATAATTGCAATAGCTAGACTTGATCCTTCTTTAGGGTCTGTACCACTACCTAATTCATCAAATAATACTAAAGTATTTTCTGTTAAATTCTTTAAGATAGATACAATTCTTGTCATGTGGCTTGAGAATGTAGATAAAGACTGTTCAATGGATTGTTCATCTCCAATGTCTGCATAAATTGAATCGTAGTATGCAAAAACTGAAGACTCATGCGCTGGTACCATTAAACCATTATAAGCCATTAAATGTAGTAGACCAATTGTCTTTAAGGCTACAGTCTTACCACCAGTATTTGGTCCTGTGATGATAATGATTTTACTTTTTTCTTCTGTGTAGCAATCAATTGGTACAGCAGTTTCTTTATTTAAAAGTGGATGCTTAGCTCTTTTTAAATTGAAGGCTTTAGCATCTTTAACATTTGCAAATTCGTAATTGTTATCAATACCCATTTTCGCTTTCGCAAATGCGATATCTAAGTGAATTAGCTTCTCTAAATTAGATAATAGGCTATCTGCTTGACCCATAACTAATAAAGATAGATTCTTTAAAACAATTAATACCTGCTTCTTTTCCTCAGCAATATAGCTATCTAGCTGATTTTGAGTTTCAACTGTAGATTCAGGTTCGATATATGCAGTTGTTTGACTAGATGATAAATCATGGACAATTCCCTTAAATGTATTTTTATATTCTACCTTTACAGGTAAGCACATTCTACCATCTCTTTGTACAATTAATGCCTCTGTTAGCATAGATGCTTTAGACATTAATAGCTCATTTAATTTACTTTTTAATCTATTTTCTAATGATTGGATGCTTCTTCTTGCCATAAATAGTTCTCTTGAAGCATTATCTAATACCTTACCATCTTCTGAAATAGCTAAAGTGATGGAGGTTTTTAAATTATCTAATATTTCTAAATTAGATACATATTCATCAAAGATAGAAATATCTTCTTTAAGCGTTACTAACCCTTGGAAGTATTGCTTGACGCTTTTTGTCATTGTGATTAATTCAACAACATTTAAAAGCTCTTCAATGGATAATACACCATTTAGCTTACTTCTTTTTAATGTATTTTTAATTTCATGAATGGGATGAAGTGGAATAGCGCCCATTTTTACAATAGAGTTGTAGGCAACTCTAGTTTCATCTAAATTTCTTTTTACCTCTTCTAATCCCATTTCATTTTTGAAATCTAAAATATATTCTCTTGAGTCAGATAGCTTATTATATTCAAGTAAAATATCAATTACCTTTTGATATTCTAATACCTTGTAATCATACATAATAAATCACCTACTTAAAAAAATATAGGTCACCCTATATTTTAAAATTCAATCTTTTTATCCTTAAGCTCATAATAGGTAATTAAATTTGACCCATTTACATCTGTATCATAATGAATAAATTCCATTTCACAATCATTAATATATCTTAAAATGGATTTAGCTGTCGGATAAATAATATAAATTCTTTTGATTTCCTTACCTCCCTCATAAGGTGGATCAAATCTTGCTAGCTTATCAATTCTTGGAACAAATCTAGAAGTCTCTTCTTCATAGCTTCTTTTAATACTCCATTTTGTTGAGCTTGATAAGAATAATTCTCCACAGTGGAAGTTAGGCACAACCATAATATAATATTTTGCTTGAGCTGTAGATAATACATAATCATATTCTAAAACATCGCTTTTTACATATTCAGATCCTGGATGTGATTTTACATATTCATCTAAAGCCGCTTCAATTTGTAAATACATTTTTGTTTTTCTTCTTTTGTAATAAAGAATAATCAACAAAACTACTGTAAGAGAAATGACAACAAAAGGAATAATACCAAAATACAAAATCATTTCAAATTGACTCATTTATTATTCCTCCTTCTTCTTACAATATAGATAATAATTGCAATTACATAGAATAAGGCACCAAATCCCATGGATGCAAATGCTAAATAGAATAATACCACATTATCTATGTAAGCCATTGCCATTAAGGATATCATACCTACCATAATAAAGAAAAAGCCAAAGGATACTAAAAGAATATAAATGAAATTACTTCTTTTCATATTCTTGAATATCCTCATTAATTAAACTTTCTACATAAGTTCCAACCTCTAGAGTTGTTTTTCCTTCATAATCCTCTTTAAAAATTGGCTTATGGAAGATAATATGAATATTCTTTTTCTTTGTTCTTTTTTCTTTAGAAATTGCAGATGATCCAATAATGGTTGTAGGTACAATCGGTGCATTTGCCTTCATAGCAAGCTTATAAGCACCAGCCTTTAGTTCAACCATTTCTTCTACATCTCTTGTTTTAATTCCTCCCTCAGGGAAGATAATCATTGGCATACCCTCTTTAACTGCCTTGATTGCGGCAATCATATTTTTAGCTGCCTCTCTGTTGTTATCTCTATCCATAGGTAGTGCACCAAAGCATGCAGTAATACGATTCATTGGCCAAAAGCCAAATAAATTCTTCTTACCAATCGCAGAGATAACTGAATTTAGCTCCATATAAATAGCTGCAGGATCTAGCATTGATTTATGATTAGAATAAATTACATAGGGTTTACCAAATGGAATATTTTCTAATCCCTCAGATGTAATCTTTACATGATTAAATTTAAATGCTAGCCACAATGCATTTCTTAAATGAAATACCTTAGCTTTTGATTTTGGTGTTGTTTTAGAACCAATTTCAATAAACAATATGCAATAAAGTATTGTTAGTAATAATCCAGATATTATACCTAAAAATACCCATAAGATAATGAAATATCCCATCATATTCGTTGTGAAGGTATATAGGGAGCTAAAGCCTACAGAAAATATTAAAAATAGAATAACATAATACATTATTTCATCTCCCAAATGGTATAGCGTACAAGCTCTGTGTCATTTTCCCAAACTAGATTA
>Ga0247610_10003822_pt1 | contig 16280 bp, 14 predicted proteins | sample 174DNAGHGhighgp2_FD_193483 | JGI IMG/M metagenome (GOLD analysis project Ga0247610, IMG submission 193483) | Sheep rumen microbial communities from Palmerston North, Manawatu-Wanganui, New Zealand - 1742 DNA GHGhigh gp2 | ecosystem: Host-associated > Mammals > Digestive system > Stomach > Rumen... | reverse complement strand
TTGGGAAATGATAGAAGAATAATTCTGTCAGGCCCATGAAATTTTTGCCCCATGCCAAGAGGATAGACATGATTGTTGCAAAGAGCAGCGCCCATTTATAGGGACCGGGAATGATAAGAAGTCCAAGCATAAAGAGGAAGCATATAACAGCACCTACATAAACCGCTCCGCTGGTGAACATCTTCTCGCCATGATAGGTGGGAGCACTTTTACAGAATTGCTCCGCATCTTTCTTGGGAACGCCTCTTTGTCGCATGGCTTTGCTTAGATGTGAATCCTTCCCTAAGTTATACCCGCTTGCACCGCCTTCCCAATTAGGGATGATCAGCGTCATGGTTTCGTCGATGCCATAGCTCCAATCGGTTGCGTATTTGATATCCAATCCCGCTTTTTGCGTATCGGTTTTCTCTTCCTGATGTAATTCACTATGTCCGCCACGCATGGTTTCTTTAAGGTACTCATTGTTCATCTGCCACCAACTCAATTTGGTTCCGAAAACCAATAATGCGCATGCAATGCAAATGCCAATTCCAATGCCTAGATCTTTCCAATTCTTTTCTTTGATATGCAGGAATAGTTCTGCACACCCCATGGCGCCGATGAGCATCATGATATAATACGTCATCTGCGGGTGAAGCGTAATACCAATAATACCATATATGATTATGAGCGGTGCGCCCAACCAGTAATTCTTTCGAAAAACCGCATACATACCACCGATAACAGGAGCCAAACAGCCAATCGCATTGGCTTTCGTCATATGCCCGGCCGGTATAATAAGCATGAAGTAAGTGGAAAGCGTCAGGGCAAATGCTCCGATGAGGCTAAGCCAAGGATTGACGTTAAAGCATCGTAGCATAAAGAAGAATCCGAACAAATAGGCGATCAAGATACCTATAGGAGCAAAATTCTCCTTGAAACCAAAATGGGTGATGGATTCTAATTTCGCACGGAAAAGGTTTGCGGGGGTACTTCCGCTAACCTGATAGGAGGGCATACCTCCGAACATAGAATTCGTCCACCATGCCGTCTCTCCGGTTGCTTTTTTATATTCGAGAACTTCATTAGCGGCTCCTTTCCATGTATTCACATCACCGGCCTGGAGAACTTTCCCGTTCAGGATAGGCGCACAATAGATGAATGCGAAGGCAAAAAACGCCACAATTGCCACCAAATACGGTGCTAATTTTTTCCAATCTATCTTCATTGTTTTATCATTTTGCGAATTTCACATAGTTCTGCTCTTACGCGGAGCAGAATATCCAGCGCAGCCTGACGTTCATCAGAGCGCTTGTCATTATTTTTTAACTCTTTGCGAATGGCTTCAATTCGCGTGATTTTCAGTTCATCACGGATATATTTGATGCGTTTGACGAGTTCTTGGTCTTTCCGTGTATAATAGCGATTTCCATGCCCGTCCTTGCGCGGCGAGAGTTCGTCGAATTGTTTCTCCCAGTACCGCAAAGTGGCGGCCGAAATACCGGTCTCCTGTTCCGTTTCGCGAATCGAATAATATATCTTTTCTTCAGCCATTTACGTTTATTTGCAGATTTTCAGTTTCTTGCCGGCCCGGATATTATCGTTCGTAAGTCCGTTCCATTGTTTGAGTTGCTTAACGGTACAGTGGAATTTCTTGGCAATTGTGCTGAGGCTGTCTCCATTCTTAATGGTATAGTAGGTGACGCCGTTGACGCGATAAGCACCGGTGATGGATGTTACTTTCGCCATGTCAATCTCTGCACGGCGGTTATTAATGAGGCTATCCGCTTTATACGCCAGTATGGTATCCTGTCTGTCAATAAACAAACCCACTTTCTCTGCAGGGAGACATAGTGTATATTCCTTCCCTCCCGGCAAGATATCCCGTGAGTACTGGGGATTCAGTCGCCGCAACTCCTCCATCTTAATTCCCAAGTTATCACTTACTTGTTGCAGATGCAAACGCTTTGTTGTGCATATGGTATCCGTAAGCATAGCTTTCTCCACCGGTGCCCGGCAGATACCATGTTCTTCGCCATAGTTCATTGCATAGTTGGCAGCAATAAAAATCGGTACATAGTTACGCGTCTCACGGGGTAAGAACGGATATATAGACCAGAAATCACGCTTTCCACCTGCGCGACGGATGGCTTTGTTGACATTTCCGCTTCCGCAGTTATATGCGGCGATGACCAAGTTCCAATCATGATAAACGCTGTACATGGACGTAAGGAAACGGCAAGCTGCTTCTGTCGATTTGAGAACATCCATTCGTTCATCCACTAATGAGTTAATCTCCAATCCGAAGAGTTTACCCGTGGTGGGCATGAACTGCCATAGTCCTGCTGCTCCGACATATGAACGCGCAACCGGGTTGAGGGCTGATTCGATGATGGGCACATATTTGAGTTCGTAGGGCAAGCCGTATTTGCCTAATACTTCTTCAAAGATAGGGAAATAATACTCGCTCATTCGTAACATGCGTCCGACTTGCTTCGGACTCCGTTTGACATAGCGGAGAATGAAAGCTCTTACGCGCTCGTTGTATGGCAATTCGATAACGCAAGGCATCGCTTGCAGCCGCGCTTTATAGACAGAGTCGGGTAGTGTGGTGGTGTCATGCACGGCGATACAATCCGTGGTGTCTATCCATTGCAGACTCCAGTCAAGTGCCCGCATCTCCAAATCCGTTAGTTCGCTATCCACCCATTGTGTATAATAGGGCACGATAGGGACGATGGTGTCTTCCAAGATCAAACTATCGACAGGAATACTATCCGTCAACGGGAGACTCTCTATCGCTGTACTATCCGGAACGGAGACAACCTCTGAGATCACAGCTTCCTGCGCATGCATCATAAGAGCCATGCAGCAAGTGAATATAAACAGAATCTTTTTCAAAATCTAATTGCTAATTTTAATTCAGCGCTTTGCTGGCGCTGTTGGTCCAAAATAATTTGCGGTTCTACATTGAGTGTGAGGTCCGGACTGATGTCATAGTCAAATAACTGCGCATCCACATAGGCATCAATCAGACTCAGTGCGTACACCAAAACGGTTGCCAATATCGAATAATCCCGATAACGACGGTATATATTCTGCTGGTTTTTGAGTGTGTTGAGCCAACGGTCCTTGCCTCCGACTCTTTCCAGATCATAGCCTTCAGGAATAACCGCGATATAACTCTTACTCGGGTCTTCGCTTACCGTTCCGGCTTGATTGTCATTGTATAAATCTATATAAGCGGTTTTATAACTGCTATAGCGATTATGATTCCAACTGATGGCATATCCGCATCCCATGAATGCGCCATACACGATGGGCAATTTCCAATAGGAACGGTTATACATCTGTCCGGCACCCGGGAAGATAGCGCCTAACCACACTGCCTTGATGGCATCGGGCTGTCGGTTGAGGTCAACATAATACTTGTATTCCTCCTGCGCCGTTGTCGTATCGGGATGGAAGTAAATCGTGTCCTGATGTGCAAAAAGCGCCATCGGGAAACTCAAAAGCACTATGTATAACCAGCGTCTCAACCTAATTTATTGGCTAATTGAATCAGTTCCTCTTCGTTGGAAAAGCGGATGATGACTTTGTCTGATTGTATTTTTACTTTCAGTCCGGTTGTCCGACTCAGTTCTTTCTCCAATTCTGAATACGGGTTGTCCCCTTCCTTTTTGTTTTTCTTGTTATCGTTCTTGTCCTCTTGCGCCAACGCTTCCACTTTACGAACCGATAGCCCTTCGCGTAAGATACGCTGATAGAGCGCCAATTGACGTTCGGCGGAAGGGGTTGCCAGGATTGCCCGAGCGTGACCCATGTCAATCTTTTTCTCCTTAATGCCTACTTGTATCTCAGCCGGCAGTTTCAGCAGGCGGAGGTAATTGGCCACCGTTGCGCGCTTCTTACCCACGCGTTCGGACATGCGCTCCTGAGTGAGGTTATAATCGTCCATCAGACGTTGATAGGCCAATGCAATCTCGATGGCATCCAGGTCTTCGCGTTGGATATTCTCAATGAGGGCCCATTCCATCACCTGCTCATCTTTGGCCGTACGGATATATGCCGGAATACGTTCCAAGCCCGCCATCTTGCTGGCTCTGAAACGACGTTCTCCGGCAATAATCATATAGCTGCCGTCTCCATTATCGCGCAACGTGATAGGGGAGATTACTCCATGTTCACGAATCGAATCCGCCAATTCCTGCAGCGCCTCTTCATCAAAGGTGCGTCTGGGCTGGTCCGGATTGGCTACGATCGCATCTATGGCAATCTCGGAGATCGAACTACCTCCGTTGGTATCTACATGCGAGGTGTCTATCAATGCATCCAAGCCTCGCCCAAGTCCTGTCATCTTTTTCATACTTCTTGTCGTTTAATAAGTTCATTAGCCAATGCTGTATAGTGCTGTGCTCCTTTCGAACTCGGGTCATAATCCAAAACGGACATGCCGTGCGAGGGAGCTTCGCTCAAGCGCACATTACGCGCGATAACGGTGTTGAATACCAAATCGCCGAAATGTCGTTTAACCTCTTCATATACCTGATTGCTCAAACGCAGACGATTGTCAAACATGGTCAGTAAGAAGCCTTCCACTTTCAGTCCCGGATTCAGTTTTGATTTGATGATCTTGATGGTATTCAACAGTTTGGCAATACCTTCGAGCGCGAAGAACTCACATTGCACCGGGATAATAACACTGTCACTGGCAGTGAGAGCATTGACGGTAATCAGTCCCAAGGACGGGCTGCAGTCAATAAGAATATAATCATACTCTCCGCTAACTTGGGTCAAGATATTCTTGAGTAACTGCTCGCGATGCTCCATGTTCAGCATCTCAATCTCTGCGCCTACCAAATCGATATGGCTTGGGATAAGGTACAGGTTCTTGGTATTGGTTTCCACTACTGCGCTGTGCGGATCAACACCGTTGACCAGACACTCATAAATAGTGGTATTCAATTCACGAATCTCCACGCCGAGACCCGACGATGTATTGGCCTGCGGGTCGGCATCGATGAGAAGCACACGTTTGCCTATACGAGCCAACGCGGCAGCTAAGTTGATGGAGGTGGTCGTTTTTCCGACGCCTCCTTTTTGGTTTGCTAATGAAATGATTTTACTCATATAATCGTTGTATTATTGTTTCTGAATTGATATCGCGGCAGGCATAATTACCATACCGGCAATGATTGGTTCCATGGCAGGAACAGGGACGACACCTTAAGTCGTTGCGTTGAATAACATCTTTCGGGTTTTGTTTCCATCCCGCAAAACCAATCATCGGGTGCGTGGCACACCATACGCTGATAGCTCGCAAGCCCACCAGACCGGATAGATGCTGGTTCGCACTGTCCATACATATCATGGCGTCCAATTGACGCATCAATTCCAATTCCTGCGCTAAGGGAATGATGCCTGCCACACTTGTTGTGCGAGGAAAAACAGTTGCCCATTGGCGTAACATTTCACATTCGATAGTACCGGCACCGAAAAGGAACACATGGGTATGTTCGTCTTTGCTCAGCGTTTCGATAATATCTTTTGTGACACGATACGGAAGCATGTTTGAACGTGATTTGGCAAAAGGCGCCACGCCAATCCATTTCCCGTTTTTATCGCCGAATAAATTCTTCACTTCCTTTGCGGCTGTTTTATTAACGGGTAAAGCAGTGAACTCCGTATCCGTATCCAATCCGGCGCGGCGGAACGTTTTGCGATAGCGGTCAAACTCCGTCCTTAATTGCTTATGCCCGATACCCCAAACAGTGATGAGATGCTTGCGTATGCGTCCGTAGCGAATACGAGTCACCCGTTTGCCGCTCAAGCGCATCAGGAAATCAAACACGCGTGTGCGGCGAACGTTTTGGAGATCAATAACCGCATCCACTTGGTCTCGCAACTCTTTCCAAAGGTCAAACACCCCATGCCAGTCCAGATGATTATCCACCTCGTGGTACGTTACATTCGGCATCATGGCAAACATCGCGCTCAGATCTTTCTTGCTCGCAACGATGAAATGATCATTCGGATAATGACGACTTAACGAGGCCACAACAGGAACTGTCATCGCCACGTTACCAATCGTTGAAAACCGAATAATCAAATACGTCATTTATTCTTTCCACTCACTCCAAGTGGCTCCGAAATAATAGGTTAATGTATCTCCAATCGTATAAGGCTTAACCGCTATCAGGTTGCCGTCTCTAACCTCTTTAACTGTTGCATCCGGGGTATGAACGGTGATGCGTATACGTCCTTGTGTGGTGCTGCCATTATAATCGTAGTTCATCTGCGCCGCAGTCTTGTCACTCAATGCGTCCTCTTCATACACGACTCCGTCCTCGATGATTGTCACCTGATCAATCGTATCATGCAGATAGATGCCGCCACCGACGAGCAGTTGAGCGTTAATAGCTTCGCACGGAGAGAGTTCCTCTCGGCTCGTTAATACTACCTCCGCACGGTTGAGTGGATCGCCGGATTGTGCAGTTATCGTGATAGACTCCTGGAGGATGGATTCGCCTACTTGCAGGCTGTCATATTCGAGACGAAAAACAAACTTCTCTGGTGTCTGCTCTATAATCTCCCATCGGTCATAAGGACCGCCAATCCATGTCTTGTTGTCGGCAATGACCACTAATCCGCCGGCACCGCAGGTATGACCGACCTTATAGCAATCCAGCCCTTTGCCGTAATTGATATGATAAGGCAAACCCAACACATGCTCACGGTAGTAAAAACTATCTACCACCAGTTCCGGACTTGCTTTCAACCAAAGGTCCACCCCGTTTGAGGGGTTCTCCGGACGCAATGCCGGTCCGTACATACGAAAAGCGGCGTACTCGTTTTCCCATGCGAAGTCATCCTTGCGCTCAGGAACATAGCGACCATACACTTTGGGTTGCACGGCTTGCTTTTGACAAGCCGTCAGACTCAACAGGGCTATTAGGAAAAATAGAACTTTTTTCATTGTCGAGATAATCACGAGGTAATCACCAGAGCGATACGAGGTAAAGACCTATCTAAAACGCTTCTGATTTAAAACATTTTTACTTGGGCTGGCGGCCGATATAAGCCAAAATACCGCCATCTACATATAGTATCTGTCCGTTCACTGCATCGCTCGCGTGACTTGCCAGGAACACGGCCGGTGCTCCTAACTCGTCCGCTTCCAACCAACGTCCTGCAGGTGTCCTGGCGCAGATAAACGCATCGAACGGATGTTTGCTGCCATCTGCCTGCGGCTCACGGAGCGGCGCGGTTTGAGGCGTTGCAATATATCCCGGGCCGAGACCGTTACATTGGATATTGTACTCGCCGTATTCCGAACAAATGTTACGTGTCAGCATTTTCAAACCGCCTTTGGCAGCAGCGTAGGCGCTGACCGTCTCGCGCCCTAACTCACTCATCATCGAGCAGATATTAATAATCTTACCCTCGCGTCGTTCCATCATCTCCGGCAGTACTGCTGCGCTGACGATGTATGGAGCCACCAGGTCAATATCAATCACTTGCTGGAACTCCTCGCGTTTCATCTCGTGCATAGGGATGCGTTTGATAATTCCTGCGTTGTTCACAAGGATGTCAATCTGTCCGACTTCCTTGTGAATCTGCTCCACGAGAGCCTTTACAGCCTTCTCATCTGTTACGTCGCATACATAGCCATGTGCGTTCTCGATGCCTTCCGCGTGGTATAACTCATAGGCCTTGTCAATCGCCTCTTGGCTGCGAGCATTGAAGATGATATGACTGGCGCCGGCTTGTGCGAAAGCCTTTGCAATTGCAAAACCTATTCCGTAACAACCGCCTGTCACCCAGGCGTTCTTGCCTTCCAAACTAAATAAACTCTTCATAACTTTCAACTCTAAACTTTCAACTACTTCAGGTCTGTTATTTTACTGAAATCCTGATCTCCGTAATCGAGGTTCTCGCCGCCCATACCCCATATGAAGGTGTAGTTATGCGTAGCGGCAGCCGAGTGAATCGACCACTCCGGCGACAGTACGGCCTGATTGCCTTTCATCCAGATATGACGGGTCTCTTCTACTTCGCCCATGAAATGACAAACGGCTTGGTCTTCTGGTACCTCGAAATAGAAATAGGCCTCCATACGACGGCTGTGTACGTGCGCCGGCATGGTATTCCAAACGCTGCCCGGAGCCAATTCCGTCATACCCATTTGCAGCTGACAAGTCGGCAGCACTTGGTTGACAAGCATCTTGTTGATGTCGCGTTCGTTACTCATCTCCAGACTTCCCATGTGTGCTACGACAGCATCTGCTTTCGTCACTTTCTTGTCGGGATACGCGCAATGAGCGGTTGTCGAGTTGAAATAGAATAGGGCCGGTTTGTTGGCATCAAGGCTCTCGAACTTCACCTCACGGTCTCCGCGACCTAAGTAGAGTGCCTCTTTATAATCCAATTCAAACACCTCGTTACCGGCAATCACGCGTCCCTTACCGCCTACATTGAAGATACCCATCTCACGTCGGGTAAGGAAATAAGGTGCTTTCAGCGGGTCAATGGTTTCAAGCAATAATGTTTCGCCTACCGGCATGGCGCCGCCCACAATCATGCGGTCGTACATCGAATAAACCATGTTGATTTCATTGGCTGCAAACAACTTCTCGATGAGGAAGTCCTTGCGCAGACGAGTCGTGTCATAACTCTTTGCGTCCGTCGGATTCGACGCGTAGCGTACTTGGTAATTTGTTTTCATATTCTTTTGTTTTTTCCTTTTTTACTTTGTGTTTGGCTTGCACAGGCATAAGCCATGCTACATTCAGACTTAAGTCCATTGGTGAAGCCGTGTTGAAATGGTCTGTAAGAGTGGTACCGAAAATACCGCCGAAGGAGTAATCAAAACGTACCTCCAATTGGTATAAACCGGCTTTTTTAGTGACGAAATACACACCTGTCCCGACAATAATTCCCCAATCTACACGATTCTTAATGGGGGTGTACTCTGCTTGTCCTGTGCCGTTTACCAACGTGCCGTGATTACCTTCGTCTTTGATACAGTAACCTACTTGCGGACCGGCATTCAGGAACCACCGGCATTTATCGCTTCCGAAATTGAGATGCATCATCATCGGAATTTCGATGTAATGTAAGTTTCGACTATAGTTACCAATGGTGTCGTTATGTTCCGCCCAGCCACGGTGCAGATAATTCAATTCCAATTGCAGTGCGCAATATTTATGTCCGGCATATCGAAAGACGAACCCGCCGTTTCCGCCCAATACACACGCTTTGTTGATGGGTGTCATATTAGAGACCACCGGAGTATAATCTACAGAACTGGCGGATACGCCGCCATGGAGTCCGACCCAATGTTTCGGAATGAGAAGACGGGGTTGGGCAAAAGATGATGAAAAATGAAGAATAAGGAAAGAAAGGATTATCCATCCTCGCAGCCATTTACTATGTAAACACTTTACGGTTTTCATTTTTCAACTTGCACCTTGATTCCGCAGTTCTGCCAACCGCCTTCACCGGCTTGTTCCCAGCGTATATTGGATTGCACACCTTTGTGTTCTTTCTCTCCGCGCAGCCAAGCCACGAGCGTTTGCGTTAAATCATAGCCCAACAAGTCGTAACGCGGCGTGACACTTACGTGCTCCGTATTGAAATAGGTGCCCCATTGTGATTCATAATCGTCACGGGAAGCCTCGGAAGTAAAGAGGGAAGTATATACTTGCGGGATATCAAGCTCTTCTTTTAACCACGAATATTGACTGATGATGCGAATACGATATCCGTCACTTTGCAGTTTCTCAAGATGAGGAATCAGCATCCGAATATGTTGGTACCGATCGCTGTGCAGCAAGATAATATTCTCTTTTTCGCGGTCTAATACATAATCTGCGGTATCGTTAATAAGATCACGCAAAGGCATAGCAGAATAACGGATACGATGAGCCTGCATGCGTTTGCGCATCGTGCGGGCATAATTGGTCATATCGGCTTCACGCACTTCTACCGCTACGCAATGAACATCGCGTTGCTCTATCCAGGCGCAGAGACTATCGGCCTGTTGTTGGTCATTGGAATTGAACTGGAGCACATAGGGTTTGTCTTCCATTCGGTCATCCGAACTGAAAGGTAAGATAAGGGGTACCCGACGATCGGCACACCATGTAGCCATTCGCTCTATTTGGATAGGATATACGAGTCCCAGAACACCTTTGACGTTATCCAATTCAGTGCTGTCGCATAGCGCAATCACGCGTCGCTCGCTGCGCTCCGTATCATATACGCGAAGCCGGAAACGGACGCTGTCATTCTGCATGTCTTTCAACGCCAACAACACGCCTTGGTAGAATTCTAACATGCGATCGGCATTGTTGCTGCGTTTAGTATGCTTGCTCTCAAAAGGTAACATAAGAGCCAATTCGATGAGCTCTCTGTTATCGGTCGACGTGTCCGGTAAGGCAATAATGGTATCCGAAACCTCTATGACACAGTCTGGAGGCAGTATCACCGTATCGGAACGCACTATTTGAACTTCTTCCACTTTCGGTTCTTCCACTTTTTTCGGTTCTTCCACTTTTTTCGGCTCCTCTGCTTTGGGTTGCTCCACTTTGGATGGTTTCACAACAGGTCTGCCGGTGGGGATGAGAATGATTTCACCGTAATGAAGACCCCGCTCGTTTAATTGCGGGTTCAAGCGAATGATATCGGCTTGCGTGACGTTAAAATTAACCCCCACACGGTATAAACCGATACTTTTCTCTACTTTGTAACGGTACACTTCTTCGCCCTTCACCGTATCAATCGGCCAGTTGAGTAATTCCTGGGCAACAAGCGATGTGCAAAGGGATAATGCACAAAGAACAAAGACTATAACTAATTTATTTCTCATATTTTCGTTTTCTCACTATTGTCACTAAACCTCCTATCAGCGCAAGGATGGCGATAGGACTGATGGTACTTATCAGCTGCACTTTGGTTCGCTCTTCATGAGCCCGCCGGTCGTTGAGTAAACGTAACGCGACGCTTTTCTCACGCAATCCGATGAGTCCTTCGGCATCAGTCATCCAAAGTACACTGTTCACAATCATATCCCGATTGGAGAATTGCATGCCGCTGTACCGATCGTAGCCCATTGGCAGGGCTTGTCCTTTCTGCACCTCGTTGATGATGACGCTGCCGCTACCGATAACCACCTGTCTGGTTTTGATGCCGGTTTTACGAATCGGTTCATCGGTCTCAACTCCTTCCGGCACCATCCGGTGCGCATAAGCACTCTGGAAACAACCTTCCAACGACACGGCCACCGGAACATATTGGTATTGGAACATTTTTACATCGGGGTTCATGTCGTTGAGATTGACTTCTCCCGGTGTGGCAGTTACTTTGCTGGCGGTACTGGTTGCCAATAGTATACGTTTCTCAATGCCGTCTTCTCCGCCTACGGCATCAATGGGAGAAACGAAGGTACTCATCACTTGTCCCAAATTGCGAGTAATAGGGCTGCCTTGACTGGTTAGCAGTAAGGGAGCATATGTCCACGGCAGGGGTTGGAAATTCGGTTGCTGTGGGTCGGAACTTACGTTTACCGGAATCGGCAGACATTGGATATCCTGTACCAGAGCCGGATTAATGCGAATACCGTAACGGAAAAGCATCTCCGTCAGTCCCAAATCCAAAGGCAGAATAGGGGTGAATCCTTCGCTCTGCAGCACTTTGTCGCTGAATTGTACACCATCCATCACCCAAAGGACTGTTCCACCGCGCATGATATACTGGTCAATCACAAAGCGCTCTTCGTCAGAGAAGGCAGTGTGCGGCGCAGCAATGATGATGGCTTTGTAACCATCGAGGATATGCGCATTAGTAGTCTGTACTCTGTCAGCGGAGCGGTCTGTGTTCTGTACTCCGATAGTCCCTCTATCTACTTGGAAATACTTACTGAGTGCGGTCATGAGGTCGTAGGTGTGCGCTTCATCGGGTTCTCCATGTCCTTCAATGATGGCCACACGTGGCGTTTGAGACTGTACTAACAGATGGAGAGCCTCCATGAAGGCAAACTCCAATTGCTCGATACTGGCATTGAGGTTTTCCTCTCCGCTGAGACCGCGGGTGTTCTTGAGCAAGGTCACCACGGCTTTGCGCCCCTTGTAACGCATCAGCGCGTAGGGATAAACCGTCGTTTGTGCGGTCTTGCCGTTTTGCGTGCGCTCATGAATAATGGTCGGGGTGAGACCTAAGGAGTCTGCAACTCCATTTGTGATATGCGATTTATGATTTGTGATTCGGGCATATACACCCAATTCCTCAATCGTCTCTTCAGTCGCTTTCTTAAGTCTCCGGAAACCGGCATTGAGGTCGCCATCCAGAAACAAAGTCACTTCAATCGGTGCATCGGTTTGACGAAGCAGTGTTTTGGAAGCTTCGCTCATACTATAATGTCTGTCGTCCGTCATATCCCAACGAACGACAAACACATGACTGAGTACTAACAACGCTGCACTCAGCAGTACGACAACCGATAACCGATATCTGTTCACCTTACTTCCTGATGCTATTCCAAACTTCTTCGTCCAAGACTACCGGATATTTAGCGCGCAGGGTCTTGATCCACTCTGCTTCTAACCAATCCTGATAGTCGGTTACAACCTCGCCTTTAATATCCTCCCAACTGGCAGGTGCTTTGAGAGTCTTGCCTATGCACTCGATAATGGGGAACTCTCCGCTGGAGATATACGAAGCGCCTTTTACTTTGAGACCGTAATAGTCCACCATGGCGTTGCTTCCTTTCTCCCAAAGACCGTGTTGCACCTTGACATACGGAACACTGTCGCAATTAACACGATGAGCAATATAGCTCTTCACAGAATCCGGATGAGCATTCTTAATAATGGCTTTGGCTGCTTTGGCACTGTTTTTATCCTTTGCTTGGAGCAGGTAACCTTTGTAATGAGGTGAGTGCCATGCATTCTTGTATTTGGTCTTGTAGTTCGCTTTGAAGAAAGCCTCCAGTCCTGCTGTATCTTTTGCGGCTTTGTCCCAAACTTCACGGAGAGAAACCTCAAAGAGAAGGATGCCGTCATGATATTCTTGCACCAGATTTTTGAGGTCTGCATATTTTTCTTCCAGATGTTTATCCGCATAATCTTTCACCTCCTCATCGCTCATATCTGCGGGCAGGTTATATTCAGCACGGGTCTTGCGGATGAAGCTCTTGTCGGCCTCCTTTGCGCGCTCATCGCGTGCTACTTGACGTTGAATCTGAGCACGCATGGAATCGAGCGGTTGAATGCCGCGTTCACTTTCTTTGAGGATGATATGCCATCCGTATTGGGTGCGGAACGGCGCACTGATCTCACCTTCCTTGAGGCTGAATGCCGCTTCTTCAAACGGTTTGACCATCATGCCTTTTCCAAACCATCCCAGTTCACCGCCGCGTGCGCTACTGCCGCGATCTTCCGACTCTGCTTTTGCAACATCTGCGAAGTTCTCCTTATTTAGGATGCGGGCGATGCTGTCCATTTGCGCTTTCTTCACATCGTTGAGGCTGTCAGCAGGCACCATCTTCATAATATGGCTGGCCTTGACTTCGCGGTGGTCACGCTCTTCCTCAACCAATACGATATGCCATCCATATTGGGTGCGGAACGGCGCACTGATGCTGTCAATAGGGGTGTTATAGACCGCTTCCTCGAGAGGATACACATAGCGGAAAGGAGTGATCCAACCCAACTCACCACCGGTTTCTTGCACACTCGGGTCGGTACTTAATTCGCGTGCTACGACATCAAAAGCCTCTTTAGGTTGACGTTTTTCGATGTCTTGCCATTTGCCTTTTACTTTCTTTCTCTCCACTTTCATCTTGCCGATGGTGACGCGCTCGAAGGCTTCGTTAATTTTGGCAAGAGCTTCTGCTTGTGCGGCGCTGTCTGCTGTAGCAGGACATTGGATAGCGATATGCGCTGCGCGGCGGTCTTTCGCCAGATGACGCCAACTCATTTCAATCAGGCTGTCCATGGCAGCCTCGTCCTGCAGGTACTTCGGCGTAGCTTGCGCACGATAACCTTTCAGTTCATTCTTGAATGCCTCTGTTGTGTCGATTCCTTGTGACTCGGCCTCCGTTACTTTGAGTTTGAAGTTGATGAACATATCCAGGTACTCGTCCATCGTCTTGGGATCGATAGCGCCCGCCTGATTGTTCTTCTCATAAATGTACAGGAACTCCTCCGCACTGACCGGTTTGCCATTGATGGTCATGAGCGGTTTTTGAGCATAAGCAGCGATGTTCATCGCAGCTACCACTAAAAATAAAATACCTTTTCTCATTGTTGTTTATATATTAAAAAACGAATTTTCAACACCCTATTTACAATAATCGTGCCTTTTGCGCACAAAAATCGCGCAAAGGTACAAAAAAAAAATGACATATGCAAGCATATGCCATTCTTTTTCATAAAAATCTGTGATTTTATGGCTTCTGAGCACCATATCCGGCTTTTGCACCGAATAATTTGAGTGCTTTATCGAAGTTATAGCGGTTTCCGAACATGGACACACGTATGGTCTCGGAGCCTTGCATATTCATGCCCATCGCCGAACGGAACTGGTTAGCGGCAGAGTTCGGGTTGAAGGAACTACTGCTGACAATCTTCAGGTTTGCAAAGCCTTTGAGATAGTCTTGGTCGAGCGCAGAGATAAACGAGTCACCCTCTTTGAGTTCGAAGTTGCCTTCTACCTTCGGGATGATGCTCTCGTCGAGGTCTTCGAACTGCTCTACCTTGACATTGGTCCATTTACCGCCGCCGGTAGGAGGTAACTGCAGATCAGCTGCATTCATGAAAAATGCGTTATCATAGATATTCGTTTTGCGTCTTGCCTCAATCACCTTATCCGGACCGCTCATAACGTGCGTACGGGCGATAGCTGCATAGTTGTTGCATGCGAAGATATTATGGTGAATGTCGCAGTTAACCTTCGTCATACATTCGTAGCCGTAGCCCATATCTGCCATTTCTTTATCACGGCACCAAGCGAATGCTACGGTGTTATGATGGAAATTCACGTGGGAAGCCATACCGTCCTTGTCACCACCGTCAATGCGGCATGCGCTGTATCGATTGGAGATGAAGATATTGTTACAGATTTCAACCTCTCCGCAGCGGGAACCGAATTGCAGAGCGAAATACACACCGTTGGCGAAGACGCAATTCCGGATGATGACGTTTCCGGCAATCCAGCCATCGGAGTGGAACATCTGGTGGTGTACTTGAGGAGGAGTAGCGTCAACCATACGACCGGTCTCGAACGCCTTGGAGGGGCATCCGTTACGCGGATCGCTCGGATCATTGGGCATATAGAAATTCTCCAAGCCCAAGTTGATGAAGATACCGTCAATAATAAGGGTGCCTTTAGGTTTTTTGGCCATTACGTCGTCCAATACTTTGTTGGTCTGGATAACGCCTTTGCTGCCGTTAGAACCGAGTTGTTCCTGTGTGGGCTCCATGCGAGTGATGTACTTGAGAGGGTCACGCTGAGTGAAATCACTGTTCCATCCACCTTCGAGCGTAATCCAGTTGTAAATCTCGATGTAGCCGGAGTTCATGTAGCCGAGGTAGTTGCCTTCGCATACGCGGATAGTGGCCCCGTCCTCGTTGTTGTCGCGAATAAGGTTGAGTACGGCTTGGATGTCCTTTTTCGGCGTGGCGGCACTCAGACCGTCAGCACGGGCACCTCCGCTGTTGCTCACGTAATAAATCTTACCACTGGCTTTTTGTGGCGACTGGTTGTTCTGAACCTGCTTGTTTTGCTGCGATTGCTGCGTTTGTGAAGCTATCTGATTGATTGCTCCTTTGATAGCACCAAACTGCGCAAATGCGGGCCAAGCGCAAGCCATCATGAGGCATAACGCAAAAAGCTTTACATGTTTCATAAGTAAAAAATTTTGGGTTGTTTATCTTTAATTATTGGTCAAAAACCGGATTAGAAATCTACAGACGGAGCTTTTTCTGCACCCTCTTCCGCTTTGAAGTACGGTTTACGCTCAAAATTGAACATGCCTGCGATGAGGTTGGCAGGGAAACGGCGAATGTAAGCGTTGTATTCTTTGGCGGAGTCGTTGAAGAGGTTACGGGCGTAGGTAATACGGTTCTCGGTCCCCTCCAACTGGTCCATGAGCGCAAGGAAGTTCTGGTTGGTTTTCAACTCGGGATAACTCTCCACAACTACCATCAATCGGTTCAAGGCCTGACTGAGTTCTCCCTGTGCATTTTGGAAAGCTGCAAGGTTCTCGTCCGTCAGATTGTTGGCATTGATGTTCATTTGAG
>Ga0247610_10003821_pt1 | contig 16284 bp, 10 predicted proteins | sample 174DNAGHGhighgp2_FD_193483 | JGI IMG/M metagenome (GOLD analysis project Ga0247610, IMG submission 193483) | Sheep rumen microbial communities from Palmerston North, Manawatu-Wanganui, New Zealand - 1742 DNA GHGhigh gp2 | ecosystem: Host-associated > Mammals > Digestive system > Stomach > Rumen... | reverse complement strand
GACGGGGTCTTGGTTGAGCGAGATGCTGCCTCCGATGCTGTAGTTGTTCGACGGCAGTTGGTTCTGCAGGAACTTGTAGTCGGCGGCGAACCACTCCACCCGCATTCCGGGGGCGGCGGCCAGATTCTTGGCCCGAGTGGGGTTCGGCATTACCACGAGGTCGTTTTTTACGATGTGGTAGCACCTTTCGTTGAACACGAAGCTGCCCTCGCCTGCCGTGCAGAGCAGGTGCATGCAGGTGTGGCCCAGCTCCGGCGCATTCATCGCCAGGAAATCGGTGGAATATTGGAAGTCGGTTTTCATTGAATTACAATCCCTCCAGGAGAAAATGTCTTAAACCAAGATGTTTGATGCCGTTATCGTCATTTCGGGAAACCAAAGGTGTCATGGATATAACATATTTGGGGTAATTATCGTTGATTTTAAGTAGATTGCCAAATTCGCGTTCGCGTGTTGCCTCATCGGCCACAAAATATGACACTTGCACATATGCCCGCTCTCCGGTGGACTTTGAACAGACAAAGTCGATCTCTCCCGCCTGCAACTGGCCGACATACACTTTAAACCCCAATCTTACCAAGTGCTGGTACACCACTCCTTCCAATATCTTTTCAATATCTTGGTCTCTCGTTCCGCCAGCTATGACATTTCGAATACCTTGGTCTTCGAAGTAAAACTTTTCGTTGCTTTCAAACAGACGTTTCCCATGAATATCGTAGCGGCTCACTTTGTGCAGCAGGTAGGAGTCACATAACATTTTCTGATAGTTGATGATGACGGATGGCGAGATGTTTTCTCCTATTGACCTCATATAGTTGCTGATGTTGGTAGCCGAGATTAGTTTGCCTTCATTGTCAGCCATATATTGAACCAGCTTGGAGAGAAAGTCCACATTGCGTATTTGGTTTCTCATCACCACATCTTTCAAAAGTGTAGTGTCGTAGATGCTTGAAAGGTATTTGGCTGCATTCTCTCTGTCGAGACCGATTTGCACCAAACCTGGCATACCTCCATATTCAATATAACTGCCCAAAGCATCAGGGTTGCTGTCGGAAAGGCCGTGGAATGCCAGGAACTCATCGTATGACAATGGCTGAATATAGATTTCCACATAGCGTCCGCCTATAAGCGTTGACAACTCGCTGCTCAGCATCTTTGCATTGCTCCCCGTGACAATCACTTCTGTGTTCGGTTCTTTGTAAAAACTCCTCAACGTGCGTTCAAACTCTGCTATATCCTGCACTTCGTCAATCATAATGTAGTTGCATTTCCCTTCGACCATATGAGCGTCGATGTATTCGTTCAGGTCGGTATAGGTTCTGATGCCGTCGAATTGACGTTGTTCCTTGTCTATGAAAATCACATTGCCCTCTTCACACAACTTATCACTTAGATAACGTAGTATGCAACTCTTGCCCACACGCCGCTGTCCGGTTAGCACTATGGCCATATCTTTACCGAACCATTGGATGATTTCAGCTGTATATCTTTGTCGTTCAATCAATTTCATATTACAACATGATTATTTTTGACAATGCAAAGATATAAAATATTTATGAATTATACTTGATAAAAATATGGTTTTATTGATTTTTATCACATATACTTTATAAATTCAAATTGTTTCTCTTCTATGTGATTATCACCTCCACACAGCAGGTATGGCCCAGCTCCGGCGCGTTCATCGCCAGGAAATCGTTGGAATATTGGAAATCGGGGTTCATGAGGCAAAGATACTAAATTTAGTGAATCAAATCACCAAATATTATAATATTTGGTGATTTGATTCACCGAAATCGCATCTTTTCATTGTCGTCCGCTAAAAAATTCGCGCATGACTTACTGCACGAAACTAATCCAACGGTTCCGGCTCATCGTCCTCTTCGCCTGCATCGACAGACGCATCGAAAGCCATGAAAAGCTCAAGGAAGGCGGTCTCGCGGTAGAAGTAGTTGGGGTCGTCGGTGAGCTTGTCCTCGATGAAGTGGAAGCCCCAATTGGCATATTTGTTAATCCCTAAGTTTGATTTCTGGCATTTGCGTTTTGAACTCGGGATCGATGTTGTGGCATTGCTCTTTTACTATACCTCGGCGATGAATTGCTGGTTGCAGACAATATTGGTCGAATTCTTCTTTATTCACATCTTCTATATTTGTCCAATGAGGGAAAAGTAACTTCATATATGCCGTAGTGATTCTCTTTACTGCGTTGAAATCACGCATGTCGGCATCTTTTTGAAACGTCACTAACTCGTCGAACAATAAACCATATTGGTTTTGAGTACGCATGGCATGAAGTATTTCTGAAAAATATTCAACATTAACTGTCCATCCCTTGAAAATCATACTTTTATTTATTCGAGGCAGATACCAACCTTCAATAAAGCAATGGAATCTATCCAGTAATGCAGATTCTCTGAAATTGACTGGCAAGGAATCGAAATACTTGTTCGATATAGGACGTCTTTCTTTTGATAAAGGAATGTTACCCATCAAAATAAGACCGCATTCTGAAGAAAATTCATTATTGTCAATGGTTGTTTTACCACTTTCCAGATACGATTTCAATGCCGCTTGAATTTCTGAGGGCTCCTGAAAAACAATTGTCTGTATTTCGTCAAAGGCAGTGAAATCGTGGTTTTTTATGATACCGTTTTGTTGTTTCTGCTTATCGTAGAAAAGTTTAGCACGTGTAACCTTACCTCCACTCACAAGCCATCCATATTTAGAAAGATTGCCAAATACATATGATTTACCAGTTCCTTTTGGGGCAAGTTCGATACAATTCAGACGAGGTTCAACAAAAATGAGTAAACGAGTGAGGAATTCTAATTTGTATGCAATGCTTTCAAATCCATCGGGGTCATATTCCATACAAGATAGAAGGAAGTCTATCCATTCTGAAGTGGAAAAACTCTTGCGATTTTCCTTAAAGAAATCAATGTCAACAGATTTGTATGGTTTGAATGGCTTGTAATCGACCATTTCCACATGCTGTTTTTTTCCATCTTCGTCAGGCAAAACACATAGTTTTATGATGCCCCATTTTTCTCCATCAACCAAAGTCCCTTTATGCTTTGAATAAACATATTCTGGAATCTGTCCGTCATTTATTTTTATCCCCAAGTCGGGTATCCCGAATCGGCGAACGCCTTTGACCAAATCAATGTAGATAATAAAGCGAGTAAGCAATGTTATCTCTTCTCCACTACCGAGGCGGTCTTTGACTTCTTCGGCCTTTTGTGGAATTACAGTATCAAGAAATGCGGTCAGCCCATTCTTATCAACTGCACCCGTTTCGTTGATGTATTTTTTTAGGACAAAGTCCTTGACAAATGATGGCAGGTTGCGACCTGCAAAAAGGCTGTTTGTCGATGTTGAATCTTTGTATATTGCCATTGAAGCAAATAGATTCCTTATTTTTTCGCTTAATGAATTGTCCATTGTCTCATCGATTAAAAGTTAAACAAATCGTCTTCTTCTGCTCCAAGTTTTATGTCAATTGTGTCGGTTCGCTTTGTTCCTGAAATAACAAGTTCTATTGTTTTTACAGATTGACTTAATGATAGTTTCTCGCTTTGATAAACATTATCACCTTTTGAAGATAGCATATATTGCTTTCCATCATAATGGATACAAGGAACATCAATAGAATTGATGCCTTTGATTTGATACTTGACGATTGGGGCAGACTCAGACAGTGTTTTTGTTAAAAGTGTAGCAGTCCAATGTGAATCTTGTTTTTGTGAGGAAATTACAAAAATGGGAACGAGAATTTCCTCAGGAGTACATCCACCATGTGCACTTTGGCCGTAAGGTACTTTCCCACATATTGATTTGTGTGTCAGTGCACACATTGTTTTGCCATCATCGCATAAAATATAGTCGCTGTTTGAAACACAGTTTCCAATCTTTCTATAAGCCAAACGCCCATGATGGTCAGATTCCACACCGGCCATGTTCAATCCATCGCATAATTGTGCTAATGCGGTCAGACCATGGTCAGATATTATTGCAATTTTCTTACCGTTGTATTCGGAGAATATCTTTTCCAGAGCTTTATTAACGATTTCGATTTCTTCAAGAATGTATGTTGGAAATTCATTGGTGTTTTGATGTGCATGGGAATCTAAATCACCGCATTTTATCAGATTATTTCCCGATAATTCCACCAATGCCTTTTTATTATTCTCTGTTGTTGTAGGATACAGTGACCGTGCCACATAGATCTCATTTAAATAAACTCCTTCTGATTGCTTCTGTTCAATTCGTTTCTGAATGAAAGGAATCCATTCAACACCTAATCCGTCAATCCAGTAAAAAACTTCAATATCGCTTCTGTCACTCAAAATGGTTTTGGTTGTCTTCAGATTCTGGTACCACGCATTGAATGTCAGTTCAGATGCATTTTTTTCTTTTATGTAATCAGCTATTTGTGATGTGTATTGATTTGCGAGTTTTGCATATTTATAGTTGCCAATATATTCGTTTAACCACTGTTCACCTAAATTGACTGCGGTTCCAAAATAGTTGTATAAATCTGTATAGAATGTTCGAAAAACATCTTTAGTAATTTTGTTTTCTGCTAACCATTGTATTGCAAGTGTTTTTTCGATGTCGGTCAGAGGGGAAAAATAACTAATGGCTAATGTATAGTCTGATGTTTCAGCCATTTTTATGAGTTCATCTTGCAAGGTGTGTTCAACATCTTTGGGGAGTGTTATGTTATGATTGTTTGCTGCTTGCAAGCAAACCATTCGCTCGTCCTTATATTTGTTTGGAGTATCTGAGTTAAATATGGATAAAGCAACAGCGGAGAAAAACTCAACGTTTGAATATCCTTGTATAGAGTTAATTACCTGACATATATAACCGTCATTGCAAAATTTTTCAGTATAATATGTTGACAAAAGCCATTTTTCAAAGTCGTCTTTGCATTCAAACCATGTTTTTAGAAACACTTTGTAATCAGCAAGATTGTCGATATGGAAATATGAATTGAAGAACTTCTCAAGAGTAAATGATTTCGTATCGGTTATTTCATTTGTCAACCGCTCCCAATACGATTTGTCGGATTCTTTGTATGATATTTCCCCGAAATTCAGTTGAAGGCCTTTAACCAAAAAATCGTACGCATTGTCACATATTATGAAATTGAATGCATTGTCGGGCTGGGCAAACCTTGCATTTGCAAAAATTGCAGACGAAGAACATAATATCATCGGTTTTACAGCTGGCTGAGCCTTCCATACATCGAGCCATTCATTCACGTTTCGTGCGACATTGAATTGAGACAAATCCTTTAGTCCAAAAAAAGTATTGTTTGTCAACAATAAGTTGTATGTCAAGTTCTTGTCATTATTCTTCAAATACCATATAGTACATTGTGTGTCATTTTCAAATAGCGACATTTTGCCTTCGAGTCCAACAATCGGAATATATATTCGACGATTATTGGCCACCGCAGTACTACTGTTCTCTATTCCTTTGATTGTTTTTACGAGAGCGTCAAATTCTTTTGCTGAATTTCCATTATTATAAAAACGAGCCAACTCGGAAAAAGGAGTTATAATACAATCTGCGTTGTAATTTGATGCATAATTCGATATGCTGTTAGATAACTCGCTATAAGTGAGCATGGTGTCAGGATAATTGAGATCCATCCAGTCATTAACACTTTTGAACATGCAGCCCGATTCTTGTACTTTGGAAACAAACAAATATGAATCCTGAAAGTTATCAAACAATACGAAGCGTACAGGGAAACGGTTCCTGCTTGCAGACATTGCACCAGCAGCTTCTTTTTCGGCATTGACAAAGTCCATTAAATCATCGAAATGGGTAAAATCTCTACGCATCGAAATTGTTTATTAAGTCAATAATACGTTCTGCCACATTCTCTTCTTCGCAAATTCGCTGCAAAAGTTTGCGGGCTTTTGTTACATCCGAAATACTCTTTACCTTATTAATTGCATTGCTGCGTTTTTGGGCATATTGCGAGGTTTGGTTATTTGCAGGTTGTGGAATAGAAACTGGAGGTGTCGGCTGCTGAAGAGACAAAAATCTGATTCTTTCTTCTGCTGAACCTATAATGCGAGAATCGCCATGTGCAAGATATTTCTTGCAATCTTCGATATCGTTGGTTTTTCCAATAAGTTCTATTGTTATCCTTACATTTTCCTCTTGCGATTTATATGCTCTCCAGTTGCTCATTTCTTTGGAAACTTCCTCCTCACTCCATAATCCTTTGGAGTTTTCAAGATGTTGTTCCAAATAGCCGAAGGCATCGTCAAACTCTTCGTCTCGGAAGTTGATGTTAGGCAGTTGCAGCAGGTAGTTTTCAAATCCTTTCTTGAAAGCGTTTGGGTCATTCAAGTAGTTGCCTAATTCAAATTTGTATGTTTGGAAACCATCCAATGTGTCGTTCAAGAGTTTTGGTTCCCGGGTGTTGTCGGTTGCTATAATGCGTAGAACGTTATCAAGCAAAGTCTTTATACCCTCTTTAATGCTTTCATCATAATATTTCAACCCCCAAAGCGGGAATCCTTTTTCAGTTAAATACCCGTATTTGAAAGCGTTGCGGGCATCGGTAAGACTGCTGATTTCGGAATAGCCTTTCAAATTGTTTAATTTGAAAGACTTTACCAGGGTATCACAAACATTACGGCTTTCTTTTGTTTCGAATCTGAATTCAAGTTTGTTGCTTTCTTTGTCCTTCTCCCATGAGTTGAAAAGCTCAACAACATCTTCGACCAAGTTCTGAACATCACGTGGTTTTCCGTTGAGATCAAAAATTTGCTTTATCCACTTACGCATACTAAAAGCAACCATACCCATGGATGCATACGATTGGAACAGACCATACGGAGGCAAAGACAAATCTATTAGCCGTTCGCCCATATTGAACTGTTCGCTTTTACTTGTATGCTTGAATTTGTTATCAATGAAGTTGCTTATTATGAATAGAGGATTATTTGTGTCTATTCCGTCAACCCATTCAAGATTATCATCTACAGTATCTTGCAATAAATGACGCATTGGCTGCATTGGACCTGAACATCTGTCGATTATTTCCTGTTTGGTTGAAAAAGATAAAAAAGTGTCAACAATAGTTTTGCTTGACTGTTTCTTCCAGAAAGTGCTTGGCACACGATGCAACAACGAGATTGTTTCGGGACCTGACGAGAATATTTTTGCTAAAACACGGTCGTTGATGGTGCTGGTTAATTTTTGAGTTGAACCAGAGTCTTTCTCACCTCTCAAATAGAACGAGAAATTAGTCCTTCTCACTGCGTTAAGCCAATCCTTTATAAGTGTAAAAGCATTGTCGAGGTGCGTTTTTGATTGTTCTTTCTGATTATATTTCCCGGCAATCTTTGAGTTTGCCATATATTCAATGAACCTTTCATAATTCTTATCGGTGAAAGGCTCTTCAAACACAATGAAAACTACATTCTTGAATCGGTCATCTTTGGAAGCGTTGCTTGCAGTTTCACGCAAGGCGTTGACTTCATTTGCATTTTTGCCGAACAACATCGCCAAAAACAATTCGTACGACTTTGCTGACTTATAGTTATTTACAATTTGATTGAGCAGTGTCGGTTCATTTACACTCTGAGAAAATATCTTATATTGATATGGACGGATTACATTGGAAAGCCAACTGTCAATTATTTTCCGCGTTGCTATATCATTGAACGCGAGTAGTTTTTCGGTGTATTTAAACTCACTTGCTTTCAGATTGTTTTTCTCATCCTCAATGTCTTTGGTAGGCAATGCCGAGAACTGTATGGAATACAAACCATTGTCGTCACCCGGCAACCGCTGTATAATGGCATTGTCGTCAAAGTATTGTAGAATGTCCTTAAGAATGGGTTCAATGGCTGTTCCAACGAAGAGGTTGGCTATATTACCTCCTGTTGGTGTTACAGAGTCATTTGCCGCTATGTTGTTCAAAGCGTTGAGAAGCAGTATGCCTTTGAACACTGCGAAATACTCATAACCTTTATTTTCAACTTCAAGATGTCTAGAGTTGAAACGCTCCGTTACAACCCCATATTTCAGTACATCCTGATTGAAAACATCAAGAACGAAGTCCCAGAGATAATCGGCAGTAATCACATCACCATTTAAGAAGTGGTTTTCATTATCCAAAAATTTTTTCACGGCATCGTTGTTGCCAATAAACTCAAAAACACTTCGGCTAGAAGAACCGACTTCACGTGCATAGTATGTAGCAAGGTTAGCAGTACTTGGATGCAGAGGGAACAAGTTGTATAAATCTTTGCTTGTTTCTGTCGGATTGGTGGTGTCGGGAGCGTATGTGCTTAGCAATTCTTTACAAAGGGGCTTTGAAAAGAATTTGTCAGCTATTGCTTTTTGTTCTTCAATGGTTGCGCCATCGGCCAACCGGAACTTACGGCTCATTATTTTGAAAGCCGAAACCGTTTCCATCTGATATGGCATAAAATGATAGCGACCTTTTGTCTTCTCGCGTTCCTGATTATCGAGACCGTTGAGGGCGGATGGGTGCGAAATGTATAAAAAGTATGAGTTGTTTTCCTTGTTCATCACCTTCTCGTCAATTTCTTGTAAAGCGACAAGGAGGCTTGGCCCCATATCGGATGAAGCGATATCAGTGAACTCGTCCCATATCACTAGCAAACCATCATAACCATATTTGCTTTTTTGAGCAGATAGTTCGTTTTGCACTTCAAAGAACCAATCAGCCAGTTTGTTGCTTGCGAGGCGTATGTCAATTCCTGTTTCCCGCTGTGCATTCATCACTTTGCCGAAAGTGGCGTTGTCCTTGTTTTGTAATTTGTTCTTGAGTTTTTCCACCGTTGGCGCAATTGAAGCGAGTTGCGGGCTTTTCTCAATAAGTAACTGCCAAATCTCCGATTGACTTTCGATATGTTCAACAAGATTATCGAAGTCGGTTTTCACGGTAATAGTGATACCAGCCTTGCTCAAGGCTTCAGAAATGGCACGTTGCAGTTGTAGTGACAAGTCCTCGCGGTGCGAGATGTTGTTCTGACCATAAAGCATGACCGGAAACAGACGTTTGTTTTCTCGCAAAGAATAAATTTCCTGACGGAGCACATCGAATTGGCTTTCTTTGTATTCATTATCCACATAGTCGCGAATGTCATTTACTTCATCGCACAGCAGATGCTTAATCACTGCCCCCGCATGGCTTTTCCCCGTTCCGTAGGTGCCCGAAATCCAAAAAGAACGATGTGCATCCACATCGGTATTGCGTACAGACTTAATGACCGTTCGCAAGATGTCATTGAACTGTTTGTTGGCGATAAAGTCCTTCCATGATTCGCCTTCTTCGTTAGCGATATTGTATGCGGGCTTGCCCTCGCGAATGGTAATTATGTCGGAATATTTGTTTGCCATATCTTCTTTATTGCTAATTTATTGTATTCTTAGTTTACTTTATTGGATTATCTCACAAAAGAGGTTTTACTTGCCAGTGTCCGTGCGTTTTGCCACCAACCCTTTCTATAAGACTTTCCTTTTTTAGGTACGCAATGTGTTTTTTTATTGTTCTGTCTGAAAATCCAAGTCTTTCAGCCAGTTCATTGATTGTTTGTCGGGGATTTTCGGCAATCGCATCATACGTCCTACGGACTGATTCAGGAACTTCTTTGGGAATCCTTTGGGAATCCTTCGGGAAGTCGGATGTTCCCTTATCGCCATTCAAGTATTCGTCGGATGTTTTGAAAGTGACACATATTTCTTCGGTTTGCACATTGTATTCAGGTAGTGGGATGCCGTGCATGGAGCATGATTTGCATATTTTGTCAATGCCACGTCCCCAGCTTTCTACATGTCCCGAAAGATAAAACACGTGGGCAATGTTGGGGTTGTAAGGCTCGCTTTTATGGCTTTGTTTCAGTGTTTTGTCTGTCCAGTAAGCAGAAAGCCGACAGTCGTTGAAAATCATGATTTTATCGGCATAAACGCGAATCTGTATGGGGATTTGGCGGGCATAATCTTTGTGCACAATGGCGTTGAGCACGGCTTCACGCAAGGCTTCTTCTGGGAAAGGATAACGCTCGATACGGTGGATGCCGTCGTAGGAAATACGGGCTTTCAGATATTTCTTCATGATGACATCGATGGTTTCGTCGGCTTGTTGCAACAGAGGACCATGCACTTCGTCCATATATAGGATGTCGGCATCGTTTTCGAAAAAGGCGATTTTTACATACGAACCGCCAATGTACCGTTCAGGATTCTCGGTGAAGAGAAGGGCTGCCGCAGTTGTCCAGAAGCCGTTTTTGTACAAGTTTAGTTTTTTGAGCAATTGCTCAGTTTCTTCGGAGGCGATGTCACTGTCGATTCTGCCTTTCTTGGTAGCCAGACGCACGAAATATCTCACAGCAAGTCCGTCAATATCGGAAGATTGCAGTTGTGTTACGGGAATACTGTCCCATGTGATGCCCTGTTTCCTGAGGATAAAGGCATCAAGAGCCTGTCCGTTCAGCAATTGGTTTGTCGCACCCGAACGTATATAATACCTGCCACCGTAACTTACAGGGAATGGATATGGAGAAACGGATACCTCAATGTACTCCAGTTCGCCTTTTTCCAGCAGACTAACATGTGGCACAATGGCGAGTGCGTTTTTCACCTTGTTGGGAATATCTTCAATAAGGCGTTTAGCATCGCTAACACCGCAGACCGTGCCATCGTCATTCACACCGATAAGGATTTTTCCTCCTTCGGCATTGGCAAAGCCACAAATCCATTTCAGGTACTCATCGCGCCACGTCTGTTTGAATTCTGTTTGCTGGTTCTCTTTCATATCGATCTGCATAGGCACAATAACTTATTTGGTCAAAATTTCCAGTGCACTCATAGCATTCAAGTCGTCGCGAAGGGTGATGTGATCCAATCCCATGTTGAGTTCAGCAGTGAGTACGCGATTGGTATCGGAATTGAGCGAACGCAACGCTTTTTCCAAATCGGCCTTGCCGATGCCGAACTCACGGTAAGGACCACTCTTGCAGTCCTCGTTGTACAGGTCATTCACACGGAAAGTCTTTATACCTTGGGTTTCTGCAAACTTGTAAAGTGAGTATGCAATGGCTTCGCGGGATAGGTCGGAATATGTTTCTCGTTTATATTCGTTTTTATTGTAATCGAGTTTTTGGTTAATAACATTACCTATTGGTGTTGATGATAACAAATTGAACAAGGCTCCTATGGCATATTCAAATGTTGTTTGACCTTCGGTATAATCGTTTTCATAATATTCTTGCAAAACTTGTTTTGAATACACGGTTTTGATTTCAACTTTTTCAACGAACCATTTTATTAATGCGGAGTACGTAGCAAGATTTACCCATATGATTTCCCATACTAATAATGGATTATCAATATACGTGTCGGCCAATAATTTTCCTAAATGTGTGATATTTCCTTTTGCATCAACAATGTCGGCATCTTTGAGCCACGATTTGAATGACGGAACTTGCTTTTTACCTAACGAGTTGTTTTCCCAATATGTATCTTGTGCAATGAAATACTCGGAAAGCCATTCTTCTCTTAATCCAAATGTTCCATAACCACTGATACCAGTTAGTTTTGTTTTCTCTGTTTGTGCCATATTTAATGAATCTGCTGTAATACATCCTTTAGCGTGAAAATCAATACATTTGTAACAATGAACGCACTTGGATGAATCAATGTTTATTTTAGGATAAATAGATAATGCACCAGTAGGGCATTCAACTTCACATGCCTCACACTGTATGCAATATGTTGATTTATAAATAATCCGTTTTATATCGCCAATGATTAAAACATCATTAATGTTTCGAAACGAAAAATCAAAACCATTCTTTTCATTTTGAGTAATTTCAAATGTAAATGTTTTTTTCTTTGTTTTGATTTCACCTTTCAATACTTTATCATGTTTTTCGAAATAACAATGACCAAGTATAGGAAGCCACAATTCAATATTTGTTGCCGAGTTCTCTGTATATCCTACCAAATGGCTCTTGTCTTGCGTAAAAATCACTTTCTTGCTGGAATTCATAAACTTACCGCTTGCTCTTAACTTCCAACTATGATTTTGTACATATTCATTTAGATTAGGAATTTCTCTGTCTTTTGCCATCTTTTCTATTCTTGTTAGAAAAGGCTTCAAATTCTCGTGGTAGCATGTGTTGACAATCATATCATCCCATTCTGACGAGAAAGGACAAATCAAACAGCCAACACGTGGTTTTCCCACCCTATAAGCATTATTTATTGGAATATCATATTTCAAAAGATAGAGAAAAACCTCTGTCGTATTCCAATAAATCAGTGGTCTTGCATTTATAACGCTATTATGTTTCACTCCTTTTCCTATTCGTTCATAATTGGAACGGCGTGAACTCTCTTCTCCTCGCGTACCTTCAAATGCCAGCACTTTTGCCTGTTTGTTTGTTCCGTCCACCTTGAGCATACGATATAGCGGTGCGGTTTTCATCACGGAACAGCACCAACGGTGTGTGTCGGATGGAGTGCCAATTTTATCCCAATAGTTCAGCACACTTTCGTGGTTGCGGGCAATGCGGAACGAAAGTTCGGGATAGAGGGTTTGGTAATGTTTCTTCACCTGTTCGTATAACTCCAATGACGACGGCAACTCATAACCAGTGTCGCTGTATATCACTTCAAAGTCTTGCGGCGGAATGGCACGTGTACAGAGGTCGAGCACCACCTGACTGTCTTTGCCTCCACTGAACGAGGCGAGAAATTTGTCGATTTTCGTAGTGGCGTATGTGCGTTTACCGGCTTGCTTGGCGTCGTCCATCGGCATAATGTCGAAACTGCCGCAATCGTGCTTCACAATGGCCATCTGCTGTTTCCGCTCTTTTGAAACTCTTGCGGCTAATGTCTCAAAATCAATCTGGTTGGCGACAAAGGAGTCCGTTTTTTTGCTTGCATCGGTATATTGCAGATAGACATCGCGTATAAACTCAATGGCTTCGGTTTCAAGCAAGAACATCTCATTCTTACAACGTTCAAGCATTTTCGCCACATTCACAGGCTTCAGCTCGGCTTTTTCTTTTCCCTCTTGGAAGACAACAGTAGCGGGGTCATATACATTGGCCCCCTTGGCTTCGAACATCAGTTCTCCGTGGTAAAAATACGACTTGTTACAGCACCACATCAGCGGTTCTTTGCAATGGGGATATTTCCAACCGAGTTGGTCAAGCTTTAGCAAATCAAGTTCTTCAAAGAATACTGGACGGGGAGATACGCCAAGCGTATCGGGCAAAATTTTGTTCGACAACAGCACTCCGCCAGTTTCTTTATCCCATCTAATCTTGAACATCGCCGTGTGATGAAATTTTATTCAGGTAAATGTTCACATTATCGTAGCTCATACCATAAATATCCAACAATTTACGACATGATTTTAGCATATCACGAGCATTGAGATTGGCTTCTGTGTATATGCCATTTGTTATCTCTAATGGCCTACGGTATGTTGATGGAGTTAATGAGAACCAAGATCTTTTGTTGACATCTTTTGCTATAAAGTTTGTCAACGGACTTAGGCTGTCTGCGCATATAACATCTGCAACCTGGCACAGAGCGTCACGCCAAGAGGTGATGTCTCGTTTCTCTCCACAGATTTCAATGGAATACGGGCGGCAAAATTCAAAATTGTATGTTACAGGGAAAGCCTTTTCTGGTTCAGGGTTGTCGATAGAAACGGTAGAGCCTGTTGTGGGACGCATAATGGGCGTCTTAACAGCTTTATCCTGCTCGCTAATTGCATAGTTCTTAATTTCCCTTTCTAACAAGGCTTTTTGCACCTCTATATCCCATTTGTCAAATTCAGGAAAATCAGCACGCAGTTTCTTTAGGGCTTTTTCTTTTGCTAACTCCTCAGCGGTGGGAGCAAAACTCTTTTCTATAAAACGTACAAACGATTTTATTTTTCCATCTATCTTTTGAACTTTGGAATCAAATGTTTCGTTGAATTCGTTAATTCTGCGGCGGTCGTTTTCATTGAAATAATCAAGTCTGTTTTGAAACAAATCGCGGATAGATGCAAGGTTAGCCGTTGCCTCTTGTAATCTTTGGAGTATTTCGTTTATTTGTTCTGACATAGTACAAGTACTTCTTTTGTAATTTCGTTTCTCATCGCAAGCGGGCCGGCTTTTCCCATGCGGCCTGTTGTGTATGATGCTATTTCAGTGCAACTGTCTGATATATCATCAATAATTGAAATGCCAAAACAATCGCTTGAGAAAAGTATTTTGTTTGGATACATCTTTTCCAACATTTCACAAGAGAGAACATAGCATATTTCGACATGAGGGTCCATGTCCCAAATATCAAAAAGTCTGAATTCAAGCATTTTAGAATTATCCATGATAAATACTAATCAGTTTGCAAAAATACGAAAAAACAAAAAGGACGCGCATATTATGTCATTATATTCATCGCCACAAACCAATAGAACTTGTACGTAGCTGTGGTATTGCTGAAAATTCCAGCAAGGGCATGTATTGGAAGTTTGTTGTTTTGAGGTAAAGTCATAATTATTTCCCTGATATGTATCTTACGTTGGTCATTTTTCGGCTGTTTCCGAATTATGTTGTAACAAATATATTTCTTTCTGATGCTCTATCTCCTTGCGTAACTCATCTTCCGAAGGCATGCAAGTAAGATATTTGGCTTGAAAGAGTTGTTTACTATCGTGAAGAACTGAATAGCGAGCTATATCTTCGCTGGTTTCCGAACAAAGCAGCAGACCGACAGTTGGATTGTCGTCCTTTGTACGCTTCAAGTCGTCAAACATTCGCACATACATATCCATCTGCCCCACGTCCTGATGTGTGACTTTCTTCGTTTTCAAATCTATCAGCACATAACATTTTAGAACTACATTGTAAAACACAAGGTCGATGAAAAAATCGCCAACATCAGTAGCCACGTGGTATTGCTCATACATAAAGGCGAAACCTCTCCCTAATTCGAGCAGAAATGATTTCAAATGTTTGATGATGGATTTTTCAAGTTCGGTTTCTGTGAAATCATTGTTTGATGGCAGCTGCAAAAATTCGGCAACCACAGGGTCTTTTAGGAAATCTCGAGCATCCGTCCGAAACGATTCTGTGTTTTTCTTCATTTCTGCAATTATCGCATCTTTCTTGGGCGATTGCAGCAGTCGTTGGTAGTATTGCGAGCCCACATTGCGGGCCAACGTGCGCACGCTCCACATTTCGCGTGATGCTTCCTGTACATACCAATAACGTGCGTCGTCGCTGACAACTGAAAGCAATGTGCGAAAATGCGACCAACTAAGATTTGGTACACGCGTGTACCAAATCTCCAAATCATTGAAACACAAATACAATTGCCTATAGTTTCGCAAATCTCTTGCGGTGAATCCACGAGAATAATCTCGCGATAACGCTTCAGCAAGCGTTGCTATTAATCGACTTCCATATTCTGCCCTTTTATCACCATTTTGTTCCTCTTCAACAATACGTCTGCCCACTTGCCAATAAGTGTGAACAATGGTGGTGTTTGCGTCTTGATATGCTTTACGCAAACCGTTTTCCACAATGTCTCTCACATCGGCAACCAAATGCGATTGAGGCTTCAACTCAGAGGATTTATCTGTCTTTACTATTTTTATTTCGTCTTTCATCGCTTCATTTTCTTGTTCAGTATTTCAGGCAGCGCGCAGATTCCAATGTCGCTTTCGCCGGAAAGGAAAACTAAATCTTTAGAAGTTCCCATGGAACAGAGGACAATAGTTCCGCGACTTGCGGAATTGCCGGGCGTTTGAAGTCGTCTGCAGCCTGCAGACGGTCGAGGAGCGTATATCCATCCTTTTTCTGCATTTCCATTATGCTCTATTCCAGGATGCAAATACAAAAATAACAATATGGATGCTGTTTTTCCGAATGAAAATTTGAGCTGCATTTCATGTTTTCGCATTGAATATCGGCTATGGGAACTTTTCCGCTTTTTGTGAAAATAGCGATACTTTTTGTGAAACTGGCGCAATGTGAAAGGTTGTATTTTTGCCCCGTCAAAATGACAGTGATTGTAGATTCGTTATAAAACAAAGAAAACCAAAAAGTTATGAAAGAAGAAATCGTTGACCCGAGATTGACTACCCCAGAAGAGTCGGCTATGTACACGCACCAGGCGCAGACCCTTTTCAAGCTCAACCACACCATGCCCTACACCGACGAGTACAACGCGCTCGCCAAGGAGCTGTTCGGCCATGACGTGACTGCCGACGGCG
>Ga0247610_10003818_pt1 | contig 16293 bp, 9 predicted proteins | sample 174DNAGHGhighgp2_FD_193483 | JGI IMG/M metagenome (GOLD analysis project Ga0247610, IMG submission 193483) | Sheep rumen microbial communities from Palmerston North, Manawatu-Wanganui, New Zealand - 1742 DNA GHGhigh gp2 | ecosystem: Host-associated > Mammals > Digestive system > Stomach > Rumen ... | reverse complement strand
GTCTTCGGGAACGTTGTGCGGCTCTATCTGCGGTGAAATTTTGCCTGCAGTGGTGACGAATGCGCTGGGGGTCGCCCTTTATGGGATGTTTGTCGCGATTGTGGTCCCGCAAATGAAGGTCCACCGTCCGACGCTGATTGCGGTGCTGATTGCAATTGCCTGTAGCTTCGCGTTCAAGTATGTTCCTGCGTTGAGCGGCGTGACGGTCGGCTTTGCGATTATCATCTGCGCGTTGGTGGCGTCTCTTTTGGCTGCAGCCTTGTTCCCGATAGAAGATTCCGATGAAGAATCGGATGATTCTGAACAAACGAAGGGGGATGCATGCACTTGAGAGATTACTTCTTGTTTCTGCTTGTAATGGCGGGTGTGACCTATTTGCTGCGTGCCATGCCGTTCGTGTTGCTCAAGGGGAAAATCAAGAGTCGTTTCTGGCGTTCGTTCCTGGCCTATGTTCCTTATACGGTGCTTGCCGCGATGACAGTCCCTGCGATTTTTTATTCGACGGACAGCGTGTTCTCGGGAGTTTGCGCTCTGGTGACGGCGGTCATGGTGTCGCTCTGGGGATTTGGGCTCGTTGGGGTTGCCGCCGTTGCTTGCATTACGGTTCTCGGCATCGACGGACTTGCCATGTTGCTGATGTAGGAATTTCTAAATTTAATGCATGGCTCCAGACCTGTGGCAAAAAATTCAAGGCATTTGTGACAAATTATCTAAAGTCACCTACGAGAACCTGACGAAAATCATTCGTCTGGAATCGACGGGGAGTTCCTCGGCGGCGCAAAAACTCGATGACAGTTTCCAGAACGATGTCGATGCCTGGATGGGTGGCGGCACCTGCTTTAGCATGACGTGGCACCTGTACCAGGTCTTCAGGGACATGGGCCTTTCTCCTAGGCTGGTGATGGGTCACAAGCGCAAAGAAAAGAATATTCACTGCGCGCTGATACTCCCTGATACTGACTTTCTCTCGTCTACGGAATATCTCTTCGATCCTGGTTATCTGATTTTCGATCCGCTGCCGATTCCGCTGCCGCCCCCGCAGGGGGCGGGAACAGCCTTCTTTCCGCTGGTCCCGAATACGGTAAGGCTGGACCGCCCGACCGTCGATTCCATGGCCTTATGGACGGGCGGTGCGGGGGCCCCGATGAAACTCCGTTTCGAGTACCCTGTCGCGGGTGTTTCCGTCGAAGAATTCAAGCTCCACTGGAACGAAAGTTTCTACCGCGAAATGATGACGTATCCTGTCCTTAACCGCCTCGACCGCGAAAAGGGCGTGCAGTACTATTATCAGAAGGGTAACCTCGTGACCCGCGATGCTAACGGTTCACGCATCGAAAAAATCGAGAATTCGGCCCGCGTCGAAACCCTCAGTCGCATTTTTGACTTGAAGCCCGAGCTCATTGAACGTGCTCTCCATATTTTGAACAAATAAATATTATATTAGGGAAAAAGGTTTTCAATTACCTAGAAGAGAGGTGAAAATATGAAAAAACTTGCCCTTATGGCCTTTGCCACGATTTCGCTCGCCCTTTTGGCTTGCGGACCTTCTAAGCTCGACATTCAGGAAGCGTCCACCCAGAGTGACATCCAGATTGAAGTGCGTCAGGTGCTGAACGATTCCATCAGCCTGTTCGTGGGGAATACCTTCTACCTGAATTCCAAGCAGGTCATTGCCGATAACCTGTATCCGCTTTTGGTGAGCACGCGTGACCCGGCCGAACTCGAAAAGCCGACGGCTACCGATATTCTCAATAATGATGAGGAACTTTTGAACTACTTGCGTCGTAAGTCGCCCGAAATGATGAACATCGGCCTTGTGATCGGTGAAACCGCCTACAACGAAATCGGCTTTGAAGAAGCCGACGTTGTCGCGAAGATTTCGAAAATCTTCAAGAAGATGCAGGGTGGCTCTCTCACGCTGTTCCATGAAAAGGCCGGCGAACTCACCGACATGAAAAAGCTTTATTAATCGAAAATTTTAAACGACATATAATGGGATAGGAGCTTATGAAAAACCTCCTTCGGAATGTATTGTTTACGGCGGCTCTGCTGCCGGTTTTGTCTTTTGCCCAAGACGACCTGTGGGGCGATGCAACTGCTGAACCAGCTCCCGCTGCAGCCCCTAAGCCGGCTCCTGCTCCGGCGCCCGTTGCGCAACCTGCTCCGGCTCCAGCTGAAGTAGCTCCGGTACAGCCCGTGGTGAACCCGATTGCCTATTTCAATATCGCTCCCAAATTCGCAGCCGGTGTCGGTAACGAAAACGATCTGCTAGTCTTGATAGACGACAAGCCCAAGAACGATTCCGTCGTGTACAAGATGGGAAAGATTGCCGTTGTGCCGGGCAAGCATGCGGTCCAGTTCCAGCATCCTTGCTACGATCCGGTGCGTTTCGAGGTGACCCTGGGCGACGGCCAGACCGCGCAATTTGACTATGAACTCAAGGTGGCTAAGGGTAACCTTTCCTTGAAGGCGGAAAAGAGTGGTGTTGCACAGACGTTACCCGTTTTCGTGAACGAAGCGCTGGTGGGCAATACGCCGTATCAGGGCGATGTTCCGGTGTGCGCCCGTGTCCAGATTGGTGGACAGAAACAGGACTTGCCGCTAGCCCTGAAAAGTGGCCAGAAGTTGGAATACACCCATCAGCTTCCGCCAGACCCAGCTCCTAAGCAAGAGGCTGCTCCTGTAGAGGCGAAGCCCGCTCCCGAAGAAAAACCGAATGCGTTTAAACGATTCTGGCTAGGCCTTACGGTCGGCGCGACCTACAACGATTTCTATGACACGAAGTTCGGCTTTTCAGGGCTGAATTCGTCGAATCCCGATTATGAACTCAAGGTAGACGGTGCCGATGACCTTCTCGGAAATTACTGGGGGCTTGGCGCCAATGCAGGTATTTCGAGCCTGTTCATGTTTACGCCGAATGTGGGCTTGCGTCTCGACGTGTTAGCGGCCTCGAGGCGTGGCGACGGTGAATCGGACGTGTCCGTGAAGCTATACTGGAAAGACCTGAATAGGGATCCGGAAAAGTCCGACCTCAAGATGAAGTATTACGTGCGCCAGATGAATATCGATGTGCCCCTGGCCTTCCGTTTCGTTGTGCCCGGTAACGTGTATGCCGAACTGGGTCCGATGGCCTCGTTCAACTTGTATTCCAAGACGAAATTCGAAATTACCGATATGTACGGTACCGAGGAATTCAGGGAACATGACTGCTTCAAGATCTTTGAATTTGCGGCCTTGGGTGGCATCGGCGTGATTCGCAATATCGGCAGTACTCTCCTGGATTTCAACCTGCGCTTTGTCTTGGGGATCACTCCGTTGAGCGATGCGGACGATTCTCCGAAGACATGGCAGGGTCAGTTTAACATTTCGTACTGGTTTATTTAAGGGGCCTTGCTATGAAACTCGCAAAAATAATTTGCGGATTGTTTCTGACTGTAGTAGGCTTCGCTTCTGCAGCAGACGTGGCCCCGTTGACCTTCAAGGGAGTGGCTTCTGCGTCCCAACAGGAATATTGGGACGAACTGATGAGGTATAAGCTGTGGGGAACCACGGGTATCACCATGGGCCGTTCCCGTGTATCTGATACCAATGGTGTTGTGGGCATTGCAGACGGCAATCTGGTTTTTGAAAATGAACATACTTATTTGGGAGGCCCGATTAGTGTGGGGGGTGATATTGAATTTCATGGAGGTGGGGATTCTCTCCAAGCCCGTTATGTGCGAACGACGGGTGATTTTACTGTCGCGGAAACTCACAATGTTTTTGAAGGAATATATTGCATCGAAGGCGTAGCTTCAAAGGCGATGGATAAGGATATTGCCGAGGATTTTGTGTATAATGGCTATCAAGTTGGTCGACTCGCTCAGGGAACTGCGGCCAAGAAGGGAATGTGTGCTTACGATAGTGTTCCTGCGGTCCAGACATACCTTTCTATTCCAGAAATGCCTGCTTTGCCTACGGAAGGTCGTGTTATAAAAGAAAGCCTAACGACGACGTCTGAAAAACCGGTTTACTTGGATGTGCCGCCAGTAAGCGATGCTGAAAGGCTTTACGACATCTACATTGACGGCAGCATTATTATGGAAGCTAATTCTGCTTTGTATATCCGTATGAAAAACTCGGATAGGTTAGTAAGAATTTTTATGACGGGTTCCATCCAGGCTTCGTCAGACTCGAAAATACAGGTTGTTTATGTTGAAAACGGAACATTTGTTGAAGATAAATGGACCGGCGAAAACATGGAAGAGACCTTTTTGGAAAACTATCAATATGCCGGTAACGTGCTTTTCTATTGCCAAGAAGACATTGATTGGCCTGCCATGAATTCCAAAGCCTCGTTCCAAGGAACGTTCATGTCGGCGGGGCAAATCAAGGTCGGTGCTAACTTGGTCTTGAATGGGCAACTTATTGCCAATAAGCTTAATGTTGGCAGCGAATTTAAGATGTATTATACTCCTTTCGATCCCCCTAACAACGCTCCGGTTCTTGATTTGGCAACGGACGTAAAGTTTGCCGAAACCGAAACCGATATGTTGGTTCCGATAGAATTGAGCAAGGTTTACTATAACAATGTCAAGTTCAGTTATTGTTTTGATATAGAAGGTGAAATAAATACTCCGGAGGGGTACGCTGCGATCAGAGATTTTGTTATTACGAAAAAGTCGAAATTTCCTATTTGCGGAAATTTGGAGTATGAGACCGCAACTATAAAATATGGATCCGCAGAACCATCCGATGAAACCAAGATTTATATCAATGTCGCAAAAGATGGAATACAGGAAGGCGATGAAATCTTAAAGTTGAAAATTTTCGACTTGTCGGGTGCCGTTCTCGAGGGTGGCGTGCATGAAGGTTATATCAACTTGACAATTACGGATGCAGACGATTCTCCTTCGCCGGTATTTGCGAAAGAAGTCGTCGGTCCTTACAACGTTTATGAAAATTCGCCCGAAGGCTTGCTGGTAAATTCATTCTTTATTGAAAATGCGAGTTCCTCCGAAGACCTGGTTCTTTCGCTGGTTGAGTTTGGATCGTCGGCTACGGTTTCGGCGACCGACCTGTTCTCGGTTTCACTTGATGCGACAAGCGACAGTGTCTTTGCGTTTCTTAAGGTGAAAGACGATGCCCTGCTTGATTATGAAAGTCTGCCGGGATCTTTTCATGTGTCCCTGGTTTTGAAAAATAAGAGTGGAGTCGAGTTAGATACGATTATCCGCACTATCAATATCGTTGACATGAACGAAATTCCTGCAATTACAGGTCTTCAGGACATGAACGAGGATTATGTTGCCGCCTTGTTCCCGTTCTCGTTGTATCCTAAAGAAAATCAGGCAAATGGAGATGTTATCGGTATTGTGAATGCGTCGGATCCCGATGTCAAAAATGTGAAGGCGTTCGGTCATTTGGAATACTCGATTATTGACCCGGATGGTTCGATCCCGTTTGTGATGGATTCGAATAAGATTGTTGTGAAAGACGCTTCTGCGTTGGATTATGAACTCGTGAATGTTTATTCGTTTAACGTGGAAGTGGTAAACTGCGAATGGGATGTTTCCAATGGAACGCGCCTCAAAGGTAGCTTGTGCTTGAGCTCGTCTAGACTCGTAACTGTCAGAATACAAGATGTGAACGAACCGCCTTTTATGGAAACACAGGAATTTGACGTTCCCGAAGAAGCCAAGCCGGGTATTGTAATCGATACGTTGCAAGCATACGACCCGGATCTTGATGCAACCTTGTCTTTCAAGATTGTTGACGGCGATTCGAATAAGTTTCTTCTTGGTGCAAGAACCGGAACGCTTTATTTAAAGGATTCGCTGGATTACGAAATACAGAAGCAGCACAAGTTAAAAGTTCGAGTTTCCGACGGTGAATTTTTTGCCACGACGACAGTTACAATCAATGTGATTGACGTGAAAGAGTCTATAAAAGATACGACTGCAAAGGATACGACGGTTGCGGATACTTCGTCTAGGGACACTACCGTTGCCGACACTTCGATAGTTGGCAAGAAAGATTCCACAAAGGTAGACACTTCTGTCGTAGACAAAAAGGACTCTGCAAAAGTGGATACCTCTGCCACTGGCGAAAAAAATCCTGTGAAGGATAACCCCGAAGAAGTTGATGATCCGGATGATGAAACGGATCCGAAGGATTCTGGCCGTAAGGATTCGGATGAGACGAAGCCGAATAAGTCGAAGACGGATTCGTTGGTTGTTGTCGGGCGTGGCATTGATTCGGTCGCCGTACCCAAGGCTATTTGTGATACCTTGGCTTCGCTTGCAGACAAGGGAATTGTGCTTGACGAAAATTCGACGAAAAACTTGAAACAGACTCAGGTAAAACCGAACGAGGTGAATATCTCGTACACGGATGACGTTGAAGGTGTCAGCGTGACCGTGAGCTATGTGAGCCGCAACGGCTTTGCCAAAAAGTTGAACGTTGTAGCCGCTGATGGCAAATCGGAAATGATAACCGTTATGACGGTGTCTTACGAAACAGAAATTGGGGGCCGTAATGTGACGGTGTCTTTCCGCGCCAATGCCGAGACGGGAGAAATCCTGGTCCAGGATGCCGCTGGAACCCTGATGACGCGCTCCGCCGCACAGAATAAGCCGAATGTGGGCTGTTACGAGGTGTCGTACAACTATGTGGATGATGCCGGCAACGTTAAGAATGCTGCCTATATGGTAGACGAAAATGGTGCTGTCGTTAAGAATTCTAGAAACGGTAAAAATGGTGACGAAATCTACGCAAAGCCTTCGTTCCGTATTGTTGTAACGGGACCGTTCCAGTTCACAATAGAAATGGATGAGACTTTACCGGACCGTTATTCGAGCGAATATGTCGTGATGGATTTGCAGGGCCGTGTTCTTCGACAGGGTGAAATCCGTTCGGTTGAAACAGATGTGGCAATGCTTAGGCCGGGTTCTTACGTTGTGAAGGTGGGGCTTGGCATGCGTCGTGTGAATTTGCACTAAAAAAGAGGTGTGAAATGAAGAAGATTCTTTTTGCTTTGCTTCTCGCTGCGGTAGGAATGCAGTCGGTGTGGGCTGGTTGTGCCGGAACAGTCTATTTCAAGGCCCCGTCTGATTGGTCGCAGGCGGTGTTTTCTGGAATAAACGTGAGTACTCCCCTTGTCGTGAAGGACCGAGATCCGAATGGCTACTTTGTTGCGAATTTGGCTGATATAGGTATAGAAAATTTTGCCAATTCGTTTAGTATAGGTAATGCTGAAAAAAATCCCAATATTATAGTGTTGGACACTCTTTGGAACTATTACAATAACCTTGATACTTATGCATTGAAAAATAATACAACCCTCCGGTGTCCTGGAGAGGGCAATGTCGTTTATATTTCTGAAGACCCGCTGCATGAAGGTAAAACCTATATAGGTACAACGCCTTCAGATGCGAAGTTCTTTTATTTCCTTGTCCCTCAGGATGAAGCCTGGCAGTCCGATAACGTGATGATTCAAATCAATGGTAGCAAGGATACGGCTATGGTGCCTGCACCGGATATGTGCGGCTGGTTCTACATGGTTTTCGATGGCAATAACGTTCCGACGGATATTGTATTGTTCCGCAAGAATGATCCGACAGACCAGTTGGGTTTGAATGGCGTGGCGGAAATGGGCGAGGCGACTCCCATTGCGCTTTCGAATTTCTACACGATGTTCAATTCTAATTCGCTTTACTTTGTACCCGACGATGCGGACTGGATAACAGATGAACTTGTTATGAATAGTGGCTGGTCGACTTATGACCCCGGTGTTCCTGAAGCGGGAGATCTAGAGCGTTGTACTTATAAGTTGGCGGCATTGATTTATGATACGGACCAGAGTGTGAACAAAGCTTTTACTACTGATCCTGATGCAAGTGGCTATGGCGCTTGCGTTGGTGTGCATAAAGGTATTGTGAATGTTGATTTGGATCCAGTTACAAAGAAACCGACTTATTCGGGTTCCGCCAATGCTGAAAAATGTTTTGGAGAAAAATGGTTCAATGCTCTTTTTAACTATACTCAGGGTGTAAATGAAGTCCAATGCTATGACATGCCTTTCCGTCACTATGGCAAGGATACCCGTTGGGGCTTTGACTCGGATTCCGCTGTAAATGGAAAATATGTCGGTGGTTTCTATCCGGTAGAAAATACTTCGGCGGCCACGGTTGTGTTTGGTGAACCGCTTGATTCTGCTAGAATCAAGAGATATGCTGATGCTCCAGTTCCGGTTGCCGATACTGTAAGGAATTTTGACTATTACTGCAATACAGCAGGTTGGTTTGGTGGACGCGATTGTGAAGGTATGTTCGATGACGGAAATTCTCCGGCTGTATGGAACTGGGGCGTCCGTCAAGATTGGGCTGGTGTAAAACGTAACCAGCAGTTCTGCTTTGAATCTCATGCCAAGTTCACCTACTATGAAGACCAGGAATTCACCTTCCGCGGTGATGACGATATTTGGGTGTTCATCAATAACAAACTTGTCGTTGATGTTGGCGGAGCTCACTTGGCGACTCCGGGACATGTGGTCCTCAGGAACTTGAATACAACTTTTGGCGAAGGATTCTTGGTTCCCGGCAATGAATATGACTTGGATATCTTCTTCTGCGACCGTCGTGCTCCCATGAGTAACGTAATGATTAAGACGAACATGTATATTCATCAGAAGTCGGATATTACGCTTGTTCGTGATAAGAGCGTGACCGGGAGCAAGAGCTACAACGTCTGCTATACATCTTCTGGAGATGGTTCCTGTGCTGGTTTGATTGCGGGTAACAACGGTTCCGTGACTCGCTGCGGTAGTGATATTGTGAGTATGGGCGTTAATGTTTCGTATTGGTTGGTCAAGGGGCGTAGGCTTGTAGATTCCGCTGACGTGAAGTCTGTCAAGATTACGGACCCCGGCGTATACAATTGCGTTATCGACGTGACCAACATGCTGAAGCCGAACATTGGCAATCAGGAAAGTATTTGCGGCTTGAGTACAGGTCGTTATACCCTGTTTATGGGCATCGATGGAAAGTACGCTCAGGTGGCAACGTTCCGTCTGCAGGGTGACGATGTGGATGTCGTGTACAGGGATGCTGTTGCGTTCGATACCAATGGCGTGAAAATGGCCGGTGGAGATTTTAAGGCGGTACGGTCGGCCATGGCGGGCGAATGGGTGCCGGTCTATATTTCTAATGTTCACGAATGGGGTGGCGCGACTGACCCGCTTGAAATGCTCCCGCAAGATGCTGTGGGCGTGCAGTATACATTGAATGCTCCGGGGCTTAAAGTTTGCCTGGCTTTTGCAGAAGATGGTTCTTGTGCAAGGTTGATGAACGAAAATAGCTCGACCCGTACCATTGGCCCTAGCGGTGTCGATACGGTGTATGTGACGGTCGATGCGAAGGATTTAACGGCAAGTACCGATTTTAAAGTCAACGTGTAGGCAAGGCAACTTCGCTGACCATTACGTTCTTCCTGCCGACGATTATGTTCATCGAGGCAATTCCGGAAGAGGGTAAGCTCCCGGTTCAAAAGACGGGTGAAGTTCCCAATGCAGATGGCTCCTACGAAGAATTCTGGGTGGGTAGCACATACGACTTCTATTTGGGGGTTTTCAAACCCGATGGATTTGGTGGCCAGGTTCTTTGCCCAGAATGCGAACTGACCATTCATAGAGGCGATGGAACTTCAAAACAGGTGATGTTTGAGGAGTCTACTTTCAAGAATGGTTATGCGACCATCTCGGTAATCTCTACCAAGGAATATCGTTCTTCGCTTAATAAGCCGGCCGTTATCGAGGTCTCTAATGAGCAGGGCTATGCGAAGGCTCAGTATACGCCGGTGTTCTTTAAGGAAGCTCCGGTGTCGACACCGCGCTTGGCCGATGTGTTTGATGTGCGTGGCGCCAATCCATCTGAAGAGTTCAACATTCCGGCTCCGTACTTCAGTATGAACCAGGAATATCTTGATGGTATCGCGGATTCCGTGGTCATCTATTATCACCATTCGTTCCATAAAGATTCCTTGCCGACCAGGATTTGTATCGCTTGGGATTCCTCGTTGGTGAATGTCGATTCTCTGTGGCATAACCCCTATAAGGAAGGATTCTCCACGGTGAAGAAGGATACTTCTATCTTCTGTAACGTGCTGCTCTCGAAGGCGAGCAAGTATATCAACTGCTCGTCAGCGACCGATTCTAAACCTTATTGCAGCAACAAGGTCAAGATTGGTGGCTTGAAACTCTCCGCCAATGTGAAGACGGGTGGTTCCGGCAAGGTGATTTCTTATGTGAATTTCTGGGAAGAAGATGCTTCCGGCAAAAAGAAAGAAGTCAAGCAAGGTTTCTCGACGAACCTGATCGACCGCGTTGCTCCGGTTCCGTTGAGTGCAGAACTGTTTACATACAAAAGCGAAAATGTTGAAAGCCTTGTAGTGACCATGTCGGAACCGGTTAAGTTGAACTCTGAATCCATGAGTGTTTTGGATTTCTATCTCAATTCGGCGGCGGATCTCAAAACGGAATCTTCGCGTTACGCTTCCAAGATTAATAGCAGCTCAGTAGTGAAAGCGACCTCGGTAACGACGGTTATCGATACCGCTAATCAGATATTGGTTTCCTATAATCGTTCATCGTTGTATCCGGATGTGGGCGATTATGTGCGTTTGACCGGTAACTTAAAGAATGTCTACTGGAGCGACAGGGCGAACATCAATGTGTTGGGAAGCGATTCCCTGCGCGATGCTTCTGCTGACGAAAAGTACCATTGGAATTCTCCGACGGCGTACGACGAAACAAAACGCCTGCCGTCTCCGTGGGTCGCCATTACGGGTGGTGCCTGCCGTGACTGTAATGAAGATGATATAGTCTATGGCAAGCCCTCGTTCCGCGTGAAGATGGTAGGACCATTCAAGTTTGCGATTGTGCTGGACGGGCTTGTAGCGCCGATGACGAAAACTTATGCCGTGATGGATTTGCAGGGCCGTGTTTTGCATCAGGGAAAGGTTCGCTCCGTCGAGACGGTGCTGCCCGTTCTTTCTTCGGGTTCGTATATCGTCAAGGTCGGCCTCGGCACCCGCCGCGTGAATATCCACTAATCTAACCTTATTTGTCATTGCGAGCATCGAAGATGCGCGGCAATCTCTACTTAAGCTTTTTCAGTTCATGCCATAGCATGGCAAGGCCGATAATCGCAGCCCCTGTATCCGCAATCGGCTGCGCCATGAACACTCCCTTAAGTTCAAAGAAGTGCGGCAGAATCAGCAAGAAGGGAATCAGCAGAATCACCTGACGGCAGGCGTTCAGGAACATGGCGCGGAACGCTTTTCCCGTTCCCTGGAAAAAGTTCCCCGATACCATGCCGAAGGGAATCATGAAGAATGCCGCTGCAAAAATGCGCATCGCCCAGGCAGAAAGCTTGATGAGTTCGGGGTCGTTTGGTGCGAAAGGCGCCACAAAGGTTTCCGCCTGCCACATAAGAATCGCCCATGTAATGAACATGAATCCGCCTGCGTAAATGAAGGCGAACTTGAGCGTTTCCTTGACACGGTTGTTGAGGCGCGCTCCGTAGTTGTAGCCGATAATCGGCTGTGTACCGTGCACGAATCCAAGCAGTGGCAAAATGATGATCGAAATGATGCTGTTGGTAATGCCGAAGGCGGAAATCGCCATATCGCCGCCCGAAAGTGCGCCAGAAGTCTTGACGCTGATGTTTCCGTAGGTGGTGAGACTCCAGGCGAGAATCGCATTCATCAGGCTGTTGCAAATCTGCATCACTGAGGGCGGCAGGCCGAGAATGTAAATCTTGCGGACATAGGCGGCTCGGAGCTTCATGTGCCGCCAGCGGATTTTTATCGGCGACGATTTCTTGATAAAGAACTGCGTGATGAGTGCCGAGGCCACCAACTGCGACGCAATCGTTGCCCACGCGGCGCCCTCGATTCCCCAGTGGAACTTCATGATGAAAATGAAGTCGAGGATAATGTTCGTGACTGCACCCACGATTTCGCGGAACATGGCGGTTTTGGGGTGCCCCATCGAGCGGATAAAGTGGTTCATGCCGGGGGCAATTGTCTGGAAAACGGCCCCGCACAGCAAAATGCGCATGTAGCTGCTTGCTACAGGCAACGTTTGCTCGCTAGCACCGAACAGTTTCAGGAGCGGTACCATGAAAATTTCGCCGAGCGTGAACGTTCCAATCGCCATCAAGATGAGCAGCGAAAAGGAATTATTCAGGATGATGCTTGCCTGAATGTATTTCTTTTGCCCGAGGCGAATCGCGAAAAGCGTATTGCCGCCCACGCCCACCATCATGGACATGGCCATAATGAAAAGGCAAATCGGGAAACACAGCGTAATGCCCGCGATGCCGAGACTTCCGACGCCTTGACCCACGAAAAAACGGTCCACTACGTTGTAGAGGGCGTTCACCAGCATGCTGATGATGGCCGGGACCGAGAACTGTAAAACCAGTTTCGGGATGCTCGCGGTACCAAAGGAGTTGAGGCGCTCGGAATTTAAACTAGACATTTCGGCGCCAAATGTAGAAATTTTCTTTACAATTTAAAAGGCCACTTGATTCCTGCCGCTTTCCTTGGCGACATACAGCAGGCGGTCACATTCGGCAATCATGTCCTCGATTTTACCGATTGCTTCCCCTTGGCGGCTAGCGAGCCCGAGTGAAATCGTCACGGGAATGACGGTATCCTTCCACGAAAAACGGTGGCGTTCCACGGCGGAGCGCAGGCGCTCGGCGCTCTTTTTGGCGTCTTCAGGGCCAATTCCGCTCAGGAGCAGCACGAATTCTTCTCCGCCGTAGCGGGCGAGCAGATCGGATTCGCGCTTTTCTTCTTTAAGAATTCTGGCGATTTCCTTGAGGACCATGTCACCGCACTGGTGACCCCAGGTATCGTTCACGCGCTTGAAGTGGTCTGCGTCGACCATGATGGCGTGAACGTAATAGTTGTTGCGGCGGGCGAGCGCGAGTTCGCCGAGGCTCCGGTCCATAAAGGTGCGGCGGTTGCTGATGCGGGTGAGCGGGTCCATGGTCGCGGCTTCGTAAAGCTCGCGGTCGAACGCTTCTTCCGAGGCGTCCTTGAAGTCCACTTTCAGTACCATCTTGCCAATCTGCAGGCGGTTATGGTCTTCGAGTTTGCTTTCGGCGACGGGGCTTCCGTCCACGAAGGTGCCGTTGGTGCTGCCCAGGTCCTTGACGGTCACGTCGATTCCGTCAAAAGTCAATGCGCAATGCCTGCGGCTCACCAGTTCGTCGTCCAGGCGGATATCTGCGTCTTGCCCACGGCCGAGCACCACCGTTCCCTTTTCGAGCGGAATCTGCTTGAATTGGTTCTGCGGGTAAAGTACAATCAGGTGCGGCCTCATCTTGGCGATGGGGAGCTTGATGGTGTTTCCGCTGGCAATCGTTCGATCCATATCCTGCATAGGCACTCCGTGTTACTCTGAAATGTAGTAAAAAAGAACCCTCGCGTAAGCGAGGGTTCCCTGGGTTGGTTTTTCTTAGGAGTGCTAAGTTTCGTTAGAGAGAGATTTGTTACGGCAAGGTGAACTGTTTCAGGAACGGCCAACCAATCTTGGCGTCGCCCTGTGCATGTCCGTCAGGACCTGCAAATGCCCCACCGTCGATACCCTTATTGACGCAGAGAACGACCTTGACACCATCATTGCATTGGGAGTATTCCTTGCATCCGTCGGAGTTTGTGGTCGGGGAACCGGTACAGCCATTCTTGTCTGCCCAGAATTTGAAGTTGCCCTCGGCTCCCAGGAATGTCAAACCGTCGTTGTGTCCGCTATCTCCGCCATTGTAGCTACATACGAAGTCATTTGTTCCGCGGAACATAATCACGGAAATCGGTCGATCCGGATTGCAACTTGCGCTGTTTTCGGTGTTCAAGTCCATGGCTGCGGGGGCGACTGCTGCGTAGATGTCCGCCATATTGCAGGCAACGTGGTTGCTCATGCCTCCACCCATAGAAAATCCGGCCGCATAAACACGTTTCTTATCGATGCAGACTTTTTCTTCGACTGCCTTAATCATTTCGCGGGAGAATGCAATGTCGTCGTCATCGGAACAGCACGGACCAACGTTCCAACCATTACCCATTCCACCCGGTTTGCCGGTGCCATCGGGGTAAAGCGAGATGACTCCTTCGGCGTCCGTGTAGTTCTTGTAAGACGTTCCACTGAGCTGGCCTGCGCCAGATCCGCCAATGGGGTGGTAGTCAACGACCATGGGAACGGGCTTGTCACCCTTGTAGGCATCGGGAACATGCATAATGAAGGTGCGTTTTTTCCCGTTGACGTTTACACTCATATTGTGGTCGCCTGCGGCGTAAGATTTGCCGGTGCAATCTACCGGGGTGTTATCCTTGCTCGAAGAAGACTTTGCCTTGGAAGAGCTACTGGACGGTTTGGTGACGCTAGAGCTACTGTTGGAAGTTCCATCGTTGACAGAAAGCTTAACGACGACATTCGTCTCGGTTTCCTGCTTCATCTGGTAGAAACCGCTGTTGTAACCTTCTTTGGCGAAGTTGAGCATCGGTAAGGGCTCTCCTTCCCTGAGGAGGATGCTCTTGCCTTGCATCATGTAGGTTTGCGAAGAACCGTCTTTGCTCACTCGCAGGAATTTTGCTCTATGACCGGTCGCTTTTGCGAGGTTGATGCTCACGGAACCGTTGATTTCGTAGAAGGAACGCTGGTAAGTTACCTTGCCCAAGGCGTCGATGGCGGAAATCTTCAATTGATGAGCATTTACGTTAGAGAGAGTGAAAATACCGTTTTCGAGGGTTGCTGCCATGCTTGCTGGTTGGCTGGCAAGCAGGGATTCTGTGCCCTCGTTGTTGAGGCTGAACGAACCGTCAGCAGCTGAGGTTGTTGCAAAACCGGCGTAATTGAAGGTCGCGACGCTGACTCCAGCAAGTGGGGCCCCGGTGTTTTTGTCCTGAACGATACCGCTGATGCTCCATGCAGAGGCCTGGCTGCACAGGGCCCCGAGCAGAACGGCGCTGCCCGCGAAGCTTGATAACTTGATACTCCTCATGAGTAACTCCTTTGAATAAAAAGTCTTTCCCAAACGTTTTTACCGAGATTAAATTTACACATTTATTTTGATTTTGCAATAGATTTTGATGAATTTTTACAACTTTTTGAAAAATTCTTACACATTTTCATCCGAACGACATAATGTTTCTTTCTCCTTACGTCGCTATGGACATTTTGTCAATGGAAACCCCCTTCCAAGTGGGAATATTCCGGCCTGTTGAGGATAATTTTAGACTAGTGAGGTATGAACAACCCCTAAAAAGGATGTGTGGATTATGAAAAAGATTCTCTCTACAGCGACTAAGGTAGCGGCGCTAGCCCTTGCGGCGTCTAGCTTCTCTTTCGGCGTCGGTATGGCCGAAAATGCGGCCAAGTTTGTCGGGAACATTACGACTAACGGTCAGGTTCGTGCTGATTTCGGTACCTACTGGAACCAGATTACTGCTGAAAATGAATGTAAATGGGCCTCTATTGAAGGAACCCAGGGGCGTTATAACTTTAATGGTTGTAAAGCTGCTTATAACTGGGCCAAGGAAAATGGAGGTCACTTCAAGTTCCATGCCCTGGTGTGGGGTGGCCAGTATCCGAGCTGGCTTAATGGCAAGAGTGTCGAGGATACCAAGAAGGCCATTGTCGCATGGTTTGATGCAGTCAAGAAAGAGTTCCCCGAACTTGAAATGATTGACGTGGTGAACGAGGCTATCCGCGGAAATTATTCGGGCGAAGGTGCGACTAATTACCATTCCCCCTATAATAAAGGCAATAACATCATTGCGGCACTTGGTGGCGATAACGGGAAATACGACTTTGTGACAAATGCTTTCAAAATGGCTCGCGAACGCTGGCCGAAGGCTATCTTGATTTATAATGACTATAATACCATTCAGTGGGATGTGGATGGCGGCATCAAGCTTATCAACACGATTCGGGAAAATGGTGCTCCTGTAGATGCTTATGGCTTGCAGGCTCATGACTTGATGAGTAATGGCGGTGGCGCCGGTGGTACAGGCGGTGGCGGCGTTTGCATGAATTACAATGATTTTAAGAGCACAATGCAGAAAATTCATAGCCAGACAAATAACATCCCCATCTTTATTTCCGAATACGATGTCCCGAGTACTGACGATGCCATTCAAGAGCAGTGCTACAAGGAACAGATTACTTACTGGATGGAAGATGAATATGTAGCGGGTATTACCTTGTGGGGCTATATTTTCGGTAATACATGGCTTTCTTGCCATAAT
>Ga0247610_10003816_pt1 | contig 16295 bp, 10 predicted proteins | sample 174DNAGHGhighgp2_FD_193483 | JGI IMG/M metagenome (GOLD analysis project Ga0247610, IMG submission 193483) | Sheep rumen microbial communities from Palmerston North, Manawatu-Wanganui, New Zealand - 1742 DNA GHGhigh gp2 | ecosystem: Host-associated > Mammals > Digestive system > Stomach > Rumen... | reverse complement strand
GAGGTGAAGCTGATGGACGTGGAGGACAAGCACGTGTTCTACGACAAGCTCACCTTCGTCTATCTCGAAATGCCGAAGTTCAACAAGACAGAGGACCAGCTTGAGACCATGATGGACAAATGGCTCTATGTGCTCCGCAACCTCTCAAGGCTGATGGAGCGTCCTGCCGCACTTCAAGACCGTGTGTTCACACGGCTTTTCGAACAGGCAGAGATAGCGAGGTTCTCCAAGGAGGAGCTTTTCGACTACGAAGAGAGCCTCAAGGTATATCGCGACCTCTTCAACGTGGTCAAATCGGCTGAACAAAAAGGTATTCAAAAAGGCTTCGTCAAAGGAAAAGCAGAAGGCCTTGAAGAAGGCATTGCCAAAGGAAAAGCGGAAGGCCTTGAAGAAGGCATTGCCAAAGGAAAAGCGGAAGGCCTTGAAGAAGGCATTGCCAAAGGAAAAGCGGAAGGCCTTATGGAAAGCAATATCAATAATGCCAGAAGAATGAAAGCTAAAGGATATCCTTTACAGGACATTGCAGATATTACAGGACTCACTATCGAAGATGTCAACAATCTCTAATGATTCCTTAACTCACAATATTACCAAGAGCGGCAACACCGCTCTTTTTTCATTATTACCATGGTCTATGGTGTATATCCGACGGCAATAAAATGCTTTTATGGCTTGTTTGGTAATAGTCGTATTCAAAAAATTAGGAGGCAAACACCCAGGTGTTTGCCTCCTACTCGATTAGAGGGAGATGGCTTGAGAAGTTTCAAGTCATCATTTTGAAATCATTCTTGGTTGAGGATCATGCTGACGAGAGCCGAGACGTCGGTGATGTTCACATCTCCGTCGCCATTCATATCGGCATTGGCTATCTTGATGAATTCTGTTGAGCCGTTGAGCACATAGTCCACCATGATCGAGACGTCGGTGATGTTCACCTCGCCGTCGCCATTGGCATCGCCTACGATAACATCTGATTTGCCAAGGTAGAAGAGTTGCCAGTTGTCCCAGATGGTCCAGTCGTTTTCGATTTGCACATCCTTCCTCAAGCCGATGGTGAGTTTGCCGTCACTGCCAACGACAGCCTCGACGGTGTTGTTGGCGTAGAGTCTTTCGTTGTCGGCATTGTAGGTGTTGAAGGCCGTGCCGGCAGCAGCCATCGAGTTGGGCACTGCCAGATTGTTTGCTTCGCTTGACCATACCCAGCCTTCGGAGAGGCTTTCCATGGTGACTGCTTCAGCGGCCAGGCGCTTCAGCGGAGAATTCTTGGTGCTCGCACCGACAGTGGCATAGAGCAATGCATTGTTGTTGTCGTCAGGATTCTCGATGAAGGTGTCGTAATCGTTGTTGGCTAAGCCTGCACGATAGAAGCCTTGCACCACGACACGATAGGTGCCTGCGGGCAGGCCGGAGAGCTCCTGATAGTAGTTGAAGGTGGTGTTGAACTTCTCTGCATTCAGTGAAGTGCCATTTACGGCGGCATTGCCTGTCCATCCCTTGTCATTACCGTTGTCGTATGCCGGGTTGATGATGATGGTGGTGCACTCCACGGGGTTGTCGGCTGTAGCATCATTCATGTTCTGCGGGATGCCCAGGCGATGGATCATCGTGTAGATGTCCTGGATGAGACCTTCCACGTCGCTGTTGGCATAGGAGTGGTTGGCAATGCCGTTGGTGATGGTGCTGTTCAGTGTGTTGGCCTCGGAGACGATGTCAGAGGAAGCCACGGCGCCGGGGATGGCTGCAGCAAGTTCCTCGTTGGCTGCTGTCAGGGTGGCGAAGAGAGCCTTCGACTCGTTCACGGCGTCCTTCAGGTCGTAGAGAGCCGTCAAGGCTTGGAACATGGCCTCTCCGTTGGTGCCGTTCACCACGGCCTTGCCTTGGTTGATGGCGGCCTGGAGGTTGGCCACGACATCGCTGCCGATGGGGCTGTTCAGTGAAGCTTCAGCTTCGGCGATGGCTTGTTCGAGCACGGGTTTCACCACGTCGGCCTTGAAGCCGCAGTAGGTGATCTTGAAGTTGTCCCAGATAGACCAGCTGTCACCCAGTTGGTTGGTACAGCCTTTCACGCCGATGCGCATTGGGTCGCCGTCATTGGCCACGAGGCCGTAGGCAGACTGGGTGTACATGCCGTTGGTGAAGGCCACGGCAGCATTGTCCATATTGTTGGGGAAGTAGAGCACGGTGCCGTCTCCAAGTGTCTGGGTCTCATATCCTGAGCCATAGAAGCTGGCGTCTGTGATTTGCACGGGGTCGCCATAGACGTTGGTGAACGGTGTGGCATTGCTGTTGAGATATACAAACACGGGGCATCCCTCCTTGGTGGTGTAGCTTTCACCATTCAGGTAGGCATTGTAATTGTTTCGTCCATAGCGGTAGAAGCCCTGTACGGAGATTTCATACACACCCTTCGGAGCGTTGTTGATGATTTGGTAGATGTCGAATTTGGAGTTGTTCCAAGCCTCGAAGCAGTGGTTGGCAGCGTTGCCGCCAAGAACGACGTTGCCACCATTGGCAGCCTCTCTCGTCCATCCGTTGGTTCCATCCTCAAATCCTGGGTTCACCATGAGGTTGGTCATGTCCACTTCGTCTGCACCCGGGTGGTGATAGACATCATCTATCAAGGCTTGCACCTTGGCGATTTCAGCCTCAAGCTGCTCGTTGGTGAGGGCGCGTGCGTTGACCAATGAGGGATAGTCGCTGTTGGCCCATGTCTTGCACTTGTTGCGGTAGGAAGCCTGGTAGTCGGTTGCGTTGGCTGCTTCCAATGCCTGGTCGCGGAGTTCGGCGAGTTGCTTCCAGAGGTCGATGTTCGTCTCCAAGTTGGCTTTGGCAGTCTTGATGGCTTCCATGGCGGAGTAGATCTTCGCTGCGGTGTTGGCCGACCTCAGTGAACTGACACCAGTGTTGTAGGCGGTGAGATAGGACTTGGTATAGACGACATCGGTAAGGTCAAGCACGTCAAGGCCGTCGAGGTAAGCAGTTCTGAGGAGGGTGATGGCATCGCTGCCTTTTCCGTAATAGGTGAGTGAGAAGTCATCGAAGATGCTCCAGTCGCCTTCTATGGTGGTGCCCTTGCGTGCGCCTACCTTCAGGTTGCCATCGCTCACGTAGATGTAGACGTCGTTGTCATTGCAGTTTCCAGCTTTGAAGAACTCGTCGGCAGCCACCATGTTGTTCGGAATCCAGAAGGTGATGCCAGCTTCTGCGTCGGTGGCGGAAGACCAGGTGCCGGTGGACATCTGCGCAGTCAGGCTTGCCGAGAAGGGAGACAGGATGCTCGACTCTGCGTCGCCATCGGTTGAGGTGGCATACAGTTTGGCATATTTCGACTCTTTGTTCTCTGCCTTGTAGTTTTCGTAGGCGGGTTGTGCGTTGCCGGCGCGGTAGAAGGCGTTGGCGCTGAACTTGTAAACGCCTTCACGCAGACCTTCAAGGTTCTGGTAGGTGTCGTAGGTCATATTGTAGCGCTCGGCATTCTCCTTGGGATTATATCCACCAAATCCGGAACCACCCCATCCGTCGTAATTGTTGTTGAGGAAGGTGGGGTTTTGGATGAAGAGGCTCGTCACGTCCACTGGGCTGGATGCTGTGGCGTTGGCGTAGTTCTCTTGGGCGATTTCTTGCTTGCGTGCCTCGATGGCTTCCTTGGTGGCCGCGATGGCGGCGTTGATTTCTTCAAGGGTGCTGTTCGTGTTGTTATAGACGGCAATCTGGTCTGCCACGTTGGCGTTGATGGCCTCAGCCTCGTTGAGCAGGTCTTTCAGTTGCATGGCGGCATCATACACCTTGCAGTAGTCAAAGTAGGCGTCTCCGGCAGCCTCCGGCACCAGTTTCCAGTCGATGATGGCTCCGCCGTCGGCGGTGTTGTTGGCTGTCAGCACGGTGTTGTCGGAGTTCTCAGTACGGTTGAGACCCACAAACAATGTGTTGCTGTTGGCGTTGGGGTTCTCAGCTGAGGGTGAGAAGCGGTAGGTCTTGTTGCCCATGGAAGTGATTTCCCACAAGTAGTCGGCCTGGCCGTCGTAGTCAACATACATGTCGATACCATTGTCTACAAACCACCACATAAGCCATTTGTTCTTGCTCGTACAGTAATCAGTCAGGGTGTAGACTCCGGTTTTGCCCTCAACGGGGTCGATTCTCACTTTCAAACCAGTCGGGCCAGCACTGGCTTGAGTACCCCAGGCGTTGCCTTGGGTGAAAAAGAGCTCACAATCGGGGAGATAGAAGTAGTAGATGGCTCCTTCCTCCATTGTTGCGAATTCCGAGACAGACGGTGCAGCCCACACGTTGCTGTTCACGGCTCTTGCAGCAGTGCTACCCAATAGCAACACCGCACTTAAGACAAGTAGTTTTGCAATTTTCATAAAGGTAATAATATAAAGTTAATAAATCTCCTGTAGTAGTGTTGACAGGTGCGAAATAATAGGCTTAGGCTAATTTCCGACAAATTTACGAAAAATTTTCATACTGCAATGCTAAAAACAAAAAAAAATCAAAAACAGGGGTGCTTTTTCTTTATTTTGTGCTAAAAGTATTACACATTGCTCTGCCGTCACTCTGTCCTTCTATGCCGCAACAGTGTTGCGGTTGCCATCCCATCCCTCGCCTACATCCCCTCGTCAAACACATCCTTCTCTTCCTCTTCTTCCACGGCTTGCCACACGGCCGTGGATCACGGGGACGGTTCTCGTGATCCATTTTTCGCCGAATATTTGTGCTTTTCTGAGAGATGTTTTAATTTTGCATCCAGTCTGCCAATATTTTGCTATGCCATGGACAACTACCACATCCTTGATGTCGACAGCCGGGATGAACGTTGCCAGACTGGCACAGGTGTAAAAGTTATTGTAAAGGAAATATGTGGACTCTACCATCCAACTTACATGCAAAAACTTGAGAAAGAGCAACGCGACGACGTCCTGCGGCAGCTCTGCCTTATGGGGGTGAAGTTACGTCAACTGTCCAGAATCACCGGCATCAGTTGTGGGACTAACAACAGAGCAAAAAGTGGACCGCGAGAGAACCGTCCCCGTGATCCATTTCACGCTTAGAGTCCCCTAAATATAGCAATAAATGAGCATCCAAAGGGCGCTTTTTGTACTTTTACACCAATATCACACAATATTTCAAAATAAAATCGTAAATTTGCAACTGTAAGAAGGAAAAAGCTTGAGATATATGTCACGCGAACAAATAATAGACAAGCACAAGAGCCTCTTCTGGTACATTCCGGAGGGTGAGAAGCAGCACATCAGCGATGCCCTGCTTGTGGAGCGCATCCTCAACGACGGCACGCTCGATGACTACCGCGAACTTGTGGCCACACTCGGCGGTAAGCGTGTGGCCGAGGTCTTTTTCTCTGCTACTGGTCGCCAGAAGCAGAACTATTATCCCGAAATCTACCACTTCTTTTCACTCGTTTTGAAGAAATATGCATAGCGAGATACTCAATGACCCAATGATGTCAAGGTCACTTTCTTCCAGTATCCTTTCCCTGTAGAGCCTACCGCATAGTTCGAGAATTACTTCCGTCTGCCCTCGCTGCTAAGGGCGTATGCCTTCATGGCAGCAAGCTGTGGTCGCCGTTCCAAGTGGAAGGATTACGTAGACCTCTATTTTCTGTTGAGTGATCACTTCACCATAGCAGACATCTCTACTGCAGCCACACAAATCTTTGGCGAGCTCTTCTCCGAGAAGATGTTTCGTTCCCAACTCTGCTTCTTCGACGATATTGACTACACCGAGGCCGTGGATTGGCTCATCCCCAATCCTCCCACAGATAACGAAATTAAGCAAGCATTGACAGAGATTGCGGTGCAGGGGGTGGATGTGTGAGAAAAAATGAATATGAGAATAGAATAACTAAAGTTTCTCTACATTTGCAGCGATATTGGCCGTATACGGATGAGAGTATAAATCGGATAAACCTCAAAGATTGAAGATTGAAAATTGAAGATTGAAAATTGGCCTTTTGGCGTTCGAGTGGGTACAAGACCCGCCCCTCAGAGGGATTTCAACCACGCCAAAATGCCTGTTGCGATCTTGGGACTTGCTTTATGCATGTCCGTACAAAAGCCAAGAATGTCGGTGCGCATGTTTCGGCCATCCGCTTCTTAAAGCTATAAACGTTTGAGGGTATGAACCATTTATGCTTCAAAAATTTGGTTGTTTCAGAAAGAATCGCTAAATTTGTGCTTTTAAAACCCCAACGTCAAGAAAAATACATAACCAGACAACACACCTAAATCATTGTTTTATGATAGAACTTAGTAATGAGCAACTGACCGTCAAGGTTGTAGAGATGGGAGCGGAGCTCCAGAGTATTATCGACAGCGACGGGCGTGAGTACCTTTGGCAGGCAGACCCGCAGTATTGGCCCCGCCGTTCGCCCATCCTCTTCCCTATAGTATGTAGCGTGGAAAACGACACTTACACTGTCGATGGCCAGGAGTATCATCTGCCGCGCCACGGCTTTGCACGCGACACTGAATTCACCCTTGTGGCTCAGTCGGAGAACAAGGCGGTTTTCGCACTTCACGAAAGCGAAGAGACCTTGAAGGTCTACCCCTTCCCCTTCAACCTTGCCGTGAGCTATCGGCTTGACAACAACAAGATTCACGTCATCTGGCACGTGGAAAACACAGGCAAGCGTGAAATGTATTTCCAGATAGGCGGCCATCCTGCTTTCATTGCTCCAGGTTGCGAGGCAGGAAAGCCTCTGAAAGGTGTCCTCCGCGTTGACAACAAAGGACTGCTTCAAGGTCTCAAGAGCCATATCGACGGTTCGGTGGAGATGGATGAGATAGAAGTCGCATCAAAGGAGGGACTTATCCTTTTCGACGACGAGTTCTTCGCTCACGACTCGGTGAAGCTGCACAAGAGCCAGACCAGCTGCGTCGAACTTCTTGATACTGACGGCAGCGTGGCGGTGAGGCTCGATTATAAATGCCCATCATCGCATTCTGGAGCCCTTACCAGAAGAATGCACCGTTCGTCTGTCTTGAACCATGGTATGGCGTGGGCGACCCTCGCGGATACGATGGCGAGTTCAAGGACAAGCCTTTTATCAACCATCTGATGCCCGGTGCCTCGTTCATGAGCGAATACGTCATCACGATAGGTGAGTGAATCATGGAAACTTAGGAGTTAAAGAGGAGTTAAAGAGAAGTTAAAGGGGAGTTAAAGGGACGTATGTTCATTTTCTGGAGCTTACTTTCTGGAGTTTACAATCCCGCAGGTCCTTCATCCTCATCATGGTTCTCAGAATAGGGAAAAAGTCTGTCGGAATACTCGACGGTTACTTCATCAACTAAAAGTCAATCTTATGAAAAAAAGTATTTTTCGCAGCGTCGTGCTTCTCGTCTTTGCATGGATGGGAATTGCAGTTCAGGCACAGATACCATCAGGTTATTATGACAGTGCTTCCGGACATACCGGTGCCGAGTTGAAATCTGCCTTGCATGATATCATCAAGGGACATACCGTTGTCAGTTATTCCGGATTGCTCAATGCCTACGCCTATACAGACTGCCGGGCCAATGGCACCATTTGGGATATCTATTCCAACTGTGCATATTCCATCAATGGAAGTTGCGGTTCATATAAAAAGGAAGGCGACTGTTGGAACCGTGAACACACGTGGCCACAGAGTTGGTTCAATGAGGTTGGTGGTCCCAAGAGCGACCTCTTCCACGTCTATCCCACAGATGGTTATGTGAATGGCAGACGCTCCAATTATCCGTATGGAGAAGTGCGCAATCCAACCTATACTTCGGGCAATGGTTCCAAACTCGGTCCCTGTACCACTGCTGGTTTTTCTGGCACGGCGTTTGAACCCATCGATGAGTACAAGGGCGACATCGCTCGTAGCTATTTCTATATGAGTGTGCGCTATTTCCATGAGGATAGTGGATGGGGAAACAGCGAGATGACCACCAAGTCGGAAATCAAGCCTTGGGCAATGGCCATGCTTTTGCGTTGGAATGAGGAAGACCCGGTGAGTGACAAGGAAATCGCCCGCAACAATGTCATTTATAAAAAATACCAACACAACCGCAATCCCTTCATCGACCATCCTGAGTATGCACGTATGATATGGGATGAGACCTGGACCGCCGGCGAAGAATACGACATCGCTTTAGACGTTGTATCCCATGGCAGTGTGAGTGCACCCGCCAGTGCTGCAGCAGGCACGACTGTCGCCATTACTGTCATACCCGATGAGGGCTATGATTTGGAGACATTGATTGTTTACAAGACCGGCGACCCTTCCATCACGGTGCCTGTGAACAGCGATGCCACTTTTGTGATGCCCGAATATGACGTGACGGTGAGTGCCACGTTCTTGGAGGATAACACGTTCTATGCCATCACATTGGAAAATGTGGTCAACGGCAGGATAGCCGCCAGCGCACAAAGTGCGAAGGTGGGCACCCCTGTCGAGCTTACAGCTACTCCTGACAATGGATATGCCCTTTATAATTGGTATGTCACCAAGGCGGATGGCAGCCAAGCTTCAGTGGCAGTCACCGACAACACGTTTGTCATGCCTGCCTGCGATGTCACCGTGACTGCCACCTTTGTCGCTGCCACCGCCGGGAACGGTGACTATGTGAAGGTCACCTCTGCCCCTGAAGACTGGAGTGGGGAGTACCTCATTGTCTATGAGGATGGCAAGAAAGCCTTCAATGGAGGTTTGACCACCCTTGATGCTACATCCAACAACATTTCCGTCACCATCAGCGATGACAAGATAGAATCGAATTCGACCACCGATGCCGCAACTTTCACCATCGCCAAGTCGGGCAACGGATATACCATTTGTTCTGCCAGTGGCTATTATATTGGTCAGACAGGTGATGCCAATGGGCTGAATTCTTCCAAATCCACGGCATATGCCAATACCATTTCTCTTTCAGGCGGTGTCGATATCGTTTCGAGTGGAGGAGCCCATTTGAGATACAATGCATCGAGCGACCAGGAACGTTTCCGTTATTACAAGTCGAGTTCTTATAATGCTCAGAAAGCCATACAGCTTTACAAGAAAACAGCCACGAGTGCGGCTGTCGTTCCTACTTACACCATCACTTTCAACCCCAATGGTGGTGTGGGTGAAGTCCATACCCAGACCGTGGAGGAAAACATTCCTACGAATTTGGAAGCCAACACATTCAGTTACGAGAGTCATGTCTTTACTGGTTGGAACACCAAAGACGACGGCGCGGGGATGTATTATGCCGACGAGGCGACGGTCTGTTTGCATGATGACCTAACCCTTTATGCACAATGGGAGATGTTGTACAACATTGCCGTGAGTGAGAATGAACACGGGTCCATCTCTGTGAGTACTCTCTCTGCAACAGAAGGCACCACTGTCACACTGAGTGCTGTCCCTGATGAAGGCTATACTCTCTACCTTTGGAATGTCACAGATGTTGATGGCGTACCCGTACAAGTTTTTGATGACCAGTTTGACATGCCCGCATGTGATGTCAATGTGAGTGCCACGTTTGTCTATGTGGGACAGTCGGGCGATTCCATTGTTTACCGTCTCGTCACCTCCACCGACCAGTTGACCGCTGGCGATATTTGCCTCATTGCCAACAAGAGTGCGGCAAAAGCGTTGGGAAGTGCCAACAACAACAACCGCGCAGCAGCAAGTGTAACCATGAATGATGCCAAGGATGTCATTACCGACCGTGGTGAAGCATACGAGTTGGTCTTGGGTGGCAGTGAGGGCAAATGGACATTTTACGATGATGTCAACCAAGGATATCTCTATGCAGCCAGCAGCAGCAATAATTATTTAAGAACAGAAAGCACCTTGTCCGCCAATAGCCAGTGGTCGGTTGCTGTCACCAATGAGGGTGTCGCCACCATCAAGGCTCAAGGTTCTAATACTCGTAATTTACTCAAGTATAATTCTCAAAACAGCATTTTCTCATGCTATGGTTCCGGTCAAAATGATGTCAGCCTGTTCGTTCGTGGGAATGAAGTGAATATATGTGTCATTCTTTCCGACGACGACAGGGGCATGGATGAAGAGCACACCAACACTGCTCTCATCAATGCCTATGACAATGAGAAAGTGAACGTGGTGCTCTATGGACACACCTTCCATAAGGATGGGAATTGGAACACACTTGTTCTCCCCTTCAGTCTTGGTAGTTTGGTCGGCACCCCTCTTGATGGCGCGTCTGTCAAGGAACTCACCTCAGCATCGTATGAAAATGGTACGATGACGCTGACTTTCAGCGATGACCTCGATGCCATCGAGGCTGGCAAACCTTACATTGTGAGATGGGAGGGTGCCGGTGAAGTCAGCGACCCGCTATTCAACGGGGTGGTCATCAGTAACGACGGTCCTGTGAATGTGAACAAAGGAGTGCTGACCATGATGGGTGTCTATACCCCTCTCCGTATAGAAGGTGGCAAGCCCATACTCTTCTTAGGAGAAAACAATACACTCTGCAATCCTGATGGCGAACAAACCACCAAGATCAACGCTTTCCATGCATACTTCCAAGTCAACTCCAGCCAGGGCGACGTGAACGGCGACGGAGAGGTCAACGTGACAGATGTGACTTCCCTTGTCAATCATATCCTCGGCAACGACAATAGCGCGTTTATCATCGATAATGCCGACATCACAGGCGACGAAGATATCACGATAACCGATGTGACAGCATTGGTGAACCTCATCCTTCATGGCAGCTCGAAAATCTCTAACGTGGTGGTCATCGGCGCCGACGACTTCACCTTCGGCGGTGCGGGCAACGGCATTGCATTCAGTCGTGCATACGTGAAGTAAGCTTGCAGAATGTAAAGAAATGCATTTGCCATCTATGATATCATAAAGGGCATCGGACTCACAGAGGAAGGAATCGAGAAGATTTGAACAGGATGGCCTATCACACACACACACGGTTGCTTTGGGCCGACTCGTTGAAGGGTTGGCTGATACTCCTTGTGGTGTTGGGACATTCTCTCCAATGGACTTTTGGCGATGTCGGCATAGACCACAACCATCTTTGGAATTGGATTTATTCCTTCCACATGTCGGCATTCATGGCTGTCAGCGGTTGGCTGGCGTACAGGCCGGAGGGTAAGGCGAAACCAGCAGGACGTCTCATCCTCCGTCGCGCCGGTCAGTTGCTGGTGCCATATTTCTGTTGGTCGGTGGTCTTTTTGTTTTTTTCCAAAGACAGTCTTGTCTCCAATCTGCTCAACTTCGTGTTGTGCCCCGACAATTATTTCTGGTTCCTATGGGTGTTGTTCTTCATCCATCTCATTTTCACCTTTGTAAAAAGCGCCTCCAACCGGCTCCATCTTAATCTGGCGGCAGCCATCATGGCCACGGCATTGTTGCTCGTCGCCGTCATGGTGGTCACGGAGTTCCGTCTGTTTGGATACCAATACATCGCATATCATTTCATATTCTTTTCCTTCGGTTATCTCATCCATCGTTACCCGGTCTTGCAGACGCGGCGTTGGGCGGTGTTGCTACCTTGCGCCATCCTTTGGCTGGTGCTGGCATGGTGGTGGAGGATGCATGACCTTCCGTCGTGGATGCCCTCCTTTCCCGGTATGCCGGAGACCTTGTTGGTGTATGTTTATCGCACGCTCACGGCATTGGCCGCCGCCTTTTTCCTCCTCAATGCCGCCCCCTTGGTGCTCGATGGCAACCGTTTCCCCAACCGCCACGTCGTCACATTGGGGCAATGGTCTTTAGGCATCTATACCGCCCATTTGTCGTATCTCACCTTGTTGAAACAGACTTCTTTGTTGCTTGTGTTGAAGGCAGGTTGGCGTTCGTGGCCCGACTGGTTGTTCGCGTTGGTGCTGTTCGTGTCGGCTCTTGCCATATCCCTTGTTGTCGTATGGCTCCTCATGCGCAACAGGTACACGGCGAGGGTGATGTTGGGTAAGTTTTAATACCAAACGAGTATGATGTCAAGAAAAACTTCTCTGGGAAAGAGATGCAAGAGGATTGCCGCATGGTTGGTGGCGGCCTATGTCTTGGTGAATGTGTGGACCTACGTGCAGGATATGGGAAAACCCACCATCCTTTTCGTGGGTGACAGCGTGACGGACGCCAAGATAGAATACAAGCTGTGGAAGCCCTATTCCCTCTACAGGTATTGCTATGCGTGGAAGTTGCCTTTCTACCATGAGGCCTTGTATGCGCATGGCGGATGGTGCCGCCTGGTGGGTGAGCGGAAAGGGTTCAACTGGTACAACGCGGGTAGTGGTGGTGCCACACTCGCCGACAATGGGCAAAGCAACGCCATTGTCAAGCGAGTGAAGGAACTCGCCCATCTCAAGGACTTCGACTACATCATCGTCAGCGGGGGCATCAATGACTTGAAATACAACCATTGGATGGGTGACGACAACACCTCTTCCATCCAGGCCCTGCGCGAAATCTGCGCCACACTGAAAGGCACCAAATCCAAGGTGGGGTTCATCATTCCCTATTACACGGGCAGGTATGTGGAGGATATGCACAGATATGGCGACATGATGCGTAGCGTGTGCGAGGAGTATGGCGTGCCTTTCCTCGACCAGCGGGAGTCGGCTGTGAGGCTCGACACCAAGGAGGGGGTGAGGAAGTATGGGGTGGCCGGTGTGGACTGGTTGCATTGCAACGAAGACGCCTACCAAATCTTGGCCGACGACATCTGCCGATGGATGGAGGGATTGTAGGGTAGGGGACTCTTATCCCCTTTTTGTCTCTATTCTTTGATTATCTCGTAGAAAAAGTCTATTTTTGCAATAAATTTTCATTTCAGAGGAATTCGCAAGATGAGGATGTATTTGAAAGTCGCTTTCATATTGTTTCTTTTATCCGTTGCCAACCCTTGCTGCAGGGCACAGTCGGCGGGAGACATCCTTGTCGGCCCGGAAGACAACTTGCATGACGCATTGCGACAAGCCAGGGAATGGCGGCGGACAGGAGACCCGCGGTGCAAAGACGGCATCCGCATCGTCGTCAAGGCCGGCAGGCACCGTATGGTGCAACCGCTGTTCATAAGACCCGAGGACAGTGGCACAGAGGAAGCTCCCACCCTCATCGTCGGCGAGGAAGGTGCCGTGCTTTGTGGCGACATTCCGCAACGCCACACCCAACTCTTCCCCAAGGAGGGTATGGAGAGGATTGTGGACTTCGACAAGGAGCGGCGAGTCGTCACCATTCCCACGCCGCCGCAGGAGGTGTTGGAGACGAAGGGAGTGGAGATGTTGCTGCAGCAACGGTGGGCCATCGCCATCCTCCGGGTGCGAGAGATGAAGGTCAAGGGAGCGGTGACGGAAGTATCCTTCCTCGAGCCGGAGAGCAAATTGGAGTTCGAGCACCCTTGGCCCCAACCCGTGGTGGGAGGTGAGAAAGGCAACAGCGCCTTCTTGCTACGCACCACCGAACAGAGGGACGGCATAGAGCAACTCTTTGTCGTAGCCGGAACGGAAGAGCAACCTGTGACACATCTGACATTGAGAAACCTCACTTTTGAGAACACTTGTTGGAACCGGCCCCTCCATCAAGGACATGTCACCCTGCAAGGTGGATTCCCCATCATCGATGCCTACAAACTCAAGCAAGAAGGCCTGCCCTGGGCACCCACGCTCGAGAACCAGGCGTGGATAGAACGACCGGTGGCGGCCGTGAGCATCTCATGGGCACGGCAGGTGAACGTGGAGAACTGTTTCTTCAGCAACCTCGCCTCCACCGCCCTCGACTTTACATACGGCATCGACCAATGCAGGGTGGACAACTGCACGTTCCGCGACATCGGAGGGACGGCCATCCTCGCAGGGTCCTTCGCAGAGAGTCCGAGGGAGGTGCATCGCCCTTATACCCAACTGGCCCGGCACTGCCGCCATCTGGAAATCACCAACAACAGGATAGAGAACGCCACCAAGGAGGACTGGGGGGCCGTGGCCATCGGATGCGGATATGTGAGCAATGTGAGCATCGAGCGCAACGTGGTGGACGGAGTCAATTACTCCGGAATCTGCGTGGGATGGGGATGGACCCCCGAAAAAACGGGGATGGAAGGCAATGTCATCAGAGGCAACACGGTGAGAAACTACGCCCGCCAACTCTACGATGTCGGAGCCATCTACACCCTCTCCTGCCAACCAGGGTCGGTGATGGAAGGAAACATCATCTCACCTCATACGCCGGCACCATATGCCACCAACGACAGGTGCTTCCCCGTCTACCTTGATGCCGCCACCGACGGTTACACCCTCAAGGGCAACTACGTGGAAGGTCATGGGCTGATAGGAAAAGAAGATATCGGATTCAACAATCCCGGCCCTGACATTCATTTGGAATGAAGTAGAAGAAGTTAGAGGAGTTAGAGAAGTTAGAGAAGTTAGAGAAGTTAAAGACAATACTACCGTAGGCGACGATGCCAATGACAAAACAAATGTCGATTCCTCCGACAACTCCGATTCCTCCGATTATTCCGACAACTCCGATTCCTCCGATCATTCCGATTCCTCCGATTATTCCGAAAAATTCCGATTACTCCGATTATAAAAAACAACAAAAATGAAAAAAGCAATCTTATGGCTGATGGCCGCCATGTTATGCTGCCATGCGACAATGACGAATGCGGCAATGCCAGGAAACGACAACGACATGCTAGTACAAGGACAACCATCGAAAAAGACCTCTTGCAAGGCACCTGCCTTTCTGAAAAAGGGCGACAAGGTGGCCATCATCTCACCCTCCTACTTCCTCGACACGGAATATGCATACAGGACCGCCGACATCCTTAGGGGATGGGGGCTCGTTCCCGTCATAGGCCCCAATGTGGGGAAGAAGTCGGGCCTCAACTACGCGGGAACCTTCGAGGAACGTCTCTCCGACCTCAGATGGGCACTCCACGACCCCGAGGTGAAAGCCATCCTCTGCAACCGTGGAGGATACAGCACCATACAGATGGTCCCATTCATCACCAAGGAGGAGTTGGCGGCGAACCCCAAATGGTTGATTGGTTTCAGCGACATCACCACCCTCCACGCCATGGAGGTCTCTGCCGGCGTGATGAGCATCCATGGCAATATGAGCCGCTACATCGCCGATGGAGAGGGGATGGATGAGTCTTCACTTACCCTCAGGGACTTGCTTTTTGGCAAGATGCCGCAATACACATTGCCTGCTCATCCCTGCAACCAGCAAGGCAAGGCCACGGGAAAACTCGTGGGTGGCAATTTCTGCACGTTCTTCCCGCTGATGGGGTCCAAGGTGGATTACTTCCAGGGCGAAGATGACTTCATCCTCTTCATTGAAGAGGTGGGTGAGAGTTTCCATAATCTTGACCGTCTCATGAACATGCTCGTCCTCAACGGCGTCATCGACCGGTGCAAGGGCGTCATCCTCGGATATTTCAGCGACTGCAAGCGCGATATCGCCTACGACAGTGTGGAACAGATGTTTTCCACCTATTTCTCCAAATACAACATCCCAGTGGCTTGCGGATTCCCCGCCGGACACGAATTGCCCAACATGCCGCTCGTCATGGGTGCACCTGTCACCATCGAGGTCACTGCCGACGGAGCCAAGGTGTCTTTTTGATTTTTGATAGGAGGAAATAGGAGGGAATAGGAGGTTCTAGGGCTTCCTGTTTCCTCCTATGATTTTTTCAGGGTGATGACGTTTACTTCTGGCCAGGCACCCAGTCGGAAAACCACGGTGCCGCAGATGCCTGATGACACGTGGAGCATGCGGCCGCCCTCATGGTAGGTGCCGCCCCATTCATGATACATCAGTCGGGCTGGCGACCATCCCAACAGTCGGAGATGGGCGCCGTGGGTGTGACCGGAGAGTGTCAGCGGGATGTCTGTGGTGGGAAGCACCTCCTTGCGCCAATGCGAGGGGTCGTGGGTCAGCAACAGTTTCCACATGCCGGAGGGAATTCCTTGCATGGCCTTTCCCAGGTCGCCGGTGGACTTGAAAGGTTGCGGACTGGTAGTCTCCACGCCCACGACGGCGATGCTGTCATCTCCTCTGGTTATCATCACATGCTCGTTCATCAGCAAGTGCCACCCCATCCTCCCATGCATCGACCGCATGACGTCGGCATATGCAGGATCCAACTCGTCGTGGTTGCCGAGGATGGAGAGCACGCCGTCGGGAGCCGACAAGCGTGACAGCGAGTCGGCGAAAGGTGTTGCCTCGCTTGCAAAGTGGTTCACCAGGTCGCCTGTGAAGACGATGAGGTCGGGGTGTTGTGCATTGGCGGTTTCCACGATGCGGTCGATGAGGTCGGGATGCTTGGCCAGCG
>Ga0247610_10003815_pt1 | contig 16297 bp, 12 predicted proteins | sample 174DNAGHGhighgp2_FD_193483 | JGI IMG/M metagenome (GOLD analysis project Ga0247610, IMG submission 193483) | Sheep rumen microbial communities from Palmerston North, Manawatu-Wanganui, New Zealand - 1742 DNA GHGhigh gp2 | ecosystem: Host-associated > Mammals > Digestive system > Stomach > Rumen... | reverse complement strand
CATAGCGCCCCACGAGCTGTGCGTAGCCCTTTGGCTGTAGCTCCTTGGCCTGGTTGCTGCTCAACACGAGCACCTTGCGCTTCTGTCGCAGGTCGAGTTCGTTGATGAAGCGCCCATGTACCATCTGCAACTTGTCTATCTGCGCGTGGTTGGGATAGACTCCGGCTATCTCTGCCGATATGTAGTCTTCGCCGTTGCTGATGGTGGCCGTCGTCTCGTAGCGCGCGCCCACGCGGTCTATGTTGTCCTTAAACTCGTTGGCTGTCGTGGCTATGTCGCGCGTCTGCAGTCGTATGCTCCGCCCCTCGTCCAGTCCCTGGTAGGGCATACTCGTTCGCCCGCCGAACACCACCATGGAGTTCGACAGGAAGCGGTCGCTCTGCTGCAGGTTGGCGTTGATAAGTCCGTTGCCCGCGCCCAGTAGCACGATGAGCATGAAGATGCCCCAGGCCACGGCAAAGCCCGTGAGCGAGGTGCGTAGCTTGTTGCGCCGGGCCGTCGACCATATCTCCCTGATTGTATCTCTCATTGCCTTAAGTGCCTTTGTCTGTCAATACTCCACGGTTTACTTCATTAGCCCGCCCATGCCAAAGGGGCTGGCCGTATGGTTGAGGTTCTCCTCTATCTGGCCTATCACGCCGTCCTTGATGTGTATGATTTTGTTGGTCTCGTTGGCCACGCCGCTCTCATGGGTCACCACGACGATGGTGATGCCCTCGTCGCGGTTGAGGCCCTTGAGCAGCTGCATCACCTCCACCGAGGTCTTGGAGTCGAGGGCTCCGGTAGGCTCGTCGGCCAGTATAATCTTGGGGTGGGTGATGAGTGCCCTGGCTATGGCCACTCTCTGGCGCTGGCCACCCGACAGCTCGTTGGGGTAGTGCTCGGCCCAGTCGCGCAGCCCTAACCGCTCTAAGTATTCCAAGGCCATCTGGTGGCGCTTGCGGTGGCTCACGCCCTGGTAGAACAGTGGCAGCTCCACGTTTTCCACTGCGGTCTTGAAGGCTATGAGATTGAAGGACTGGAAGATGAAGCCAATCATCTTATTGCGATATTCGGCGGCACGTCGCTCCGACAGGCCCCAGATGGGCACGCCGGCGAGCTGGTAGGTGCCGGAGTCGTAGTTGTCGAGTATGCCCAGTATGTTGAGCAGTGTGGACTTGCCCGACCCCGAGGCTCCCATTATGGAAACAAACTCGCCCTCGGCAATGTCGAGCGAGATGCCCTTGAGCACGTGGAGCGGCTGCGCGCCCTGGTAGGTCTTGTTGATATCTTTCAGGTGTATCACGGTGTGAAACGGTTGATTAATGTCGTACTTCTGTAGTTTTGACGTATCAAGTCCAAGGAAAGTTGCGTGCAAAAATAATATCTTGGCAAAACAACACCAAATTAATTCACGATAATATACATGTATTATTCTTTTTTTACCAGAGCCGGTGGCTCTGCCTGTAGCTTCATGACTGTCTGCGCCCATTTTTTCGAGTCTCGCAAGTACCTTAATATCAGCAGGGTACATGTACGCCCGAAAAAGCACTGACTTTTGCGCGAAAAGCACTGACTATTTTTCCTAAAGCACTGACTATTTTTCCTAAAGCACTGACTATTTAGCAGAAGTCCGTACTGCAAGAATAAAATTACAGCCCCACCAACCGAAGAGTGCTCCATTAAGCCGCAATCTTCGGTCGGTGGGGTCTGTAACTTAAATAGTGAACAACCAATTGAGCAGCCTATTTCCGAAAGCCACAGGCCATCGCTGTCAACCCCATTCGTAAGCATCCTTGACCACCGCCTCTGCAGCCATTCGCGCCGTTTTCCAAGTCTCGGTTCCAAGTTGTCAAGCCGTTCAAACCTGGCAAACGTGGCCACCGTGGCGGAAAAATCAAGAAAAAGCGTTAAATTTTTAAAAATGTGGAGAAAAGTGGGGGATTGTGGGGAAAAATAACTATCTTTGTCGCACAATTCTTCGCCAAGGCAATGCCTGGGCATGACAGTGTAAATAAATGCGATAACCAACATGCGCTTTTTAGGCAACATAGAGGCAAAGGTCGACGCCAAGGGCAGGGCATTCCTGCCCTCGACGTTCCGCAAGGTGCTCCAGGCATCGGGCCAGGAGGCACTGGTCATGCGCAAGGACATTTTCCAGGACTGCCTGGTGCTCTATCCTGAGGGCGTGTGGAACGAACAGATGGACTCGCTTCGCTCGCGGCTCAACCGCTACAACGCCCGCCACCAGCAGCTGTTCCGGCAGTTTGTGTCGGAAGTAGAGCTGCTGACCCTCGACGGCAACGGGCGACTGCTCATACCCAAGCGCTACCTCCAGATGGCAGGCATCATGCAGGACGTGAAGTTCATCGGCGTTGGCGACACCATCGAGATTTGGTCCAACGACAAGATCGAGGACTCGAAGATGGACAGCGAAGAGTTTGGCAAAGCCTTAGAAGAAATCATGGTGGCTGCCCCCGATGGAGCAGCCAAGCTATAAAGAAAGGAGCGTATGGACATGGTGCCAGAGACCTATCACGTACCAGTGCTTCTCAACAAGAGCATTGACTCTCTCGCCGTCCGCCCCGACGGTGTCTACATCGACGCCACCTTCGGCGGCGGAGGCCACAGCCGCGAACTGCTCAGCCGCCTCGGCCCAGAGGGCCACCTCTACGGCTTCGACCAGGATGCCGATGCCGAGCGCAACATATTGGGCGACGAGCGCTTCACCTTTGTCAGGAGCAACTTCAGGTATGTCAGACAGTGGATGCGCTACTACGGCGAAGACTACGTGGAAGGCATCATAGCCGACCTTGGCGTGTCGAGCCACCACTTCGACGATGCCGAGCGCGGCTTCTCCTTCCGCTACGACGCGCCCTTAGACATGCGCATGAACAAGCGGGCGGGCCTCACAGCCGCCGAGATAGTCAACAGCTACGGCGAGCAGCAGCTGGCCGACCTGCTCTACGTCTACGGCGAACTCAGGCAGTCGCGCCAACTGGCAGCTGCCATCGTCAAGGCCCGCGCACAGCAGCCCATAGCCACCACCGGACAGCTGCTGCGCGCCGTAGGCATAGACCCGGAGAGGGCACTGACCACCAGCGGGGAAAACCCGCTGGCACAGACGACAGCAGCCGACAGCAAGGAGTGGAAAAAAGACATGGCCCGCCTGTTCCAGGCCCTGCGCATCGAGGTGAACCACGAGCTGGAAGCCCTCAAGGCCCTGCTCAGCGGCGCCGCCGACCTGTTGGTGCCCGGTGGGAGGCTGGTGGTGATCACCTACCACTCGCTGGAGGACCGCATGGTGAAAAACGTGATGAAGACCGGCAACCCCGAGGGCAAGACCTTCCAGGACTTCTTCGGCAGGGTTAAGGCTCCCTTCCGACAGATAGGCGGCAAGGTGGTGAGGCCCACCGACGAGGAGCAAGCCCGCAATCCGCGCAGCCGCAGTGCCAAGCTGCGCGTGGCGGAAAGAGTAAAGAGTGAAGAGTAATCCCGGCGGCAAGACCGCTGGGCACAGTGGATAGAAGAGCAAGATGACAGAACCAGACATGACCACCGACACTGGCGCACAGCCCAAGGCGACGCAGGCCACGGCCACGGCATCGCCCACCGGCGACACCGGCGACACCAGCGACAAGAAGGCCGCAGAGACCGCTGGCGAGGAGTCGCTGCGCCAGGAGCTGAAGGCCCAGGAGCAGAAAGCCCGCTCGGCACTGAAGAAGATAGCCGAGACGGTTCACGAGAGCGACTCCACGCCCGTGGGAGCGCTCACGCTGCGCAAAATCCTCGGCGGCGACATACTCACGGCCGAGATGGTGCGCAGCCAGATATGGCTGTTCGTGCTCATCGTGGTGCTCACCGTGGCCTACGTGGCCATACGCTACCAGTGCCAGCAGGACATGATACAGATAGACAAGATGGAGCGGGAGCTGGTGGACGCGAAGTACAAGTCGCTCTCCAGCTCGAGCATACTCACCGAGCGATGCCGCGAGAGCCACGTGCTGGAAATGCTGCGCAACAACAGCGACAGCCTGCTCAAGCCATCAGAGAGACCACCATATATAATTAATGTACCCGAGGACTGAGCCACGCACGCGCTCCCTGCGGCAAAACCGCCGGTCGCAGTAGAGGAAGGGCGGGCGCGGCGGCAAAGCCACCAGGCACACAGAGAAAAGAAGGAGAAGATGAGCAAGTTTGAGAAGAGCAAAGTCATACCGCGCTACATGGCCATCGCCGTGCTGCTCACACTGGCGTGCGTGGCCATCGTTGGACGCGCCCTCTACCTGATGACGGTCAAGAAAGACTACTGGACCGAGGTGGCGGGCCGCCAGAAGCGCGACAGCATCCCCATGACTCCAGCCCGTGGCAACATACTGAGCTGCGACGGGCAGCTCATGGCTACGAGCATACCCGAATACCGCATCTACATCGACTTCCAGCCCGGCAAGCAGAAGGGCGTGCCCGCCGACACGGCCAAGGCCCGCAAGCTCGACTCGCTGTGGACAGTCAAGATGGACAGCGTGTGCGACGGCCTGCACAAGGCTTTTCCACAGTGGACGGCCGACCAGTTCCGCGAGCGCATAGAGAAAGGGCGCTACAAGCAGCTTGCCGACGGTAGCCGCGGCGCGCGCCACTGGGCCGTGTGGCCCAAGCGTATCGACTACACCACCTACCGTGAGCTGTTGGAGCTGCCCATGTTCAACCTGCCCACCAACCGGGGCGGCTTCATCGGCGAGGAGCTTATCTCGCGCCGCCGGCCCTTCGGCTCGCTGGCCCAGCGCACCGTGGGCAACATTGGCTCCGAGAAGAAGCGCACCTCGACGGGGCGCATCTACACCAAGGACAGTGCCCGCTTCGGCCTTGAGCTGATGTGCGACAGCATACTACGCGGCACCATGGGCGTGAAGCGCACCCAGAAGGTGCTCAACCGCCGCCTCAACCTCATCGTGAAGCCCGCCGAGGCTGGCGCCGACGTGGTGACCACCATCGACGTGAACATGCAAGACCTGTGCGAGCGCGCCGTCATCGACGAACTCAAGGAGATAGGCGGTGCCCGCGGCGTGGCCATACTCATGGAGGTGGCCACGGGCGACGTGAAGGCCATAGTCAACATCGACCACTGCGAAGATGGGCAGTATCGCGAGATGTACAACCACGCCGTCAACTTCCGCTGCGAGCCGGGGTCGGTGTTCAAGGTGGCTTCGTTCCTGGTAGCCCTCGACGACGGCGTCATCGACACCACCAACATCATACACACCGGCTGCGGCATCATGGAGATGCACAAGCGGCTGATGAAAGACCACAACTGGCGCAAGGGCGGCTACGGCGACATCAACGTGGCACGCGCGCTCGAGGTGAGCAGCAACATCGGCGTGAGCTACCTCATAGACAAGCACTACCGCAACCGCCCCGAGGACTTCGTCAACGGCCTGCGACGCGTGGGCATAGGCCAGGACCTCGACCTCGACATCACCGGCTACCAGCCACCACTCATACGCACGCCCCAGCGCAACAAGCGAGGACAGTTCACCAACTGGAGCCTCACCGACCTGCCCTGGATGAGCATAGGCTACGTCACGCAGATAGCCCCCATCAACACGCTCGCCTTCTACAACGCCATTGCCAACGATGGCAAGCTGGTAAGGCCGCGCTTCGTGAAGCGCATAGTGAAGGAAGGGGAGACCATCAAGGAGTTTGAGCCCGAGGTGGTGAAGGAGCGCATAGCCAAGCCAGCCACCATCAAGACCATGCAGACCATACTGGAGCACGTGGTGTCGCAGGGCCTGGGCCGCAAGGCTGGCTCCAAGATGTTCCGCGTGGCGGGAAAGACGGGTACGGCACAGATGTCGAAGGGACGCGCCGGCTACAAGAGCGGCACCGTGGACTATTGGCTCTCCTTTGCTGGCTACTTCCCCGCCAACAAGCCTAAGTACAGCTGCATCGTATGCCTGAAGAAGTCGGGCCTGCCCGCGTCGGGCGGCAGCATGAGCGGAAAGGTGTTCCACAACATTGCCGAGGGAGTGATGTCGAAGCTACTCAAGCGCCATGCCAACGATGCACGCGACACCACCTCGCTGGTTCTGCCCGAGGTTAAGGCCGGCGACGTGCTGGCCGCCGACTACGTGCTCGACCAGCTCGGCGTGAAGACCAACTCCGACTGGGACGGCACCTACGCCCACGGCAACCCGATATGGGGCCGCGCCACCAGGCAGGGCGACCGTGTGGAACTCACACCGGTGAAGACAGCCGACGGCGTGGTGCCCGACGTCACGGGCATGGGCGCGCGCGATGCCGTCTACATGATGGAAAGCAGCGGCGTGAAGGTGCAGCTCAGCGGGCGCGGACGCGTGAAGACTCAGAGCCTGGCTGCCGGCAAGCCCGTAACCCACGGCATGGTGTGCGAGCTAAGGCTCGAGATATGAGCCTAAGGCCTGGGCAAAAGGACTGGTGAAACCGAATAACAGAACACTGCAATAACGAAACAACGCAAATCGAGTAGAAAGATGAAGCTAAGTGACATACTCAAGAGGGTGGAGCCGCTGGCCGTGGCCGGCGACCTCGACAGAGAGGTGAGCGACGTAAGGATAGACTCTCGCCAAGTAGGGCCTGGCTGCCTGTTCGTGGCCATGAAAGGCACACAGGTCGACGGCCACCGCTTCATAGCCAAGGCCGTGGAGCAGGGAGCAGCTGCCGTGCTGTGCGAGGACATGCCAGAGGAGCAATCGCCAGGCGTGACCTACGTGCAGGTGGCCAGCACCGAGGACGCCGTAGGCCCCGTAGCCACGCTCTTCCACGGCGACCCATCGGCCAAGCTCAAGCTTGTGGGCGTGACAGGCACCAACGGCAAGACCACCATCGCCACCTTATTATATAATATGTTCCGCAAGCTGGGCCACCGCTGCGGGCTGCTGTCCACCGTATGCAACTACATAGAGGGCGACGCCGTGGCAGCCAGCCACACCACGCCCGATGCCATAGAACTCAACGAGCTGCTCCACCGCATGGTAGATGCCAGGTGCGAGTATGTGTTCATGGAGTGTTCGAGCCACGCCATCGCCCAGAAGCGCATCGGCGGCCTGACCTTTGCAGGCGGGCTGTTCACCAACCTCACCCGCGACCACTTAGACTACCACAAGACCGTTGAGAACTACCGCGACGCCAAGAAGGCTTTCTTCGACGCGCTGCCCAAGGAAGCCTTCGCCATCACCAATGCCGACGACAAGAACGGAAGCTACATGGTGCAGAACACCAAGGCCCAGGTGAAGACCTACTCAATGAGACAGATGGCCGACTTCCGCGCACGCATCATCGAGTGCCACTTCGAAGGCATGTATCTCGAAATCAATGGCCGTGAGGTGGGCGTGCAGTTTATTGGGAAGTTCAACGTGAGCAACCTGCTCTGCGTCTACGGCGCAGCCATCATGCTGGGCAAGCAGCCCGAGGAAGTGCTCGTAACGATGAGCACACTCAAGAGCGTGGCCGGCCGCCTGGAACCCATACGCTCGGAAGAGGGTGTCACTGCCATCGTGGACTATGCCCACACGCCCGATGCCCTGGAGAACGTGCTCAGCGCCATCCACGAGGTGCTCGGCGGTAAGGGGAAGGTCATCACCGTGTGCGGTGCCGGCGGCAACCGCGACAAGGGCAAGCGACCGCTGATGGCCCAGGAGGCCGTGCGCCAGAGCGACCGCGTAATCATCACCAGCGACAACCCCCGCTTCGAGGAGCCTCAGGACATCATCAACGACATGCTGGCCGGCCTGGACAAGAAGCAGATGAAGCGCGTGCTGGCCATCGTCGACCGCCGCGAGGCCATCCGCACGGCAGTGATGATGGCTCAGAAAGGCGACGTGATACTCATTGCCGGCAAGGGGCATGAGGACTATCAGGAGATACGCGGCGTGAAACACCACTTCGACGACCGCGAGGTGGTGCGCGAGTGCTTCTGAGAAGCTGCGAGGGAAAAGGCAAAACATAGTAAACACCAAAATAACGAAACTGCAAGCCATGCTGTACTATCTGTTCCGACTACTTGAGCAATACGACATACCAGGCAGCCACCTCTGGACCTACATCTCATTTCGCGCGCTGCTCACGCTCATATTCTCGCTGATCATCTCGGCCTGGTTCGGCATGTACTTCATCAAGTACATGAGGCGCAAGAAGATATTCGAGACCGAGCGCGACCCCACCATCGACCCCTTCGGCACCCAGAAGAAGGGCGTGCCCACCATGGGCGGCGTCATCATCATCGTGTCGATACTGGTGCCAGTGCTGCTGCTCTGCCGCATACGCAACATCTACATCATACTCATGGTGGTCACCACCCTGTGGCTCGGATTCCTCGGATTCCTCGACGACTACATCAAGATTTTCCGCCGGAACAAGGATGGCCTCAAGGGCAAGTACAAGATAGTAGGCCAGATCTCGATAGGCTTCATCGTGGGCCTCACGCTCTGGCTGAGTCCCGATGCCGTGGTGCGCGAGAACATCAACGTGGAGCGCCAGAACCAGGAGGTGGTGGTCAAGCACAAGAGCGAGGCCGTGAAGTCGCTCAAGACCACCATACCTTTCATCAAGAACCACAACCTCGACTATTCGGGCGTGATGGCCTTCTGCGGCAAGCACAAGGTGGCCGCGGGCTGGGTGTTTTTCGTGCTGATGACCATCCTCGTGGTGACAGCCGTGTCTAACGGGGCCAACCTCAACGACGGCATGGACGGCATGTGCGCCGGCAACTCGGCCATCATCGGCGTGGTGCTCGGCATACTGGCCTACGTGTCGGGACACATAGGCTACGCCTCCTACTTCGACATCATGTACATACCGCACAGCGAGGAGCTGGTGGTGTTTCTCTGCGCCTTCACCGGAGCCATGATCGGATTCCTGTGGTACAACGCCTATCCGGCCCAGGTGTTCATGGGCGACACTGGCTCGCTCACCATCGGAGGCATCATTGGTGTCTGTGCCGTCATCATCCACAAGGAGCTGCTGCTGCCCATCCTGTGCGGCATCTTCTTCGTCGAGAGCCTCAGCGTGATCATACAGACCCAGTGGTTCAAGCTGATGAAACGCAAGGGGAAGCGCGTGCGCGTGTTCCGCGCCACTCCCATCCACGACAATTTCCGGCGGCTCGACTCACAGCTCGACCCCACCTCGCACTACATACTCCGAGGGTGGCCAAAGAGACAGTTCCATGAGTCGAAGATTACGTTCCGCTTCTGGATCATCACCATTATACTGGCCGCCATGACCATCATAACCCTCAAGATAAGATAACCAAACAACACACAGAGTAAGCACATGAAGAGAATAGTAGTCTTAGGAGCCGGCGAGAGCGGCGCCGGAGCAGCCGTGCTGGCCAAGAAGCAGGGCTTCGACGTGTTTGTGTCTGACATGTCGACCATCTCCGAGAAATACAAGAAGCAACTGTTCGACCACCAGATAGCCTGGGAGGAGGGTCAGCACACGGCAGAGAAGGTGCTCTCGGCCAGCGAGATCATCAAAAGCCCCGGCATACCCGACACAGCCCCCATGGTGAGGCAGGCCATAAGCCAGGGCATACCCATCATCAGCGAGATAGAGTTCGCCGGGCGCTACACCCAGTCGAAGATGGTGTGCATAACCGGCTCCAACGGCAAGACCACCACCACCTCGCTCATCTACCACATCTTCCGCCAGGCTGGCTACGATGCCGGGCTGGCCGGCAACATAGGCCGCTCGCTGGCCCTACAGGTGGCCGAGGACCCGCATGAGTACTACATCATCGAGCTGTCGTCGTTCCAGTTGGACAACATGTATGAGTTCCGCGCCAACATAGCCATACTGCTCAACATCACGCCCGACCACCTCGACCGCTACGACAACTCCATGCAGAAGTATACCGACGCCAAGATGCGCATCATACAGAACCAGACACCGGAGGATGCCTTCATCTACTGGGCCGACGACCCCGTCATCAGCCGCGAGTTGAAGAAGTACGACATCAAGGGCATACGCTGCCCCTTCTCCGACGTGAAGAAGAACGGCGTGATAGGCTACATCGAGGAGGGGCAGTATAAGCTGGAGTATCCCACGCCCTTCAACATGGAGCAGGAGAGTCTGAGCCTCACCGGCCGCCACAATGTGTACAACTCGCTGGCCGCCGGCCTGGCTGCCAACATTGCCGGCATCAAGAAAGAGAGCATACGCAAGGCCCTGAGCGACTTCCCCGGCGTGGAGCACCGGCTGGAGCACGTGTGCAACGTGCGCGGCGTGCGCTACGTCAACGACTCGAAGGCCACCAACGTAGATGCCTGCTGGTATGCCCTGGAGTCGATGAAAACCAAGGTGGTGCTCATCATCGGCGGCAAGGACAAGGGCAACGACTACAGCCCCATACTGCCCTTGGTGAGAGAGAAGTGTTCGGCACTGGTGTATTTAGGAGCCGACAACCAGAAGCTGCACGACAACTTCGACAGCCTGGGCATTCCTGTGCGCGACACCCACTCCATGGCCGACTGCGTGGCAGCGTGCTACGAGCTGGCCAAGCCCGGCGAGACGGTGCTACTCTCGCCCTGCTGCGCCTCGTTCGACCTGTTCCACAACATGGAAGACAGGGGGGAGCAGTTCAAGACTCTGGTGAGAAACCTGTAGGCTCCACATAGCCCCGCCAAGCCCATTAATGCCACCAAGCCCATTACCAACGACAATGAACAAGAAACTCAGCAACATATTCAAGGGCGACAAAGTCATCTGGATGGTTTTCTTCTTCCTCTGCATGATCAGCCTGGTCGAGGTATTCTCTGCCTCGAGCAACCTGACCTACAAGACGCAGAACTACGTTAAGCCCATCGTGTTCCACGCCAGTACTATCGTCTTTGGCTTTGCTGCAGCAGTGTTGACGCTCAACGTTCCCTGCAAGTACTTCAAGGCCATGACCCTGCCCCTGCTCATCCTGTCGGGCTTCACCCTGCTGTGGGTGCTTGTGGGTGGCGAGAGCATCAACGGAGCCAACCGTGTCATAGCCATTGCCGGACTCACCTTCCAGCCATCGGAGATTGCCAAGGGCACCATCGTGCTCTACACCGCCCAGATTCTCAGTGCCATGCAGCGCGACGACGGTGCCGACCCCACTGCCTTCCATTACATACTCTGGATAGCCGTACCGATGATTTTCCTCATTATGATTGAGAACCTGTCGACGGCCGTGCTCCTCTCGTTTGTCGTACTGCTGATGATGTTCATCGGGCGTGTGCCCATGGCACAGCTTGGCAAGCTGATGACTCTGGTGGGAGGAGGCGTGCTCGCTATACTCATATTCATCATGGTGGCAGGAAAAGATACTGGCAACGATGACAGGAACACCAAGACCTATACCACCGAGGAGGTGGAAAAAGATCCGGGAGTGGTTGACAAGATGTTCCACCGCGCCAGTACTTGGCGCGGCAGGATAGAGAAGTTCATGACTTTCAAGGAAACGCCCGTTGACAGCGTCAACCTGGACAAGGACATGCAGACGGTGCACGCAAGCATAGCCATTGTCTCGTCGGGAATCATTGGCAAAGGCCCAGGCAACTCCGTAGAGCGCGACTACCTGCCACAAGCCTTCTCCGACTTCATCTACGCCATCATCATCGAAGAAATGGGCATCGTCGGTGCCGCCTTCGTGGCTTTCCTCTATGTCATACTGCTCTTCCGGGCGGCACGCATAGCCAGCCAGTGCGAGAACAATTTCCCGGCCCTGCTGGCCATGGGCCTTGCCCTGCTGCTGGTGGTACAGGCCGTTTTCAACATGCTCGTGGCCGTGGGTCTGGCGCCCGTCACCGGCCAACCGTTGCCGCTCATCTCGAAAGGTGGTACCTCGACCATCATCAACGGAGCCTACATAGGCGCCATACTCAGCGTGAGCCGCTGGGCCAAGAAGAAAAAAGAGCGCGCAACGAAAGTGGCCACGGCCTCAGCTTAACATAAAAAAAGTAAAGAAACTGTCTGAAAGACAAATATAATTAGTAATTTTGCACCCTAAAAAGTGGCTTTAGTCATGCAACAGGTCAACAACAGCAAACCAACCCAGAGCACACAGCCTCTGAGGGTGGTCGTCAGTGGCGGCGGAACGGGAGGCCACATCTTCCCTGCCATATCCATTGCCAACGCCGTGAGAGAACTACGCCCCAATGCCAGCATACTGTTCGTAGGCGCCCTGGGACGCATGGAGATGCAGCGCGTGCCAGCCGCTGGCTACGACATCAAGGGATTGCCCATCTGTGGCTTCGACCGCTCCCACCTGTGGAAAAACATCACACTGCCCTTCAAGATGTGGAAGAGCGACCGCATGGTGAGGCGCATCCTGCGCGACTTTCGTCCTCAGGTGGCCGTAGGCGTGGGCGGCTACGCCAGCTACCCCACCCTGTCGGCTGCAGCCCGCAAGCACATCCCTTGCCTCATACAGGAGCAGAACTCCTTTGCCGGCAAGACCAACAAGATGCTTGGCAAGGTGGCCAGCAAGATATGCGTGGCCTACGAGGGCATGGAGCGCTTCTTCCCCGCCGAGAAGATCATGCTCACGGGAAACCCCGTCAGGCAAGCACTGCTCGACACCACCATCACACGCGAGGATGCCATCCGCAGCCTGGGACTCGACCCAAAGCTCAAGACCGTGCTGCTCGTGGGCGGGAGCCTTGGCGCGCGCACCATCAACGAGAGCGTGCTTCAGCACCTCGACATGGTGGAACAGAGCGGCGTGCAGTTCATCTGGCAGACAGGCAAGTACTACAGCGCCGAGATAGGCCAGAGGCTCAAGGGCCATGAGCTGGCCAACCTGAAAGTGACCGACTTCATCACCGACATGGGCAGTGCCTACAAGGCCGCCGACCTGGTCATCAGCCGCGCCGGCGCAGGCTCCATCAGCGAGTTCTGCCTGTTGGGCAAGCCCGTGGTGCTCGTGCCCAGCCCCAACGTGGCCGAAGACCACCAGACGAAGAACGCACTGGCACTCTCAACGCGCGGCGCAGCCCTCTACGTTAAGGACAGCGAGGCTATCGACGCACTGCTGCCACTGGCCATCCGCACCGTCACCGACGATGACAAGCTACACACGCTGAGCACCAACGTGCTCAAGCTGGCCCTGCCCAACTCGGCACAAATCATAGCCCGCGAGGTCATTGCCCTCGCAGAGGGCCACACCAACGTCTAAGCCACAGAAAAGAACACAATGAACATACAGACAAGCAACAACACAGGCCAGGCCGCGGCCAACAAGCGCACAGAGCTACGCGCCGTCTACTTCGTAGGCGCCGGTGGAATAGGCATGAGCGCCATTGCACGATACTTCCTCAAGCGTGGGCTGGTGGTAGCTGGCTACGACAAGACCCCCTCCAGCCTCACCCGGCAGCTCGAGCAGGAAGGTATGTTGCTCCACTATGAGGAGAACGTGGACGAGATACCACACGCCTGCCGGAAGCCGGAGTCGTGCCTCGTGGTCTACACACCCGCCATACCTGCCGACCATAAGGAGCTGGCCTTCTTTAAGAGCCAAGGCTTCGACATACAGAAGCGGGCCCAGGTGCTCGGAACGCTCACCCGACAGATGCGCGGACTCTGCGTAGCAGGCACCCACGGCAAGACCACCACGTCGACCATGTGCGCACACATCATGCACCAAAGCCACCTCGACTGCAACGCCTTCCTCGGAGGCATATCGAAGAACTATGGCACGAACTACATACTCTCCGACTCTGAGTTCGTGGTCATCGAGGCCGACGAGTTTGACAGGTCATTCCACTGGCTCAACCCCTGGATGACAGTCATCACGGCCACCGACCCCGACCACCTCGACATCTACGGCACCAAGGAGGCATACCTCGAGAGCTTCGCTCACTACACTTCACTCATCGAGCCTGGCGGCGCACTCATCGTGCACAGGGGACTGGAGATGGAGGAACGCCTCCAGGATGGCGTACGCCGCTACGACTACGCGCTCAACGAGGGCACCTTCCACGCCGACAACATACGCATTGGCGGCGGCGAGATAACATTCGACTTCGTGTCACCTATTGAGACTGTGAGCAACGTAAGCCTGGGGCAGCCTGTGCCCATCAACATCGAAAACGCCATCGCTGCCATGGCCATGGCACAGCTCAACGGCTGCACGGCAGAGGAGCTGCGCTACGGCATGCAGACCTTCGGGGGGGTAGACCGCAGGTTCGACTTCAAAATCAAGACACCACAGCTGGTGTTCCTTAGCGACTACGCCCACCACCCCAAGGAAATCTACCAAAGCGCTCGCAGCATACGCCAGCTATACGCCGACCGACACATCACCGCCATCTTCCAGCCCCACCTCTATACACGCACCAGAGACTTCTACCAGGAGTTTGCCGACGCACTGAGCCAGCTCGACGAGGTGATACTGACCGATATCTATCCCGCCCGCGAGAAACCTATCGAGGGCGTAAGCTCAAGGCTCATCTACGACCGCCTGGCACCAGGCGTGAAGCGACAGCTCATAAGCAAGGACGACGTGCTTCAGCTGGTTAGCAACCGCTCCTTCGACGTGCTCATCGTGCTCGGTGCCGGCGACCTCGACAACCTCGTGCCGCAGATGGCCAAGATCCTATCCAGCAAGGCGAAGCTGGAGAAGCCCACTTCCTCCGTCTGACTATTACCATTCAGCCTCCTAAGAAACATGATGACGTTCAACTGGAAACACCTGCTGGTCGTAGTGCTCGATGTAGCCATCGCAGCCTACTTAGTGCTGGCCATCACCGTCTTCAACAAGCCCAACGTGAAAGCGAGCGTGTGCACCGACGTGAAGGTCGAGATAGCCGAAGGCATCACCGACGGCTTTCTCACCCCCGACGAGGTGGTGCTCATGCTGCAGCGCAACCAGCTCTACCCCAAGGGCAAGTCAATGGACGAGGTGGATACCCGCCAGATGGAAGAGCTGCTCGCCAGAAGCCCCTTTGTGGAGACGGTGCAATGCTACAAGACGCAGGAGGGCCATCTCAACATCAGCGTTACCCAGCGCCAGCCCGTGCTTCGCGTCATAGCCAACAACGGCGACAACTACTACCTCGACAGCCGAGGCGACATACTGCCCTATACGCAATATGCCAACGACCTCATCGTAGCCACGGGATGGATCGACCGCAAGTATGCGCGGCAAGTGTTGGCTCCCATGGCAGCCTCGCTCACCGGCGACCGCTTCTGGCAAAACCAGATAGAGCAATTCAACGTGCTCTTCGACGGGTCGATAGAGATGGTGCCCCGCGTAGGCGAGCACATTGCCTACCTTGGCTCGCCTGAGAACATAGCCGGCAAGCTTACCCGTCTACGCAAGTTCTACCAATATGGCCTTAGCGTGGTGGGCTGGAACAAGTACGAGCGCATCAGCGTTGAGTTCGACAACCAGATTATCTGCAAGAAACGGCACAGAAGACTCTGACTAATCCAACAACACACATAACTCACATAACTCCATTAAGACATAATACTTACAAATATGGTGGCAGCAAAGGACTTTATCGTAGCAATCGAGCTTGGCTCATCGAAGATGACCGGCATAGCCGGCCAAAAGAATCTTGACGGCAGCATCACCGTGCTGTCCGTGGTGAAGGAAGACAGCTCGCTCTTCATCCGCAAGGGCGTGGTCTACAACATTGACAAGACAGCACAGTGCATCACCAGCATCATCAAGAAGATGGAGGCAGCACTGAAGAGGCAAATCACCCAAGTCTACGTGGGCGTGGGCGGACAGTCAGTGCGCTCGGTACGCAACGTCATCACGCGCGACCTGCCCCACGACACCATCATCACTCAGAACATGGTGGTGGACCTGATGGAAGGAAACCGCAACATGCAGTATCCCGACCAAGTGATACTCGATGCCGCAGAGCAGGAGTACAAGGTAGACACCCAGTACCAGCTCGACCCCGTGGGCATACAGGCCACACACCTGGAGGGAAACTTCCTGAACATACTCCAGCGAAAGACGTTCTGGAAAAACCTGAACATCTGTTTCGAGACGGCGAAGATAAGCATAGCCGAAATCTACACCGCCCCGCTGGCGCTGGCCGAAAGCGTGCTCACCGAAGCAGAGAAGCGGTCGGGCTGCGCACTGGTCGACATAGGTGCCGACACCACCACCGTATCCGTCTACTCCAAGAACCTGCTGCGCCACCTGGCCGTCATCCCTTTGGGCGGAGCCAACATCACCAAGGATATAGCCACCTCGCTGCGCATGGAAGAGCGCGACGCCGAGGCCATGAAGCTCAAGTATGCCTCGGCCTACACCGAGAACAGCGAGATTGACAACTCACTAACCTACCCCATCGAC
>Ga0247610_10003814_pt1 | contig 16303 bp, 10 predicted proteins | sample 174DNAGHGhighgp2_FD_193483 | JGI IMG/M metagenome (GOLD analysis project Ga0247610, IMG submission 193483) | Sheep rumen microbial communities from Palmerston North, Manawatu-Wanganui, New Zealand - 1742 DNA GHGhigh gp2 | ecosystem: Host-associated > Mammals > Digestive system > Stomach > Rumen... | reverse complement strand
ACACTGCCGACATCATCTGCGTCAGCAACAAAATGAAGAAATAAGCCTTAATATTGTATATTTACAACTTTAAAACAAGAAAAAACCAGATAAAACCGTCGTCGTTGGGGGTTTGTTTGGTTTTTTCTTGTTTCTTTTCAATCTTTTTCGTACCTTTGCACGCCCAATGAGTTTACGTATTAAGAAGCTCGACATCTTCATAGCAAAGCAGTTCGGACTGCTTTTCTTTGGAACGTTCTTCATCTGCCTCTTCGTGCTGATGATGCAGTTCCTGTGGCGCTATGTCGACGAGCTAATAGGCAAAGGACTGACCATGGACGTGCTGGCACAGTTCTTCTGGTACATGGGCCTTATGCTCGTGCCACAAGCCTTCCCGCTGGCCATACTCCTGTCATCGCTCATAACCTATGGCAACCTGGGCGAGAGCTCGGAGCTCACTGCCATCAAGGCTGCGGGAATATCGCTCATGCAGAGCATGCGCTCGCTTATCGTCATTGTCATTCTCATCAGCGGACTGTCACTCTATTTCCAGGACGTGGTAGGACCCAACGCCAACAAGCAGTTCGGACAGCTGCTGCTCTCCATGAAGCAGAAAAGCCCGGAACTGGAGATCCCCGAAGGAATATTCTACGACGGACTGCCAAACACCAATCTCTATGTGGAGCACAAGGACATGGAGACTGGCAAGCTCTACGGGGTGATGATCTACCGCCAGTCGGGATCATACGAGGACCAGGCCATCATACTTGCCGACTCGGGCATGCTCCAGTCTACAGCAGAGAAGAAACACCTGCTGCTCACACTATGGAGCGGGGAGTGGTTCGAGAACATGCGTTCGCAGGACATAGGAGGCACGGCCGAGGTGCCCTACCGGCGCGAGACATTCGGACACAAGCAGATACTGCTCGACTTCGACGACGAGTTCAGCCTTGCCGACGCATCGAGCATCTCGAGCAGTGCAAAGGCAAAGAGCACAAAGCAGATACTGCAGGACCTGGACTCCATACAGCACTTCAATGACTCCGTGGGAAGGAGCTTCTACAACGAGGCCCGACTATACCTGCTATACTTGGAGAAACCCTCGGCAGAGGACTCGGCACGGGTGGAGCAGTTGTGCCAGAAGGCACTGGCCTCCGACGGCGGCTACAGCCTGCCATTGCCCGACAGCGTCTATGCACACCTGCCCAACGACAAGCAGCTGGCAGTGGCAAGGACGGCGGCACGACAGGCACAAAACACACTCTCAGACCTCGTCATGAAGGCCGACTACACCAAGTACCTCAACAGGCAGGAGCGAATGCACTGGATAGAGGCCATAGGAAAGTTCACACTCGCGCTGTCATGCATCATCTTCTTCTTCATAGGCGCACCGTTGGGCGCCATCATACGCAAAGGCGGTCTCGGAGTGCCGGTCATCATATCTGTGCTGGTGTTCATCGTATACTATATCTTCGAAAACTCAGGCATGCGCATGGCACGCGATGACAACTGGACCATCTGGTTCGGAAAGAGCATATCGACAATGGTGCTCGCACCGCTGGCAGTGTTCTTCACCTTCAAGGCTAACAGCGACAGCACCGTGTTCAATATCGACGCATACCGACAGCTGTTCATGCGCATGTTCGGACTGAGGCAGAAACGCAACATAGTGCGCAAGGAGGTCATCATCAGCGGACCAGACTATGCCGCTGACATGTTGCAGCTCAATGCCATCACGGCAGAGATCAACGAATACAATGCTGAGCACCGGCTGGCATCGCTGCCAAACTACATCAGAGTGTTCTTCCGCCCTGGCGACGACCAGAAGATTCAGGACATCAGCGACCGCCTCGAGACAGTGATAGAGGACCTGGGCAACACAAGGGACAAGATAGTGCTCCACCTGCTCAACACCTATCCCATCATGGCAACACACGCACACACCAGGCCGTTCCGCCAGCGATGGCTCAACGCCATCATGGGCATCATACTACCACTGGGACTGTTCTTCTATCTACGAATGATACGCTTCCGGCGCAGACTCAACAACGACCTAAAGAGCATAGAGCGTACCAACCAAAAGATGTCCGACAGAATAAAAGAACTCTGAACTATGAACTATCAACTTTCCACCATCCCCGAGGCTATAGAAGATTTCCGCCAGGGAAAATTCGTCATCGTTGTCGACGACGAAGACCGTGAAAACGAGGGCGACCTCATCTGTGCCGCAGAGAAGATTACACCAGAGATGGTGAACTTCATGCTCAAGCATGCGCGAGGGCTGCTCTGTGCACCCATAACCATTAGCCGCAGCGAGGAGTTGCACCTGCCACACCAGGTGCAGGACAACACGTCGCTGCTCGGAACACCCTTCACCGTAACTGTAGACAAGATAGAGGGGTGCACCACTGGAGTCAGCGCACACGACCGCGCGGCCACCATAAGGGCACTGGCCGACCCAGCGTCGACACCACAGACTTTCGGACGCCCGGGACACGTTAACCCGCTCTATGCACAGGACAACGGAGTGCTGCGACGAAGCGGACACACAGAGGCTGCCATAGACCTCTGTAAGATGGCGGGGCTGTACCCCGCAGGAGCGCTCATGGAGATAATGAACGACGATGGCACCATGGCACGTATGCCACAGCTCGTGGAGTTCGCACAGCAGTGGGACATGAAAATCATCACCATAAAGGACATGATAGCCTACAGGCTGCAGAAAGAAAGCCTCGTAGAGCGAGGACCCGAGGTGGACATGCCAACAGAGTGGGGACACTTCCGACTAATACCATTCCGACAGAAAAGCAACGGACTGGAACACTTCGCACTGGTGAAAAAACAATCATGGGAGCAGACGGACAGTGGCATAGCCGACTGGGGGCCAGAGCCGGTGCTGGTCAGGGTGCACTCCAGTTGTGCCACAGGCGACATACTGGGCTCGCTCCGATGCGACTGCGGCGAACAGCTGCACAAGGCCATGCAGATGATAGAGAAAGAGGGTAGGGGAGCCATCGTCTATATGATGCAGGAAGGACGGGGCATAGGCCTCATGAACAAGATTGCTGCATACAAGCTGCAGGAGGAGGGCTACGACACCGTCGACGCAAACGTGCATCTGGGATTCAAACCCGATGAGCGCGACTATGGCTGCGGAGCGCAGATACTGCGGCAGTTGGGAATACAGAAGATGAGGCTGCTCACCAACAACCCCGTCAAACGCGTAGGACTTGAGGCATACGGCCTGGAAATAGTAGAGAACGTGCCAATAGAGGTCACACCCAACGAATACAACTTGCGCTACCTGAAAACGAAGCAGGCAAGGATGGGGCACAACCTTCACCTCTAGACTACACACCATTTTTTGACAACTTACAAACGAAAGAGAGGACGTACTTTCGTACCACGGAGGACCGTCCTCTGTACCACGAAAGGCCGCCCTATGTACCTCGTTTGGCGGTTCGCCCGCTTTTTATGTTCAAAATTAACACCTTTTTAACACCCCAGAATTAAAACTTTTGTACCTTTGCGGACGAAAAGAAAACATCGGTTAAGAAACGAGTTATGGCAGAATCAAGAGGCAAGAACAAGAACCTCGTGGAAGCAGGGAATCCGCGATTATTGAAGAAATTAGTGAAGAATGACACCGAATATAGCCTTTATTTGGAGTATCAGATGGGGTATAATCGGGACAATGGCACATCCATTCGTAGGAAAGAAAGTCTGTCACTGTATCTTTTGGCATCTCCCCGTACACCCATCCAACGGCAACAAAACAAAGAGACGCTGGAACTAGCCAAGAAAATTCGTTTCGAGCGTGAGCAAGAGTTTCTGGACAACCGCGAGGGTTATCGACTGAAGAAAGAGAAAGGCATCAACTTCCTCGACTACTACCTGTCGTACATCAGCAGCTACACCAAGAAAGACATCCGCATGATTCAGATTGCCCTCAATCGTTTCCATGACTTTCTTGCGGAGTATCATCCGCTGTTGAAAGACTTCATCCGGCCCGATGCCATTACTCATGAAATGATGGTAAAGTTTGCCGAATACCTTCAGACTCGTAGTGTGGGTGAAGGGGCAAAAAGCATCTTGCAGCGATTCAAGAAAGTGGTGCGTTCTGCCGTTGACCAGGGCATCATGGCGAAAGATCCATGCAAGGGAGTTGTCTGTGTCGTTGATGACCAGGTGCTGAAGAAAGATGTGCTCTCACAAGAGGAGATACAGAAACTCATGGATACCCACTATCAGTTTGAGAAAGAGAATGTCCGCAATGCCTTCATCTTCTGTCTCTACACAGGCATGCGTTTCTGCGATGTCAAAGACCTGCGCTACTCCAATATCGACTATGCCAACAAACTCCTACGCTTTGAACAGGACAAGACTAAAGGGCACTCCGCCCGTAGTTGGGTCACCATTCCCCTCAATGATGGACTCATCCATCTGGTCGGTAGGCCAAAAGAAGGAGAGACAAAGGAGTCTCTCGTTTTCAACCTTCCATCATACGAAAGCTGCTGTAAGTCCGTTAAGCGGTGGGTGAAACGTGCCGGCATAGACAAACACATCAGTTGGCATTGTGCTCGCCATTCCTTCGCCGTGAATATCCTCAACAATGGTGCCAACATCAAGACCGTTGCCAGCCTACTCGGCCACAGCGGTTTGAAGCACACCGAGAAATACACCCGTGCCGTTGACAAGCTGAAAGAGGATGCCATCAACAGTATGCCAGCACTCAACCTATAGCATTGATTCATTTACTGGCGAAAAGAGAAGATTTATTTTTCCCTTTCGCCAGCAAACATCATTGTTCTGGCAAAAGAAGAATAAGTTTAGTCCACTTTGCGCATATATAGCAAGGGTGCGTATCAAACTCAAAAGGCATGGTTCGGATACTTGAAAACATGGAAAATCGGACATATTTAGTTAAATAATGTTTATAATGTACATTTTTGTACACCGAAACAAAACTTTTTCATATAAATATTATATCTTTGCACAAAATTTGTACAATTATGTATATCATAAAGAAGGCAAGCAATATAGAATATGAAAATGTCTCATTAAGAGAAGAACTGAAAGAGTTTCTTCAATCCAATGGGATACCGGTTTCTGCATTGGCAGAACAATTGGGTATTGATCGTCGCTTCTTAGAAAGATATATTTCAGAAGGTGGAGATATTAAATTTGCACAAGCTATAAAAATAATGCAGGTATTAGATATCGAGCCTGCAAAATTTATCCAAGGGTTTAAGAATGACCTTGAAGGGACATCAGAAGAAATTTCTGACGAGTCAACCAAATTGTCGTTTTTATATTCAAGGTTTGATATCCCATCCTTAAAAGAAATAGGTCTTGTAAAGAAAAGAGCGAAGATAGATGAGATAAAAGAGCAAATCTGTTCTTTTTTTGGCTTCCAAAATATATATGAGTATGATACTTTCGCTATCCTTCCAGAAGCTCTTTTTAGCAGATCAACTCGTTATATTAAAGAACAGAAATCCGCAAGAATGAACGAGTTCTGGTTAAAATGCCTATACCATTCTTTTAAAAAGATAGATAATCCAAACCCATTTGACAGTGAATTGTTGGAAGAATTCGTTAAACATATCTATGAGTATACTACCGATGAAATTCACGGTTATGAAAAAGTGATATTGGTATTATATAATTTAGGTGTTACGGTTTTAACCCAACCCTATGTTTCCGGAACAGGAAAATATGGCGCAACTATGATAATTGACGGTAAGCCATGTGTTGTTATTACAGACATGAATAAGAAATATCATAAATTATGGTTGTCCTTGCTCCATGAACTGTACCACATTTTAAACGATTACGATATGCTTCAAAAAATAGCATACCATATTACTACTACAGATAATCCAGACTTGTTTTTGAATGAGGAAAGTGCAGATACATTCGCCTTAAACATGTTAATCAAACAGTCTGATCGAGAAGAACTTCCCCAAATAATACGCCTCAGCCATATGGTTATGAAGGCTGCAAAAGCAATTCATGTACATCCATCTATTATTTATGGTGTATATTTGGAAGGGCTTGATAGTAAAAAGCAATCAGTGGAATTTAGAAAATATGGTTCTTCAAGTTGTCTTATTGGCACTGAGAAGGCTATTAAAAATGTTGTTTTCGATCCAATTGGTTTGCGAGACCTGAGAAAAGCAATAGAATTAATGCGTCAAGAATTTAAAAGTGCAGTATAATTATGGATAATACAAAAAGAAAAGTTGAAGAGTTGATGACTGCTATCGATAGGATAGTAGATAGTAGAGAATCAAAGGTAGACCTCTTTGGATTTGATGAAGAGCGAGAGGGATTGAAGGAAAAACTAGGGATTTCCACACATAATCCACAGCAAGTATACAATCTTTTTTATGGAAATATTCAGTCGTTCTTATCTAACATTCTTCCTAAGGATGCCGCAATAAATGGCCCCATAAGGAATTTAGTATGCACACTGTTATCTCATCACGAAAAGGAAAATATCACCTCGGGCAAAAGAGGAGCTGATTCTAGGATGGCATCAAATGAAGATATGGAGGAGCTTATTGATATTTTTTATAAATGGTCAGAAACGCCAAACGACTTGTTTGGATTGGCAAATATTCTACTAGAAAGGAATAAGGAACTAAAATATATTCCCGAAGATAGAACATTGCAAGATTACGTTTAATAATATCTATTGTTTATCTATTCAAAATGAACAAGCAACAATTAGCAGCAAAGTTATGGGCATCTGCTAATAAGATGCGATCGAAGATTGAGGCCAATGAATATAAGGACTATATTCTGGGCTTTATTTTCTATAAGTTTCTGTCAGATAATGAAGTTCAACACCTAAAAGAGAAAGCATATTGGTCAGATGAGGACATCAAGAATGACCTCAATGACCAGGATAAGGAGACTGTGCGCTATTGTCAGGATAACCTCGGGTATTTTATCTCCTATGATAATTTGTTCTCCACATGGCTTAGTATAGGCGTGGATTTCAGCGTCTCGAATGTGACTGATGCATTAAATGCGTTTACCACTCATATCAGTTCTGAACCTAACAAACGACGAGTTTTCAAAGATATTTTCAAGACACTTTCTGATGGTATTACCAAACTAGGTGGAACACCTGCTGACCGCACCAAAGCCATTCGTCGTCTCATCAAACTTATCAAAGACATTCCTACCGACGGTAGTCAAGACTACGATGTGTTGGGTTTCATTTATGAGTATCTGATTGAAAATTTTGCAGCTAATGCTGGTAAGAAAGCAGGAGAGTTTTATACCCCACACGAAGTATCGCTGTTGATGTCCGAGATTGTCGCCGCCCACTTGAAAGACCTTAACCATATAGACATTTATGACCCCACCAGTGGTTCTGGTTCGCTGCTGATAAATATTGGTCGTGCCGTTGCCAAATACATGAAGGACAAATCGCAGGTGAAATACTTTGCACAAGAACTAAAGGAAAACACCTTTAATCTGACGCGTATGAACCTAGTGATGCGTGGTATTGATGCAGACAATATTCTAGTGCGCTGTGGTGATACGCTGGAAGATGACTGGCCCTTCTTTGAAGAAAGCGAGGACGGAAAAATCGTAGAAGGCACCTACAGCAAGAAGACGGTAGATGCTGTGGTAAGCAATCCACCGTATTCCCAAAGCTGGGATCCAAGAGGAAAGAAAGAAGACCCGCGTTTCAAAGACTATGGACTTGCTCCGAAGAGTAAAGCCGACTATGCGTTCTTATTGCACGACTTATGTCATATCAACGATGGCGGCATAGTAACCATCGTGCTGCCCCATGGTGTTCTGTTCCGTCCCGGAGATGACTACAATATACGCAAGAACCTAATTGATAACAATAATATAGATGCCATCATAGGTTTGCCTGCAGACATTTTCTATGGCACAGGAATAGCTACCCTCATCATGGTATTGAAACGGCACCGCGACAATACCGATGTACTCATTGTTGATGCTTCACGTCTCTCAGTCAAGGATGTCAAGAAGAACAAGCTTACGGCATCGGATATCCGTCGTATTGCCGACACGGTAATTAACCGCACCGAGGTGCCAAAGTTCTCACGCTTGGTAAGTCGGAAGACCATCCGCGAAGACAACGACTACAACCTCAATATTCCTCGCTATGTTGATTCGTCAGACGCGCCTGAAACTTGGGATGCCTACGCAACTATGTTTGGTGGAATTCCTAACCACGAGATAGATATGTTGGCCAACTACTGGAAAACGTTCCCGTCTCTTCGTGACAATTTGTTCTTTCCCAAAGAAGGGACTCCATGTTCTGAACTTGCAACGGAAGCTATCAGTAATACCATTCAGAACAATGCTGATGTGATAGAATGGAAGGAACAAATTGAAAAGGCAATAGAGTCCTTGCCCAATTACTTGCGTGAACGGCTTATTGGCAATATGTTTACCCTGAATGTGCATCGTGAAGAATCTATTCTTGCCGATAACATCTATCAACGATTGGATAGGCGACCTCTGCTTGATCGATACAATGCCTATCAGATACTTGACAACCAATGGACTCAGATATATGCTGATATTGAAATGCTTCAGACAGAAGGCTTTCAGGCATCAAAAGTGGTTGAACCAAACATGGTTGTTAAGAAATCAAAAAATGAGAATGATATCGAAGTTCAAAAAGGCTGGAAAGGACATATCTTACCATTCAATTTAGTGCAACAAAACCTTCTTTGCGATGATTTGAAAGCACTGCACAATAAGCGGGAAGAGTTGAACGTGGCAGAAAGCAGATATTCCGAATTGATGCAGGAATTACCTGATGAGGATAAAGAAACGTATTTGAACGACGACAACTCCGATTTCAACATTAAACGCGTAACAGAAGCCCTTTGTGAGGTTTTTGCAGATATAAAGATTGGAAAAATTGTGCTCACGGAGAAGAACGTTAGTCAACAGATCCTCAAACATTCACTTTGGGAAAAACTTGCTGAGGGAAGTACTGAATTTATTCTGGCACAAGTGGCAGGAAACATTGTGCTGCGAAAGATGCTAAAGAGTGATATTACACTTATGGAGAAAATGCTTCACGAAAAGACAAAAGTCACTATTGAGAACCTAAGTGACGAGGAAGCACGCACACTACTATACGAAAAATGGATTCGTCCACTTCAAGACAATCTCCTTTCTATACCCGAAATAATCATCGAAAGATTAGCTACCAAGGTTTTAGCACTTGTAGCCAAGTATGAGACAGGTTTAGTAGAGGTGGAACAGAAAATAGTTGACGCAAGCAACAAATTATCAACTATGCTTGATGAATTGATTGGATCAGATTTTGATATGCAGGCATGCTCAGAACTTAAGAATACACTGGCTAATGGAGTCTCCGATGTTATGAAATTTGCTTTGCTTGAAAAGATGTTCCCCAAGGAAGGCAAAACAACACCCCAAATAAGGTTCAAGGGATTTTATGGAGAGTGGGTACAGAGGTTAATTGGAGATTGTTTCAATGAAAGAAAAGAACGTTCTGGAAATGGCGAATTAATCTCTGTGACAATCAATGCTGGAATAAAAAAAGCAAAAGAACTTGATAGAACTATTCATATTGGTGATACGTCAAACTATAAAGTTGTAAAAGAGGGGGACATTGCATATAATTCGATGCGAATGTGGCAAGGAGCAAGTGGCTATTCTCCATATGAAGGCATACTAAGTCCTGCATATACCGTGATTATACCGCGAGATACTATCAATTCCCTATTTTTTGCCTATTTATTTAAGACCCTTCATATGATTCATACTTTTGAAATTAATTCTCAGGGACTTACATCAGACACATGGAATCTCAAATACAACCAGTTAAAAAACATTTCCGTACAATATCCATCTGACGAGAATGAGCAACAAAAAATCGCCTCATTCTTTTCCACTTTTGACACACTGCTTTCTGCCCAAGAGCAGAGAGTCAGCAAGTTGCGTTCCCTCAAGAAGTCATTCCTTGAAAAGATGTTTGTCTCAGCTCAATAATTTTCACCATGTACGAATACGAACACGAACTTCCGTTTGAAAAAGACCTGGTAAACCTGCTCGTAAATGAGAAGGGATGGGTGGATGGCTTCTTTATGAATCCATCGGAAGAGGACTTGATAAAGAACTGGGCGGATATTATCTACCACAATAACCGCAAGCCTGAACGCTTGGGCGACTATAGGTTGACAGAGGGAGAGATTGCACAACTAATGGAGCAGATAGACAACGCTGTCACCCCATTGCAGAAAAATGAGTTGATTACCAACGGCGAACTGCAGATAGTGCGAGACAATCCTGAACACAAGGATATGTTTGGAAAGACCGTCACACTTTATATCTTCGACCGTAATGAAATTGCCCGTGGCAGGTCGAAGTATCAGATTGCCCGTCAACCGCAGTTCCCTACTGCTGACCCCATCATGCGTGACCGCAGGGGTGACGTAATGTTGCTCATTAACGGCCTGCCCGTCATTCATGTAGAATTAAAAAGCTCGAAAGGAAATTTGCATACTGCTTTGGATCAGTTGCAGACCTATAGTGATTTGGGCATCTACAACAAAGGACTGTTCTCATTGGTGCAGATATTTGTAGCAATGACCCCCGAAGATATGCGCTATTTGGCCAATCCCGGTTTTGGGGTGAAGTTCAACAAAGACCTTATCTTTAATTGGGCTGACGCAGACAACATTCCTCAAACACATTGGAAATATATCGCAGAAACATTCCTTTCCATCCCAATGGCCCATCAACTGATAGGCTATTATACAGTAGCAGACAAGGGTGATAACACACTGAAAGTACTACGCTCTTACCAGTACTATGCTGCTGACCGAATTGCGAAAAAGGTGGAGTTTGTCAACCAAAAGCACTGGGAAGGCAATGACATCTACGGAGGCTTCATAGAACATACGACTGGTAGTGGAAAGACGCTCACAAGTTTCAAGGCTGCACAACTCATTGCAAAACGTCAGTTGGCAGATAAGGTTATCTTTTTGGTTGACCGTATAGAACTTGGCTTACAATCGAGAGAGGAATATGCAAATTTCACAGATACCTCCATTGACATTCACGATACAGACGATACCGATTCGCTCATTGGCAAGCTGAAGTCACCTGAGGAAAACGGTGAGATTCTTATCGTCACCTCTATACAGAAACTTAGCCGAGTACGTCGAGATAACACCAAGAAAGCTGATATTGATAAAATCAACTCCAAGCACATTGTCATCATAGTGGACGAGTGCCACCGAAGCACGTTTGGTGATATGCTTATCGACATCAAGCAGACTCTCGACCATGCTATCTTCTTTGGCTTCTCAGGCACCCCGATACGCGATGAAAACAATCACGCAGGGATGACTACAGCTGACATCTTCGGACCACAGTTGCATATATATAGCATAGCAGACGGAATACGTGACCATAACGTTCTGGAATTTGACCCCTACATGGAGGAAACTTATCCAGAATTTGATGTGCGGCAGAATATTGCATTCCATAAGGCTAATGTTAAATCAGAAGCAGAGGCGTATGCTAACGAGCGAAAGAAGAAAATCTACCTGAAGTATATGAATGAGATCCCAATGGCGGGTTATAAAGACGACAGGGGCAAATACCATAAAGGAATAGAGGACTGGTTCGATGCCATTAACTATGACACAGACAAACATCGTCGTGCAGTAGTTATGGATATCAAAAAGAAATGGATGCATAAGAGTATTGGGAATAAATATCACGCTATACTTGCCACTTCTGGCATTGCGGAAGCTGTAGATTACTATCACCTGTTGAAAGAATTGATGCCGAACTTGAAAGTTACTTGCCTGTTTGACCCTGGAACCTTCAGCGGCGATGAAGATGAGGATGGCAATGGTCGCAAACTCACACAAGCAGAAAAAGAATTGGCACTTGTCGAAATTTTCAAGGATTATAAGAAAAACTTCGGGGTAGAATACAAATTGGCTCAGCACAAGAGTTTCAAAAAAGACCTATCACGACGTTTGGCTCACAAGAAACCATACCAGAATCTTGAACCTGAGATGCAACTGAACATCCTTGTTGTTGTTTGGCAAATGCTCACCGGATATGATTCAAAGTGGGTCAATACGCTCTATTTGGACAAAGAACTGCGGAACGAACATCTGATTCAAGCCTTTTCACGCACCAACCGTTTGAATGGTATAGACAAGCAGTATGGCATTATACACTACTACCGTTACCCCCATTCAATGAGACGCAATGTGGTTGATGCGTTTAAGCTTTATTCGGGTGACAAACCATACCAAATCTTTGTTCTTAAGTTGCCTGGGAATCTACAAAAACTGAATCAGGCATTTATTGATATACGCGACTTGTTTGCGGATTGTGGCATAGAGAATTTTGAATGCCTTCCAGAAGAGCAGGCAGACAGGGCAATGTTTGCAAAACATTTTCAGAAGCTGAATCAATCCTTGTATGCATCCCGTTTGCAGGGATTTACTTGGGATGACTTAAATCCCCAAATGCCTGACGGGAGCAATATTGAAGTGCTGATAGATGAAGAAACTTATAACATTCTTCTGCAACGCTACCATGAACTGGCATTAGGTGGTGGAGGTGGTGGTGATGAAGGCATTCAGTATGATATCGATACTCAAATATCAGAATTAGCCACAGGCAAGATAAACACGGACTACATGAATGCCAATTTCACAAAATATGTGCGTTCATTGCAAGCCAACAATCCTACAGAAGACCAACAACGGCTACTTAATAGTCTTCACAAATCGTATGCGGCATTGTCACAGGAAGAACAATCATACGCGAATGTTTTCCTGACAGAATTCATGAATGGAGGTATCCAACTGGAAGAAGGTAAGACTTTTCACGACTATATTGTGGAATACCAGACACGGGCACGTGATAACCGAACACAACGTTTTGCAGATACACTTGGACTGGATGCTGAGTTGCTGAGAGATGCGATGCGGAATGTCTTCTCTGAGTCAGACATCACCAATGCATTGTTGAAGCCCATCAAAGATTCAATGGATATGCAAAAGGCAAAATCTTACTTCGAACAGAAGGAAGGAGCACCCGTCCCGATGCGAAAAGTTATGGTAAAGGTTGATGATTTATTGAGGAAATTTATCTTACAGGGTGGTTTTGAAATCAGAGATGATATAGAGCACAAAATCCCAGTTATACAGATGTATTCTCAACATGAAGAGGAAAATGGAAAGATGATGGCTGCGGAGCCGTTTGAGTGCTACAAATGGAGTCGCTTTGACCAAGACATTATTGATTTCTTTGGTGGAGATAAGACTATAATTGTTGGGTGTACCAAGAACAAGAAGCAGAAAGAATGGATTCTCTCGCATAACATATATAATGTAAGGTTAGGTAAGACTAAGGGGTCAATGGAAAAGCACAAAGAGATGTTTGGAAGAACGTCTCTGTTAGTCCTTTATGACTTCGGTAAAACTAATAACCTTTCAGCCTATACGATTACAGGACATAAGGAGATGGGGAAGGAAGAACTGATGGCAATGGACTATCCCAACAAAAATCCACGCAAGAGTTACATGACCTTCTCTATAGAACCGCTTGAAATAGATTTAAGCTTTTTGGCTAATCACCGTCTAATAGAGAAGCTGATAGACATAAATCCTGACAATGAAAAGGGAACGCCTATATTTATAGAACCGTGATATAGTTAATTGTTTTATGACCATACAAGAAATAACAACCCGGAAAGAAGACCAAACATTTGATTGCAAAAGCATTCAAATAGACCCGAAGGCATTGGCTGTACCCATCGTGGCATTTGCCAATGCGGATGGTGGCGTGATAGCCATTGGGGTATCGGATAAGACTCGGAAGATTGAAGGGATTGACCAACATACGGAGAAGTTGAACGAACTGCTGCGTGTGCCATTTGATTTCTGCAATCCATCGGTTCCAGTGACTTGCTCATACCTTCCTTGTACGGATAAGGATGGGAATGAGAACCGTATCTTGTTGATGGAGATTCCTGCCAGTTCGAGTCTGCATACCAACCAGGCAGATGAAGCTTTTATGCGTGTGGGTGATAAGAGCCGGAAACTAACGTTTGATGAGCGTGTGCAACTGATGTACGACAAGGGGGAACGCTACTACGAAGATACTGCAGTGTACGGCGCGACCATCGATGACATCGACATGGATGCTGTTGCCGACTATGCCAAGTTGGTCGGCTATGGGAAAAGTCCCTTGCAATACTTGCGCGAGAACAATGGTTTTGTGAGGACCAACAAGAAGGCTGCGATTAAGCGAGAGCAGAGCGATGCTCGCATCAGCTCTGCCGAGCGTGAGCAGGCTCGACCGGAGGTCAATGGTGATGAGGAGGTAAGCACCGCTTGCATTCTTCTTTTTGGTAAGTATCCTCAGAAATTCTTTCCTCGCGCCCGTACTCGCTTCATCAGATACGAGGGTGTTGACGAGAAGGTGGGAGCCGAGATGAACGTCATCAAGGATGTTACTTTTGAGGGAACCATCCTGAACCAAGTCAAGAAAACGATTGAGTTTATCGAGACGCAGGTTCGTGAGCATACGTTCCTGGGACAGCATGCCCAGTTCGTTACAAGGCGTGATTACCCTGAATTCGTCATTCAAGAGATGACAGTCAATGCTTGCTGCCACCGAGCCTACAACATCAAGGGTACGGAGATACAGATTAAAATGTTTGATGACCGGTTGGTGTTCGAGTCCCCTGGTAAACTCCCAGGACAAGTCAAGCCTGACAATATCCGGCACACCCACTTCTCACGTAACCCGAAGATAGCAGCCTTCCTCAAAGCATATCACTTTGTCAAGGAGTTTGGCGAGGGCTTTGATCGTATTTGTCGCGAGCAAGAGGCTAATGGTGCCAATGTCCCATCTTTCAGAACTGACGAGTTCATCCTGAAGATCACCGTGCCAAAGGTAGCAGAAAAGGTGACTGTAAACGTCACAGAAAAGGTGAATGCCACAGAAAACGTCATAGATGCGTCACAGAAAACGTCACAGAAAACGTCACTGAAAATTATAGAATTGATAAAGGAGGATCCTTATATTTCAACCTCTAAAATGGCTGAAATCATAGGTGTTGACAGGAGAAACATTGCAAGAAACATCAAGAAGCTACAAGAGCAAGGTGTCGTTCGTCGAGTAGGTCCAGACAAAGGTGGCTTCTGGGAGATAATAGTTTAAGCCTTGATGTTCAAGCAATATTATAAAAAGCCCAACTGATTCACTTGGTCAGCTGGGCTTTTCATTTTTAGTGTGTTACCGAATGGCGGAGAGCAGAGCGTTGCCACCGAAGTAGATGGCAAGGCACACGGCTACTTCAAAGATGCCTATGGCCCACCAGAATACTTTGTTGGAAAGCCAAACTCCCTTGTTCTTACGCACTACAGATTTGAGGTGATCGTTCTGCACATTCCATTCCTGACGTTGCTGAAGTCGATGACTTTCAAACAGCTGATTAACTTGCTGTATCAAGTCGTCAACACGTTTCTTGACTTCCTCAAAGGAGTCAGGTGTAATCTTGGCAGGTATGACCATGTTTTCAATCTGCTGCTTCAAATCAGTGATATAGTCTGCAATCTCACTGAGTTTCGAGCAACCTGTCTCGATAACTTTGCCAAGTTCGATCATGCGGTCACACATCTCCTTGGCTCATTACACAAGAAAAGGGCTCAACTTACATTGTTATGCAGCCAAAGCCCTTGTAATTATGAATGCCTTTCTTGGGTGCAAAGATAGGAAATATATATCAAAAACAAGAATTGTTGCACCATTGTTGCACCAAAAATAAAAAAAGTGTGTTGTAACTAATTGATAGCCAACACACTTTGCTTTAAAGCCTTGTACCCAGAGCCGGGGTCGAACCGGCACGGGTTGCCCCACTGGTGTTTGAGACCAGCGCGTCTACCGATTCCGCCATCTGGGCTTCAAAAGCGGTGCAAAGTTACGAAGAAATTTCCATACTTGCAAAACTTTCTACTAAAAATATTAAAAATACTTGGCAATTTCAAAGATAATGCGTATCTTAGCAACCGAAATCTTTACTAAATAATGATTTATGGAACTATTAACTAACAATTATTGCCTGATCCTCGCTGGGGGTAAGGGTAAAAGATTGTGGCCTGCAAGCAGATTGGAGCGCCCAAAACAGTTTATAGACTTCTTCGGTACAGGAAAGACCCAACTGCAGTCTACCTTCGAGAGAATGGCAAACATTCTGCCAAGTAATAATATATATGTATGTACGACGCGCGAATACCGTCATTGG
>Ga0247610_10003811_pt1 | contig 16311 bp, 7 predicted proteins | sample 174DNAGHGhighgp2_FD_193483 | JGI IMG/M metagenome (GOLD analysis project Ga0247610, IMG submission 193483) | Sheep rumen microbial communities from Palmerston North, Manawatu-Wanganui, New Zealand - 1742 DNA GHGhigh gp2 | ecosystem: Host-associated > Mammals > Digestive system > Stomach > Rumen ... | reverse complement strand
AGAAGTTCTCAAAGATCAGCGCGTCTATAGGCTCTGCCTTCACCTCAGTCGGGAGAGTGTAGAGCTCGAACACATTACTCTCGCTCTTAACCCGCTCATATACATGCAGATAATACAGCGAGAAGTGACCCTGACATTCGTAGCTGTGCTGAACGTACGGCGGAACGATATACATGTGATGCGGCTTCAGCGTCACCGTCTTGTCAGAAAAAACCAGTTTGGCTACCCCCTCGGTAACATAAAAGAAACGGGTGAATGGAGATACCACGTTCTTCCAGTTCCAGTCACCGTTGTGTTTAGCGAATCCCACATTCAGCATCTGCAGATTCAGACTCTCAATCGGGAATTGTGTCATGTTATTCATATCAGTTAGCAAAAAGTTCTCGTTCTGTGGCACAAAGTAAGTGTTTTATTTGAAAACAGACACAACAGCGAGCGGAAAAATATGACAAAATTGACTTCTTTTAGCATTATATGGACTTTTTGCTTGTTTTTCACTCACTTTTTTTTGCTGTTAGACAGATGAAAACTACTTTTGTGGCGGAAAATCGTAAATCATTGAACATTGACCATTGACCGTTTTTCGCCTTCGCTTGGGCAATTCGTCTTTTTCATCTTAGTATCTCTCTTTTCTTTTTTCTCTTCTTCTCTTTTCTTTTAAAAAAGTCTCTTTCTTTTGTTCTCTTTTAAATAATAGTTGTACATTTGCGCCCAGATAAGAGCAAAAACGATGATACGTTTGTTTCTAAAGTTCTTTCTGTGTCTGCTAATGACATTGCTGACGGTCGTCGCGACAGCCGATGACCAGACGCCGACGTTCTATACGCTGAACCGCCACGATGGGCTCAGCGACAATAATGTTTTGCAGTTGATGCAACTGGCAGACGGGCGGATTCTCTCCGTCGAATCAGAAGCTTTGGACATCTATGACGGCATAAGTTTCTCGCATATACGGCGGCAGGAAACAGATGCCCGTCCCCTTCAGAACTACTTCGGTGCCACTCACGTCTATATTGACGATGAAGACCATCTGTGGCTGAAAAGCTGGTACAGTATCGCGTGCTACGACCTGCGCCACCTGTGTCCTTGGGAAGAGATGGATAGCGTGCTACCCGACAGCCTGCTGGATTTCTTCATCGACAGCCGTGGGCAGCGGTGGTTCGTAATGAAAGACGGCATCTATGAGGATGACTCTGACATAAAGCTCACGCCGTCCTCTCCCGACCTTATACCGCAGGACATAGACTGCATGGGCGATACCGTCTATGTTTTTTTCAACACCGGCACTCTGAGTGCATACGCTTTGGCTGACGGAACTCTCATATACAGTTCAGATGCCTATCCCGTATCGGAACGTCAACTATATGACCATACGTCTCTCGTGATTCAGGGACCGGATAGCTGTTTTTATCAGATTCGCACAAAACAATACCGCAGCATCTTCCTGCGCTTTGACCCACAGAGGCGACAGTGGAAACGTCTGATGGCTGTAGATTACCTGTTACACTCGATGGTTATACAGCCCAACGGCATCGCATACATAACTCTGCCCGATGGTTATCTCCGTTATGACCTAAGCAATGGCGATGTTATTTACCTCAAGGATTTGCATTTGCCCGATGGTTCTCTGCTCGGAACGGGGGTCAATGCCTTCTGCCAAGACCGCACCGGTGGCATCTGGCTCGGCACCTACGACAAGGGCATCATATATACCTCGCCGCTGAGCGGACTCTTTGACACACAGACACTCGACATACCACTCCGGCCTATCCTCTCCGCCATATATCTCCACAGCCAGAAGGTCATGCATGACAGCATCTACAGCGGAGAACAGCCTCTCATCACAGAAGAGCCTCCATACGTACGGCATCTTAGTCTGCGTCACGACCAGAACTCCATAGCTTTCCAGTTCTCAACGATGAACTATGTCCGCCCGCGTGCCACCTGCTACCGCTACAGTCTGAACGGCGACTGGCATACAGTCACCGCCGACTCAGCCGCCGCTGGCTATGTTGACAACCGCGGTGCTCTGTACCTGCCTCTGGTGAGTCTCGCTCCCGGACATTATCAGCTGGACGTGATGGCAGCCTCGCGCCCCGACCGCTGGGACGATGCCGAGACGGTGACGCTCACGTTCGACGTTCTGCCTCCCTGGTGGCAAACGCTATGGGCAAAGGCGCTTTTCACGCTCGTGAGCCTTATCATCGTCGCAGGCTTAGTATTCGTTTATGTCCGTTCTTTGCGGCGTCGCATGGAACGCGATGCACGTGAACAGCAACTGATGCTGCGCATACAAAACCTCGCAGAGCAGGTAAACCAATATGAGAGCGCAGCGGCACAGCTGGTCCTCTACGAGCCTGCGGCAGAGCAGTCATCAGAAACAGCGGAGGAGACTGAGGAGACAACTGGCCCTTCGACTCAGGACATAGAGTTCATGAATCGCGCCACACAGCTCGTAGAGCAGCATCTGGCTGACCCGCAATATACCGTTGATCAGCTGGCGCGCGACCTGTGTATGGAGCGCACCGGACTCTACAAGCGGCTCATGGCTCTGATGTCCACAGCGCCGGTGGTCTTCATCCGCAGCATACGCCTGCACCGTGCTGCCGAACTGATTCGCGAGGGTAACCACACCATAACAGAAATATCCGAACTCACGGGATTCGGCACCGTCAGTTATTTCGGCAAGTGTTTCCAGCGCGAGTTCGGATGCAAGCCCAGTGAATACGCTGCGAATCCGGATTAACCCTTCCTCTTCGAGTGGGTCTTACAGCATGTGCCTTTGTATATGTTCGATATCTTCCACGCGCTTTAGGAGGCTGTCCATTATCTCAGGGTCCACTTGTGATTTGATGCTGGGCAAAAGTGGTTTTGACCATGGGCAATTTGCATTTTGATGCTGGTCAAAAGTAGTTTTGACCATGGGCAATTTGAAATTAGGTGCTGGGCAGTTGATTTCTGTGCAAAGGTACAACATAATCTGGGCGCTGCAATGTCATTGGGGACAGTGTCCGCGGTCATTTGGTCATTTGGTCATTTGGTCAAAATCGAAAATGACAAATGACCAAATGACCACACCTTTTTTCTGTACAAGAGAGAAAGTCTTACTTCGGATTTTATAGAATTTTAGGAGCTGTACTTCAGATTTTCAGCGTTTTTATTGCATGATTTACAGTATTCTATTGTCTTTGCGAGCATAATCGCAAAAGATATCATTATGGCTGCAAATCAATGGCAATGAAGGTACGGCCTTTACGCGTGTGCGTGCCCGTTCATTTGTTGATTAATATAGTTCAAATGTTGAAAGCTGGCGATGAATGGGGCATTTTCAACAAATGAACCATTATATTCAACAAATGAAGTATGCGCGTATGTATATAAGGGCGTACCTTTGCAACGCAAAATCATTAATAAACCCATTAAAACGCAACATGATGACAATGAGAATCCCATCTTTCAAGTGTTTGACAGTCGCTCTGGCGGCGGTCTTGCTGAGTGTGCCGACGCTGGCACAGGTCCGTTATTCCTTTGTGCCTACGGACTACGTATCCACGGACAACAACCGCGCGCCGCAGTCGGCGTTCAGCTACGGCGACAACTTGTTCACAATTAATGCCTCAGGAAAGAATAACATTGCTTTCAAGATGGGCGGTAACTGCGACAACAAATATTTCATCGCAGGTGAGGACCACTGGTTTGTGGTTGCAGGCACAGGACTGAGCACGGGCGCCACAGACGCCTATCTCTGGTGGATTAACGGCGTGAACCACGGCACCCAAGTAGCACCCGATTACGTGGTGACTGACGGCGACCGCCAGATCTTTATCTGGGATGCTGATGGCGGGAATGCCCTGTTCTCATGGTTCAGCGCCTCAAGCCAGCAGACTGTACTTAACGCCAAGGGAACGGATTTCATTCTGGCTATGGGATTGACGGCTACCGGTTCGGCAGCAACAGTCACGGATGTGAACTACTACAGCGATGCCACTCTGGCTGAGACCTATCCCGCAACGGTAACACCGCTCGGTCTCTCGCAGAACAGCGACCCAGTGGTTAGCTATGAGCAGACAGCAGACGGCATCTTAGGCCACAAGGACAACCTCAGCGTGCGCATCAGGTTGCTGGACTCAGGCACCGTGCGCGTCACCAAGTTTCTGGATGATGAGGCAAAGGTGGAGCAGAGTCTGGTGATAAAATCACAATCCGCGATTGACAATTCCGGGTTCAATGTTGCTGAGTCTGACGGGGTGGTGACCGTAACGACCGCGAAGGTGCGGGTCACATATAATCTGGCCGAAGCTGCCGTAAGTGTATTCCGAGCCAACGGCGAGCAGATGATTGCCGAGACACGCGCCACTCTGCGTCCGGCCGCAGACGGGCCCAACGCCAGCTACCGTCTGACACAGGTGTTCTCGCTGGACAACGACGAACAAATCTACGGTTTTGGCCAGTTGCAGAACGGACAGCTCTCCATGCGCGGAGTGTCAATGAATATGATTCAGGATAACCGCAGTATCTATATCCCTTATTTTTACTCTTCAAAACGCTATGCCCTCTATTGGGACAACTACTCGCCCACCTCGTTCAGCGACGATGGGGACGGCACCTCGTTCCAAAGCACGGGGCAGGCAATAGACTACTACGTAATAGTAGGAGAGAATTCCGACGGAGTGCTCAGTAAGTGGCGCACACTCACGGGCGGCACACAGCTGCCTCCGCTGTGGAACTTCGGCCTGTATCAGAGCAAGCAGCGATACATGAGCACACAGGAAGTGATAGATGTGGTGAGCCGCTACCGCGCAGAGCAGGTGCCGCTGGACTGCGTGGTGCAGGACTGGCAGTACTGGGGCGACGACAACCACTGGAACGCGATGGAGTTTCTGAACTCCAACTACTCGGACTATCAGCGAATGATAGATGAGGTGCACGGGATGAACGCAAAGCTGATGATCAGCGTGTGGCCGGACTTCGGTCCCCAGACGCAGCAGTACAGCGAGTTTGGAGATGCCGGACGCCTAATTCCCATACAAAGCTACCCGACGAACGTGGCCACGCGCCCATACGATGTGTATGACGCCACAACCCGCAAACGCTATTGGCAGTATCTTTACAACGGGCTGATGAGCAAGGGTATCGATGCTCTCTGGCTGGATTCTGCGGAACCTGATGATTTCAGCAACAAAGGTTCCGACTACGATTATGTCACGGGGCTGGACGGCCGCACCTTCCGCAGTGTCCGAAACGCATTCCCGCTGTGTCACGTAGAGGGCGTGTATGAAAACCATCTGGCACAGAACGAGCTCTCGGAGAAGCGCGTGAGCATTCTCACCCGCTCGGCATTTGCCGGAATGCAGCGCACGGGTGCTTTCGTGTGGAGCGCAGACATAACCTCCAGCTGGGAGTGTCTGGCCTCACAGATCCCCGCTGCCTGCAACTTCTCCGTCTCCGGTCTGCCTTACTGGAACTCGGACACGGGTGCCTTCTTCATAGGCGGCTACGGCGGTGTGGGCGATGCCAACTGGCGTAATCTCTACACACGCTGGACACAGTTCTCTGCCTTCTGTCCGATGATGCGTTTCCACGGCGACCAGACTCCGCGCGAGATATGGCAGTTCGGAGCCAAGGACGACACACAAGGCGACTACAACAACATACTGCGCTACATACGTCTGCGCTACCGTCTGCTTCCTTATATCTATAGCACAGCCCACGAGGTGGTGAGCAAGGATGCAACTTTCATGCGAGCTATGCCTATAGCCTTCGAGGACGATGCAACATGTGTCGGGATTACAGACCAGTATATGTTCGGCCGTGGGTTCCTTGTGGCTCCCGTGGTGACCGCAGGTGCAGCCAGTCGAAACGTCTATCTGCCCGCTACGGTGAACAAATGGTTTGATTTCTGGACGGGCGAGGTGTTCAACGGCGGTCAGACCGTGAAACGCTCCACCCCGCAGGATATTATGCCTCTCTATGTGCCTGCAGGCACCATATTGCCCTTCGGTCCCGAAGTGCAATACAGCAGCGAGAAGCCATGGGACGACCTCGAAATCCGCATCTTCGCAGGTGCTGACGGCTCATTCACGCTCTATGAGGACGAGTTGGACGGCTATGGCTACAAGCAGGGGGCCTGCTCAGAGATTCCTTTTACATGGAACGAGCAGACACAGACTCTGACCATTGGCTCGCGCACGGGCTCCTTCGCCGGAATGCGTGCCAACCGCACGTTCCGCATCGTGAAAGTATCTGCCCAAAACGGCTACGGCGACCAGCCCGCAACGGTAATAGACCGCACTGTGAGCTACGACGGCAACGAGGTGAGTGTGACCATCGGCGGCTCACTCTCTGCACAGGTCTCCACCTATGACTGCACCCCGATGATTACCAACCCCAGTTTCGAGGCAGACGGCGGCACATTCAGCGGCCGTGCACCTCAGGGTTGGACAGTGGAGAGCAACACCGCCTGGTACGGAGTGAACCGAGGTGGCGGCAACGGCGACCCGGCAGCCAGCGACGGCGCATATATCTTCGGCGTGTGGGACGGTTCCGCAACCAAGACTCCTGTTATCTATCAGACGCTCAGCAATATGCCCACGGGCCACTACACCCTGAGCGTAGATATGCAGGCCAGCAACCGCAGCAACACCGTGCGTCTGGGCAAGCAGTATGTGTTTGCCGGCGAACAGAAAGCATACTTCGCCGATCAACTGAGCACAGCCGGCGTTGGCGATGCCTACCCGCTTCAGACATTCAGCGTTGACTTCGACGTAACAGACCCAACCGCTTCCCTGCGCATCGGCGTAGGAACGGAAGGAGCTCCGGCGGAGACTTGGTTCAAGATTGACAACTTTCGTCTCACACGAACCGCCCTTCTCGCTCTGGACGAGGACAAACCAGCTGCAATCGAGGCCGACGAGGACGGCGTGCGCGTCAGCCTGCACCGCACCTTCCAATCTGAGGTGTGGAATACACTCTGCCTCCCTTTCACTATGAGTCAGCAACAGGTAATCGCCACTTTCGGAGAGAATGCGCAGGTGGCGGTGATGAGCGCAGCTGACGGCGACAACGTGGCATTTTCCACCACATCCGACGGCATTGCAGCCAACACTCCAGTGCTGTTGCGTACAAACAACACACAGACTGACTATATATTCAACGGAGTAGATATCCGCAGCGCCGAACCCGTGCATCAGATTGGCGGCATATCCTTTCGTGGCAACTACGATGGTCTGCAACATGTCGGAGCAGGCCGCTATTTCATATATAACGACAAGATGATGCGCAGCTCAGAGAATACCACGATGCGCGGTTTCCGAGCTTATTTCGACATCAGCAGAGCCGATGTCAAGCAGAACTTCGGTTTCACAGTGGATGGGAATACGACAGGAGTTGAGGCAATTCTTAATGCACAATGCATAATGCATAATGAGGCTAGCGCGGTGTACGACCTGAGCGGCAGAAAGGTTAATGGTTCAAGGTTCACGGTTAATGGTTCAGGCCCAACTGTCAACTCCCCCCTCCGGGGGGCGGGGGGGCCGTCAACTGTCAACTCAATGAAGAAGGGAGTTTATATCCAAAACGGTAAAAAGGTTATAGTTAAATGACTGAATATATGAAAAAGAAATATTTGACACCTGAATTTAAGATAAAAACTATAGGTACCTCAAGTCCTATGCTGTCTGCATCTGTCACTCCAGACGAAAAGAGCACTTCTTGGGCGGATGCTGAGGAGGACACAGAGGGCGTTGAGATTCAAGTTAAGTCTGCATCCACATATTCTGCGTGGGAAGATGACTGGAGCAAATGACAAAAAAACTAAAAAACAGGCGGATAAGCTATGAGTTATAAACTTTTTACTATCTTTGCACAGCCAAATCTTTAAATCGTAAATAATTTAATCTTTAAATAACGTTGTGCAGAAAATTTACCTTATTGTTTGTATGCTGTTGTGCATACTGGGTGTGCAGGCACAGACTGACTACACAGCAAAGATTACGAACCCGAGCTTCGAGAGCTATGCCGAAGGGTGGGTGCACAAAGGAATGGCCGCCCAGGGCAACGACGTGTTCAACGTGAAGGAGGGCAGCAAATACATGGAGAAATGGACTGGCCGCGGCGGTGCCGTGGGCGACGCCTATCTCCGTCAGGAGATCTCCGGACTGGCTCCCGGCAACTACGAGCTGACGGCTGTGGCCCAGAACATTCAGGAGGACACGCCCAACGCAGCTCAGACGGGTGCATGGATCTTTGCCGGCGACAAGAAGACCACCGTAACCGTGCGCGGCTCATACAAGGTGGAGTTCAACTATGTCAGCGGAGCAATAGAGATCGGTTTCGAGGCGCAGGGCGCTTCGGGCAACTGGATCGCTGTGGATAACTTCCGTCTGACGCTGGTAGGCTCTGACCTGAGCGCCGAACTGGCCGCTGCCATCAACGACGTGAAGTCCAGATACGGCAACGTAACGGGCAACGAGAGCCAGCAGCTGAAGGACGCCATAAGCGCAGCCGAGGCTGTGGCCGGCAAGAGCGGCGCCACCGCCCAGGAGCAGGCTGCTGCCATAACCGCTATGGATCAGGCCATAGAGGTGTATCTCAGCGCGAACGCCAGCGCAGACCAGCCCTGGAATCTGACCAGCCGCATCATGAACCCGAGCTTCGAGATTGACGGGCTGAGCGGATGGACTGTTTCTGGAATGGGCACGCAGGGCAACGACGTGTTCAACATCAAGAGCGGTAACATCTACGTGGAGCGTTGGACAGGCCGCGGCGGAGCCGTTGGTGACGCCCGACTCAGCCAGCGTCTGCTCGGTATGCCGGCTGGACGCTACCGCATGAAAGCCGCTGCACAGAACATTCAGGAGGACACGCCGAAGGCGAAGCAGACGGGAGCCTGGATCTTCGCAGGCACTCACCGCCAGACCGTAACCGTGCGCGACACATACACTCTGGAGTTCGTTCAGGTGGCCGACGAGATGGAGATAGGCTTCGAGGCCAAGGGCGCAACAGGCAACTGGCTGGCTGTGGATAACTTCCAGCTGGAATATATCGGTAACAGTTTCGATGACGTGAAGACGGCTTTCGCAACCCTCATCTCCGAGGCTGAGACCATAGCCGCACAGCGCATGAACGCCACCGCCAAGCAGACGCTCACCAGCGCCATCTCTGATGCCAAGACCGCTCAAACAGCGATGAGCTCAGACAGCGGCTTCGGCGCAGCTGCAACCGCTCTGGAGACAGCCATAGCCACCGCCACGACATCAGCAGAGGTGTTCGCACGTCTCGCAACAGCAATAACCACCGCCAACAACGAGCTCAACAGCTCTTCGGCCACACTGAAAGACGACTATCGCGCAGCTATCACAAGCGCTCAGGGCGTATATGACGCCGCAACAACCACCGACGCGCAGGCAGAGGCCGCAATAACGGCTCTGACGGAGGCCGCCTTCGCCTTCAAGGTGCAGAACGGCTCAGAGTCCGGCAACGCGCCCAAGGTGAAGACCGACCCGCGATTCATCAAGGGTTGCACATGGGCTTTCGGACGCAGCACCGTAACGGGCTCGAACATCATAGAGGAGGGCTTCTGCTGGAGTGAGAATCCCGACCCGAAGGTAACGGACAACCGCACCACAGAGTATCTTAATCAGGCGGGCAAGATCTACTGGCTGCGCGACCTGAAGCCCGGTACGATGTACTACATGCGCGCGTATGCGATAAATAAGGATTACGCTGTGGGCTATGGCGACGTCATCAAGTTCGCAACTGTGCCTAAGGGCCAAGTAGGCCACTGGTATAACAACGGCGGCGACGAGGAGACCAACGACCGCATCAACTACGCCATAAACACCGCGATGGACTACTACTGGAACAACCTGACCAGCATACACGGATTCGGCATCAGCGTAAGCTACAGCCCGGGAACCCCGACGGCCGACTGCGGCTATGGCGGCGGTATGCGTGTGGGCGCCAGCTCCAGCTACCAGCAGCCCGGCACAATAATGCACGAGGCTCTGCACGGCATCGGCGTGGGCACACACGGCATCTGGTGGGACGCTGACATACACGACGGCGACTGGCTCGGCGACCGCGTCACAGAGGCCCTGCGCTTCTGGGACAACAGCACAACAGCCAGAATCGCAGGCGACAGTATGCATCTGTGGCCCTACGGCTGCAACGGCGCACACGAGGATACGCACTCGGACAACCTGTACTGCATGATGGGAATTCTGGCTCAGGCTCTGAACGAGGACGGTCTGCCCGCTTCCGGCGAGATCGGCTACGCTCTGCCCTACTACTCTTTCAACCACGAGGACGGCGTGAAGTACTATATCAAGAACGAGGACGAGAGCCGCGGACTGCGCACCTCGTATCTCGTGGAGAACGCCTCGCACCAGCTCGTGTGGCAGACGATGACAGCCGAGGAGGCAGCGGAGAACGACGCAGCAGCCTGGTATCTCAGCTTCAAGGCCTCGAACCAGTACTATCAGTTGAAGAACGCCAAGACGGGCTACTACATGACCTACGCCAGCGGCATAAAGACCGTGAAGCACACCAGCCCGACCAGCGCCGACGACTTCCATCTGATGCGCGGACGCGTGGATGTAGGCGGCTATCGCGGCTATTACATCATCCACCCCGAGAGCTCAGCCAACCCGCCCACACTCACAGCTAACGCCAGCGGCAAGACAGCCACTTCCGGTTGGGACATCCACCGCAGCGCAACCACACAGCGCTGGCTCATACTCACCGCTGACGAGGCCCAGAACTTCGACAACGGCAACGCTGATGAAGCCCGCAAGGAGCTCAACGACCTGCTGGCAGAGATACGCAAGCTCGCCCAGACGCCTCACACCGAGGATGTGGAAGGGGCTGACGACACACTCTCACAGGCCCTCTCCGACATAGAGACTCAGGCCGCAGCCGCAACCAAAGGCTCCGAACTGTCAACCCTGACAGAGCAGGCCCGCGAAGCTGCCATCACCTTCCTCTCGGGCGTATCCGTGACGGATATGGAGCAGCCCTTCGACCTCACCTTCATGCTCGAGAACCCGAACTTCGACCAGAACGCCACCGACGGCTGGACTTCCACCAACGGCGCTCCTGGATACGGATTCCAAGGGGCTGAGTTCTATGTGCGCACATTCGACTTCTACCAGACTCTCGAGGGGATGCCGGCCGGCTACTACGACCTGCACGCCAGCGCCTTCCAGCGCCCGGGCAATCCCGACGCCATCTATACGCCTTACAAGAACGGCACAGCGAGGATCACCACATCTCTGTACATCAACAGCACTACGGAACCCGTAATGCACATCTGCGAGGACCGTCAGAGCAGCGCTATCGGAAACTCCTATGACAGCAAGATGGGTGATAACAAGTACGTGCCGAACAATATGGAAGGCGCGGAGAAGTACTTCGCAGCCGGACTCTACGACAGCAACGTGACCGCACGTCTCGCCAAGAAAGGCAAGCTCAAGCTGGGCATCAAGTGCACCTCGGCACCGAGCTACTACTGGACTATGTTCGACAGCTTCCGCCTATACTTCCACGGTAACAACGCAGCAATCGTTGGAGTCGAGAAAATTGAACATTTACCATTGAATACAGACCTTTCTGCTGGCTCTGTATTTGACCTGAGCGGCCGCAGAATTGTCACTAGCAAACTCCCGAAGGGCCTTTACATCGTGAACGGCAAGAAGATATATGTGAAGTAATCACGTTAAAAAAATAAGGAGGCAAAAGCCTCCTTATTTGCTCATTGTGAGTGACGAGCGTTTGTCGCGGTTGTAGCTGCGATAATCGTCCATCTCTATCTCAACATCCGGTTCCGTCAGTTCGCCATCGTGCGGCAGGCGGAACCGCATATATTTAATGGAAATGCCGCGTGACAACCACTGCTGCTCGTAATAAGTGCGGATTGAGAGGTCGAGAGAAAAGTCCCCTCCCTTATACAAATCCTCCGTGCAAACCTCTACTGGCAGCTTATTCACTTCCGCCACATATTTTGTATATGTGAAGAGGAAGTTTGAGTCTGTCTTCAGATGAATAAGTCCTCCGTCTGCAAGGAAGCGGCGGTAGCGAGCAAGGAAATAAGAAGAGGTGAGGCGTTTGGTGGCTTTCTTCATCTGCGGGTCGGAGAAGGTGAGCCAGATCTCCTGCACCTCGCCCGGAGCGAAGAAGCGGTCGATAATCTCGATGTTTGTGCGCAGGAAAGCTACGTTCTTCAGCCCTTCCTGCAGAGACTCTGTGGCACCGCTCCACATACGCGCCCCCTTGATATCCACCCCGATGAAGTTGCGGTCGGGATAACGGCGGGCCAGCCCCACAGCATACTCTCCGCGTCCGCAGCCCAACTCCAAGACTATCGGGTTGTCGTTCTTGAAGAAATCCTCACGCCAGCGTCCACGCATCGGGCAGTTGACAGTGAGGCCCCTCTCTGACTCCCCCCGTGGGGGGGAGAACTGCTGTGAGGGGGAAAGTTGCTGAGACTTGACAGTTGAAGGAACGTCTTCGAACTTCCCCATAGGAAATTCGAAGACGTGCGGGTAGGATGCCATATCGGCAAACTTGGCCAGTTTTCCTTTACTCATGATTTTTTCAATTCATAATTCATAATTATTAATTCATAATTATAGCTGCGCGATGCGTCCCGCCAGGCAATTATGCATTATGACGTACTGATGAGCGAAGTCGAATAATTATGAATTATGCATTATGAATTGGTCATTCAATGACGACTGTAGTCCAGCCGTGGATGTCGGGCTCCTTGCCGTACTGGATGTCGATGAGCTTCTGGTAGAGACGGGTGCTGACGGGGCCGGGCTTGCCGTCTTTAGCAAACACATAGCTCTTGCCCGTCTGCGGGTCGTCGATGCGCTCGATGGGGCTGATTACGGCTGCTGTGCCGCAAGCTCCAGCCTCCTCGAAGGTCTCGAGCTCCTCCAGAGGAATCTGGCGGCGCTCAACCTTCATACCAAGGTCTTCTGCCAACTGCATCAGGCTCTTATTGGTGACAGAGGGCAGGATGCTGTGGCTCAGCGGCGTAACGTATGTATTGTTCTTGATACCGAAGAAGTTGGCTGCGCCGCACTCGTCGATATACTTCTTCTCGCGTGCATCGAGATAGAACTCGCAGGAGTAGCCCTGATCGTGAGCCCACTTGTTGGCACGGAGGCTGGCAGCGTAGTTGCCGCCCACCTTATAACAGCCGGTGCCGAGGGGTGCTGAGCGGTCGTAGTCGCGGGTGATAACGTAAGGAGTGGTGGAGAAGCCGCCTTTGAAATAAGGACCTACGGGAGAGACGAAGATCACGAACAGATAGTCCTGTGCGGGGTGAACTCCCACCTGTGCCGTGGTGCCGATAAGCAGCGGACGGACATACAGTGTTGCACCGCTCTCGTAGGGCGGGATAAAACGCTCGTTCAGACGAACCACCTTCTTCACCATCTCAACGAAAAGCTCGGTGGAAAGCTCGGGCATCACCAGTCCGCGGCAGGTCGATTGCAGACGGGCTGCATTCTCCTCGACACGGAAGATACGCACCTTTCCGTCGGGGCAGCGATAAGCCTTCAGACCCTCGAACGCCTCCTGACCATAATGCAGGCAGGTGGCAGCCATACTGAGGTTTATGTTAGGATCAGAGGTAATCTCTATTTCACCCCATTTGCCATCGTGATATGCGCAACGTACATTGTAGTCAGTCGGGATATAACCGAACGACAGATTCTTCCAATCAATTTCCTTCATATTTTTTTATTATTGGTTGCTAAAACGGCTGCAAAGGTACATTTATTTATTGTAATGAGGAAGAATATTCGCTTATTAATATCCAATATGCATAAAAATAACAAAAATCCTGCAAATATATACAGCTTATTCATAATAAAACGTTACCTTTGCGCCCGATTTGTCATAATAACAATTGAGAATTCCTACCTAACACATGAGCAAAAAGAATACACGTCAGGAAGTCATAAAGATGATAATTACGAGCCAGGCTGTTAGCAACCAGGAAGAGCTGTTGCAGGAGCTGTTCAAGGCCGGATTCCCATCGACACAGGCGACCCTGAGCCGCGACCTGAAGCAGATGCGCATAGTCAAGGCTCTCACCGAAGACGGCCAGTACGCGTATATGTTGCCGGGTGAGCAGCGCTACCGCCGCATCAGCGACACACACATAACAGCCAGCCGCATAAACCAGCTCAGCATGTTGAACATCCGCTTCAGCGGCAACATCGCTGTGATTCACACACCGCCCGGACACGCCTCGCACGTGGCCTACGACATAGACCGCGCCAACATCGCCGAGGTTATGGGCACAATTGCCGGAGACGACACCATATTCGTAGCTCTGACAGAAAACGCCAGCCGCCCGGACGTACTGGATCACATCGCAGCGATTATCCCCTACGGACAACTGCAAGTTCAATAGCCCATTTTCACCAAAAATCCACAACAATAAAACATGGACAATATAGAAATTCCACAAGACGATATACAGATCCTCATTGCTGACGAGCAACATGAGAAATATATCGACACAATCCTGAACACCATCGCCGAAGCTGCCAAGGACCGTGGTACTGGTATCGCCAAGCGTACCCACGAATATCTGGCCACGAAGATGCGCGAGGCTAAGGCCGTAATAGCTCTCTCGGAAGACGAGTTCGCCGGCTTCAGCTATATCGAGACCTGGGGAAACAAGCAATATGTGACCACCTCCGGCCTCATCGTGAGCCCGAAGTTCCGTGGACGCCACATCGCCAAGCGCATCAAGGACATGACCTTCTCTTTGGCTCGCACACGCTGGCCTCACGCGAAGATATTCTCCCTCACCAGCGGCGCCGCTGTGATGAAGATGAACACAGAACTGGGCTACAAACCCGTCACCTTCGCCGACCTCACGGACGACGAGGCTTTCTGGCGCGGCTGCGAGGGCTGCGTGAACGTGGATGTGCTTCACCGCACCGGCCGCAAGTACTGCATCTGCACCGCGATGCTCTTCGACCCGCAGGAAACCCTTCCCGCCAAAATCCCACAGGATGTAATCGAACGCATAAACCGTCTGGAGGGGAAGCCCAACCACATAGCCGAACTCCATGACTAAACGCTTCGGGTGGCTACCCTAGAAGCCACAGAAACATTAGACACAAATAAAAACAAAATAAAACTATGGAAAAAAAGAAAGTTGTAGTAGCCTTCTCCGGAGGGCTTGACACCAGTTATACCGTGATGTATCTGGCAAAAGAAATGGGCTATGAGGTTCACGCAGCGTGCGCAAACACAGGAGGTTTCAGCCCTGAGCAACTGCGCATAAACGAGGAAAACGCCTACAAGCTGGGAGCCACGAAGTATGTGACCCTTGACGTCACACACGAATATTATGAGAAGTCGCTGAAATATATGATTTTCGGCAACGTGCTCCGTAACAACTGTTACCCGATTTCCGTCAGCAGCGAGCGCATCTTCCAGGCCATCGCCATAGCTCGCTATGCCAACGAAATCGGTGCTGACGCCATAGCCCACGGCTCTACAGGCGCAGGCAACGACCAGATACGGTTTGACATGACCTTCCTCGTTATGGCCCCCGGAGTGGAAATCATCACCCTCACTCGCGACAAGAAACTCACCCGCAAGGAGGAAGTGGATTATCTGAACGCCCACGGCTTCAACGCCGATTTCGCCAAACTGAAGTATTCATACAACGTAGGTATATGGGGCACAAGCATCTGCGGCGGCGAACTCCTGGATGCCACTCAGGGACTGCCCGAAGAGGCTTATCTGAAACACCCCACCCGCACCGACGAGAGCCTGCTCCGCATCGAATTTGAGCGCGGAGAGATTGTAGGCGTCAACGGCGAACACTTCAACGACCGCGTGAAAGCCATCCAGAAGATCGAGGAGATCGGCGCCAGCTACGCCATTGGCCGCGACGCCAATGTGGGCGATACAATCATCGGTATTAAGGGTCGCGTAGGCTTTGAGGCCGCTGCACCGAAACTCATCATCGAGGCTCACCGCCTGTTGGAGAAATCCACCCTCTCCAAATGGCAACAGTATTGGAAGGATCAGGTCGCCAACTGGTACGGAATGTTCCTTCACGAGAGCCAATATCTCGAGCCCGTTATGCCGGATATCGAGGCTATGCTAACCTCCTCACAGCGCAACGTTACCGGCACCGCCATCCTCAAACTCCGTCCGCTCGGTTACGAGACAGTAGGCGTGGATTCCGTCAACGACCTCACCAAATCCAAGCTCGGAGAATACGGCGAGACACAGACGGGCTGGACTGCAGACGAGGCCAAGGGCTTCATCAAA
>Ga0247610_10003810_pt1 | contig 16312 bp, 13 predicted proteins | sample 174DNAGHGhighgp2_FD_193483 | JGI IMG/M metagenome (GOLD analysis project Ga0247610, IMG submission 193483) | Sheep rumen microbial communities from Palmerston North, Manawatu-Wanganui, New Zealand - 1742 DNA GHGhigh gp2 | ecosystem: Host-associated > Mammals > Digestive system > Stomach > Rumen... | reverse complement strand
CAAGTGATTACTTTGTAATCTACAAGAGAAAGTTCCACAAAGAGAACTGTTTTCGTTATACAAATCAATATTTCTCTTGATTTCTAATAGTTAATAACTCCTTACATTAATCTAATTGGAATTGCACCTGTGGCAAATAAGATAAATAACGTGACTATTATAAAAACAAGTGAAAAGTTAATTATTAACAAGACCCAACCTCTTTGGATTAAAATTTGGTTTTTTGGATTTGAGTGGCCAGCGATAACCAAATATAAACCAAGAGATAACGTTAGAATAAGACCAGCGATAACAATTATTGGTGTGAAGAATAATAAAAATATTCCTAATGAGCCAAATCCACCGTGTAAAAAGAAAGATAAAATTGTTAACGCTACTAAAAAGGAACATGAAACAATAGTAATTACTCGTCCAAATCTAAGTTTTATAGGGTTATATTTACCATCTTTCTTTTCTTTTCTACCTAACGCGAGAAAAACAATGCCAAATATTAACGCGACAATGAATGCAATGAAAATAATAATTTCAACAACTGGATTAAGCATCATATTGCTTAGTAGTTTAAGGAGTATTCTTATTATAAACAAGTCTTGAAACGATTACCAAATCGTGTATATACGCACCTAAAAATAAATTTATGTATTTTTATTAATATTTAAAAATAACTGTGATACAATGTCTCTGATTTGGGCGTTTTTACAAAAACGCTAGAAAGAGGAGAAATAAATATGTCAAATATCGACTTAAGCAAGTATGGTATTAAGGATGTGAAAGAGATTGTCTACAATCCATCCTATGAACTTCTTTTCGAAGAAGAAATGAAGAAAGAATTAACAGGTTTTGAGAAGGGTCAATTAACCGAGTTAGACGCTGTCAACGTTATGACAGGCATCTATACAGGCAGATCCCCTAAAGATAAATACATCGTTGTTGATGAAAATAGTAAAGACACTGTTTGGTGGACAAGCGAAGGCTATAAAAATGATAACCACCCAATGAGCGAAGATGTTTGGGCCAAAGTTAAAGCTTTAGCACAAAAAGAATTATCCAATAAGAGATTATTCGTTGTTGATGCTTTCTGTGGTGCTAACAAAGATACACGTATGGCAGTCCGCTTCATTATGGAAGTTGCTTGGCAAGCTCACTTTGTGAGAAATATGTTCATCAAACCAAACAAAGAAGAATTAAAGAATTTCAAACCAGATTTTATCGTTTATACAGCCTCATTAGCCAAAGTCGATAATTATAAAGAATTAGGATTAAATAGCGAAACATGTGTCGCCTTTAATATCACAAGCCGTGAACAAGTTATCTTAAATACTTGGTACGGTGGTGAAATGAAAAAAGGTATGTTCTCCATGATGAACTACTATTTACCACTTAAAGGCATTGCTTCCATGCACTGCTCCGCTAACACCGATATGAATGGTGAAAATACCGCCATTTTCTTTGGTTTAAGTGGTACTGGTAAAACAACATTATCAACTGATCCAAAGAGATTATTAATCGGTGATGATGAACATGGCTGGGATGACAATGGTGTCTTCAACCTCGAAGGTGGTTGCTATGCTAAAGTCATTAATCTAGATAAAGAAAGTGAACCAGATATTTATAATGCTATCCGTAGAAACGCTTTATTAGAAAACGTTACTGTTGATGCAAATGGCAAGATTAATTTCGCGGATAAATCTGTCACAGAGAATACACGTGTCAGCTATCCTATCAATCACATTGAAAAGATTGTTAAACCAATCAGCCATGGCCCACACGCTAAAAACGTTATCTTCTTGAGCGCTGATGCTTTTGGTGTTCTCCCACCAGTTAGCATTCTTACTCCAGAACAAACACAATATTATTTCTTAAGTGGTTTCACCGCCAAATTAGCGGGTACCGAAAGAGGTATTACAGAACCAACACCAACATTCTCCGCTTGCTTTGGTCAAGCTTTCTTGGAATTACATCCAACAAAATATGCCGAAGAATTAGTTAAGAAGATGAAAGTCAGTGGTGCTAAAGCTTATTTAGTTAACACTGGTTGGAACGGCAGTGGCAAACGTATTTCTATTAAAGATACACGTGGTATCATCGATGCTATTTTAGATGGTTCCATTCTCAAAGCACCAACAAAGAAAATTCCAGTTTTCGATTTTGAAGTTCCAACTGAATTACCAGGTGTTGATCCAAAAATCTTAGATCCAAGAGATACATATGCTGATCCAAAGATTTGGGATGAAAAAGCCGCTGATTTAGCTTCAAGATTTGTGAAAAACTTTGTCAAATATGAATCTAACGAAGCCGGTAAAGCTTTAGTTAAAGCAGGACCAAAGGTTAAATAAATTTATGGGTGTAAAAATTGTTGAAACCGGCCTTAGGGATGGCCACCAATCTTTATTCGCTACAAGAATGAACACTGAAGAAGTTCTTTTAGCGCTTAAAGAACTCGATCAAGTTGGCTACCACGCTATTGAAATTTGGGGTGGTGCAACATTTGATTCATGTTTAAGATTCTTAAACGAAGATCCATGGGAAAGATTAAGATTAGCAAAGAAAGTTTGTAAGAAAACCAAACTTCAAATGCTTTTCCGTGGTCAAAATATTTTAGGCTACAGACATTACGCTGACGATGTCGTTGAAAAGTTTGTCGAAAAATCCATTAAGAACGGTATTGATATCATTCGTATTTTTGATGCTTTAAACGATATCCGTAACTTAGAATGCGCTGTTAAAGCCACAAAAAAATATGGTGGTGAATGTCAAATTGCTTTAAGTTATACAACCTCACCAGTCCATACAGTTAAATACTATGTTGATTTAGCTAAAGAAATCGAAAAGATGGGCGCTGATAGTATTTGTATTAAAGATATGGCAGGCGTTATGCTTCCAACCGCAGCTTATGAATTAATAAGCGCTTTAAAGAAAAATACTAAATTACCTATCGAATTACATAGTCACTGCACAGGTGGTTTATGTGAAATGACATATTTAAAAGCCATTGAAGCTGGTGTTGATATTGTCGACTGCGCGATCAGCCCATTAAGTGGTGGTACATCTCAACCATGTACAGAATCACTTAACTTCGCACTTCAAGGCACAGAATATGATCCAAAATTAAATGTGGAAATGCTTAATGCTGCCGCGGCTAAATTAGCCCCAGTTAAAGCTAAATACATCGCTAACGGTTTACTTAATCCGAAAGTCTTATCCGTTAACGCTAACATTATTAAGTACCAAGTTCCTGGAGGCATGTTATCTAACTTAATTAATCAACTTAAGCAACAAGATGCTTCTGATCGGCTTGATGAAGTTTTACAAGAAGTGCCTAATGTCCGTAAAGATATGGGTTATCCTCCACTTGTTACGCCATTAAGCCAAATGGTTGGTACACAAGCAGTGTTAAATGTTCTTTCTGGTGAAAGATATAAAATTGTGCCGAAAGAAATTAACGATTATTTACATGGTAAATATGGTAAAGCTCCTGCGCCAGTTAATGAAGAAATCCGTCATAAGATTATTGGCGATGACAAAGTCATCACCTATCGTCCAGCGGATGATCTTAAACCAGAATTTGAAGAATTAAAGAAACAATATAAAGGCATTGCAAAGAGCGATGAAGATGTTTTATCTATCGCTTTATTTGGTGATGTCGCTATTAAATTTATCGAGCAAAGAAACGAAGACGCAATTCCAACGCTCATCCATGTTGAGGCATAGTTATGGTTATACTTGAAAATGTTTGGAAGGATTGGGAAAGCATGAATGTCGGCGAGGCCTTTTTAGTAGCCCTCGTTGCTATTCTTATTGTTTTCTTAGTTCTCGCTATCATTATCTTTGTCACATGGGTTATGCAAAAGAGCATGGAAAAAATTGATGCTAAAACCAACATTTTGCCACGCGACGAAAATAAAATTCTTAGCGAAGATGAAAACGCTGTTGTTGCCGCTTTAGTAGCGTCAATGGAATTTTATAGAGAAACAGGCAAAGAAGTGCGCATTGTTTCAATTAAAAGAATTGAGGATTAAGGTATGAAGATTTATAAAATTAAAGTTAACGGTAAATCATATCGTGTTGAATTAGAAGCAATTGAACAAGTTGATACTGTTCCATTGGAAGAAAAGAAGAAACAAGAATCCAAGAAAATCGTCAACAACGATGGTGGTAAGGAAGTCGTTTCTCCAATCCAAGGTCAAGTTACCAATGTTAAAGTCAAAGTTGGTGACAAAGTGCAAAAAGGCGATGTGTTATTAATTATTGAAGCCATGAAGCTTGAAAATGAAGTCGTTTCTCCATTTGAAGGTCAAGTAGCACAAATTTTAGTGACTAAAGGCCAAAACGTGAAGGCAAAAGAGCCAATCGTTATTGTCGAATAATGGATTAAAAGATTATGGAAAAATTTTTTAATACAATAGCAGCATTTTTCCAACATTCCGGCATAGTCTCCTTCTTTACTGAAGGTCTATGGCTCAATATCGTCATGATTGTGGTGGCGTGTGTTTTGCTATTCCTTGCCATCAAAAAAGATTTTGAACCATACTTGTTACTTCCTATTGCCTTTGGTATGTTGCTCGTCAACTTACCACAAGTTGGACAAGAAATATTCCAGAAGGGGGCAACAACATATAACGCAGTATCGTTAGGCGCTGAAATTGGATTAGATTCACAGCTTGTGCAAACTCATATTTTTGGCACAGCCCAAAATTTAACCACAGAACAGTTAAACAATATTGTTTTAGCGGATTCAGTAGATGTTTTTATACAAAACTTATCTACAGCCGCTGGCATAACTATTGACGAAGCAAAAAGAGTTGCTGAGGCTATACAGCACTTGTATAGCTATGACTATAACGGTATATTTGGATTTTTATATTATGGAGTTAAGTGGGGCATTTATCCATGTCTCATCTTCCTCTGTATTGGTGCGACCACTGACTTTGGTCCACTTATCGCCAATAAGAAAACAATGCTTTTAGGCGCGGCAGCGCAAATTGGTATTTTCATCACATTTATCGGTGCTATTGGGTTAGGCAATATGTTCCCAGGCCTACAATGGAATGCACGTACCGCTTCTGCGATTGGCATTATTGGTGGTGCGGATGGCCCAACCGCCATCTTAGTTACAACAAAACTAGCGCCAGATAAATTATCCGCTATCGCCATTGTTGCTTATTCATACATGGCTTTAGTGCCAGTTATTCAACCTCCAATTATTAGACTTCTTACCACAAAGAAAGAACGTCAAATCAAAATGGAAACACCACGTGAAGTTTCTAAAACCGAAAAGATTCTTTTCCCAATCGTGGTTACTGTTATCACAATCTTAATTGTTCCAAGCGCCGCTCCATTAATTGGTTGTTTAATGCTTGGTAACTTAGTTAAAGAATCCGGTGTTGTACCAAAAATCACACAAACACTTGCTAATTCATTGATGTATATTATTACCATCTTATTAGGCGTTTGCGTAGGTATGACCGCTGATGCAGCAACATTCTTAACACCTTCTACACTTCTTATCTTCGTATTAGGCATCTTTGCCTTCTCAATTGCGACTGCAGCTGGTGTCTTGGGTGGTAAGGTCATGTGCTGGGTTACAAAAGGCAAAGTTAACCCAATGATTGGTGCCGCTGGTGTTAGCGCTGTTCCTATGGCCGCCCGTGTTGTCCATAAAGAAGGCTTAAGAGAAGATCCGACAAACTTCTTATTAATGCATGCGATGGGACCAAACGTTGCGGGTGTTATCGGTTCTGCTGTTGCGGCTGGTGTCTTACTCCTCTTATTCTAAAAACAAAACAATAAGTCTTCGCTTAAAGCGGAGGCTTTTTTGTTTTACAATATGCTCATGAAATATCAAAAAATTCACTTTAACGAAATTGATTCAACGAATAATTATTTAAAAAATTCTTATCGTTTATTAAACAATTTCACTTTTGTATCCGCTGATTATCAATCTAAAGGAAAAGGACGAAACAATCGTGTTTGGACTAGTAAGCCAGGCGAGAATTTAATGTTTTCCTTTTTGATTAAAGATAAAAGTTTAATAGTGCATGCTCCCATTATTTCTCTTTTAACCGCTATTGAGGTGGCTAAATTACTTGAGACATATAAAATACAAAAAGTTAGCGTAAAATGGCCTAACGATGTCTTAATTGCTGATAAAAAGGTATGTGGCATTCTTGCTGAAGGAGAATTACCCAACTACTTAATCGTAGGTGTTGGTATTAATGTTAATCAAAAAGATTTTCCTGCTGATTTAAGAAGACCTGCGACATCGTTGTCTTTAATGCTTAACGAAGATATTGATATTGATGAATTAAGAGATAAATTATTTAATCAAATAGTTAGTTCGTTAATAAATTTAGAGTTTGATAAGAAATTAGATTATTTTAGAAAACATAATTATTTGCTAAACAAGCGTGTTAAAGCAACATTTGACAATCAAGAATTTATTGGTGAAGTAATTGGTATAGATGATAGTTTTTGCTTACAAATACAAAGCCGAGATGTTGTTTTAAACATCGATAGTGGTGAAATTGAAATACTATAATTCTTTCTGAAGAAAGCAATAAGTGATAGTCTCTTAATATGAAATTGTTAAATCATGATATCAAAGCGGTCATATTCGATATGGATGGAACTTTAATTGATTCCACCGGCCTTTGGCATGAAATAGATAAAGCATTCTTTTCTAAAAGAAACATGGAATTACCTTTAGATTACGCTCAACACATAGTCCATCTAGGTTTAAAACAAGCTGCTATTTATACAAAAGAAACTTATAACATAAAAGAAAGTCCTAACGAAATTATGGATGAATGGCATCAAATGTCCGTGGATATGTATAAAAACGATGTGATGCTTAAACCTGGTGCAATAGAAATATTGGAACTTTTTAAAAGAAACAATCTTAAGATGGCCATAGCTACCGCTAATGACGAAGAGCTATACATGCCATGCATTGAAAGATTAGGCATCGGCAAATATTTTGATTTCATCGCTGATGTTAATAACGTTAAAGAAGGCAAACAAAGCGCTAAGATATATGAATATTTAGCAGAGCAAATGCATGTTAATAAAGAAAATATTTTGGTTTTAGAAGATATGCCTACTTGTATTAAAACTGTTAATTCCGCCGGATTTATTACTATCGCAGTTAATGATAAAGCATCGGAAAAATACGATCGAGAAAAGAAAGATAATTCTTTGTTATTTATTAATAATTTCTTTGAATTAATTGATACTTTAAACGAGTAATATTGTTGTAATATAATTTGAACCATTTGGTGGTAGGACCACTAACGCCTCGAAAGAGGTGGTTTCTTTGCTAAAAGAATATCAAGCAAAAGAACTACCAGTTTTTTGGTCTAAAGTTCCATTGTTAATTGATGAAGTATTATCTAGAGTAAATTAACGTTATATTTTTTAAATTCTTTGATATCTTCTTCTGGCCAATAGGAGGATTGCACTTCTCCGATGTGGATCTTTTTTAACAGATACATACATAGCCTAGATTGACCAATGCCGCCGCCTATTGAAAGAGGCAATTCATCATTTAGTATTTGTTGATGATATGGCATCTTTAGTTTATATTCTTCTTTTTTGGCTTTGAGCTGTTTTAATAATGATTCTTTGTTCACTCTAATGCCCATGCTAGATAATTCAAAAGCAATTTGAAGCGGTTCATACCATAACAATATGTCACCATTTAATTTCCAATCATCATAGTCCGCTGCACGGGAATCATGAGGTTGGCCATCTTTTAATTTACCGCCTATTCCAATTAAGAACACCGATCCGCATTCCTTGCATATTGCATTTTCTCTTTCTTTTCTAGAAAGATTTGGATATTTAGCCTCTAATTCTTTTGTAGTTATAAAAACAATATCTTTTGGCAAGTCACTTTGTAAAACAGGATATTTTTTAATCAATACGCTGTATGTTTTAATGAAAGCCTTATATATTCTTTTGACAACTTTTTTGAGCGTGGAAAGTTTTCTTTCTTCTGACGAAAGTCTCCTTTCCCAGTCCCATTGGTCAACATATAAAGAATGAAGATTATCCAAGTCTTCAAATCTTCTGATTGCGTTCATATCAGTATATAAGCCGTCGATATTGTATTTATTTAGTGCATATCTTTTCCATTTCGCTAAAGATTGAACAATTTCTAAATTTGTTTCATCTTCATTAACAATGAAAGAAACCGCCTTTTCAAAGCCGCTTAAGTTGTCATTTAAACCTGTTTCTGGCTCAACAAACAAAGGAGCGCTTACTCTCATAAGTTTTAATTCTTTAGCTAGTTCTCTTTCAAAAGTATCTTTGATAAGTTTAATTGCTATTTGTGTATCCACTAAGTCGAGAATACTTTGATAGTTTTTTGGATAGATGTTGCTTTTCATTTATATAATTTCTTTCTTCTTGTTGTTTTTGTAGATGGTGAATTTAATTTCAATATCACCATCCATTTCAGGTTCACTCTCTTTAATAAGTTCAAAATCTTTTTCTTCGTCTAAATTAACAAAGAAAACCTCCGCACCTCCGTCGGCGTTAACTTTGGTTAGATATACTTCGTCAACATATGGAAGCGTTTGTCTATAAATAGAAGCACCACCAATAACGAAAACAGTATCACGTACTGCGTGTTTTTTCATTTCTTTGAGAAAGTCTTCGAAAGTATGAACATTAATTACGCCTTCATAGTTGTGGGTGGGGTCCTGACTAAGAACGATATTGGTTCTATTTTTTAGCGGTCTGCTACCAGGGAATGATAATAAAGTATTTTCACCCATACAAACAACATGATTCAAAGTTGTTTCACGGAAGAATTTCATATCTTTAGGCAAAGAGAAAAGAAGGCCGTTTCTTTTACCAATACCATATTTTTTATCACAATTAAGAATGCTAATAATCATATTAGATGGCCACCGGGATCTTCTTATCCAATGGTTCGTATTCGTAATCAATAAGTTCGAAATCTTCTAATTTGAAATCATAGAAGTCTTTAACATTTGGATTAATTTTTAATTTAGGAGCTTTGTGCTGTGGTTTAGAGATAACTTCTTTAACAATATCGACGTGTCTATCATAAATATGAGCGTCAGCGATAACGTGTACGAGTTCACCTGCTTTTAAACCAGATACTTGGGCAAACATCATAAGTAAGATAGCGTATTGCAAAACATTCCAGTTATTCGCGGTTAACATATCATTACTTCTTTGATTCAAGATACCGTTTAATGTATCGCCGCTGACATTAAAAGTCATGGAATAAGCACATGGGTATAAGCCCATTTCATGTAAATCTTCAAAATTATAAATATTAGTCATAATTCTTCTGGATTGAGGATTATGTTTTAAATCAAAAAGAACGCGATCAACTTGGTCAAATTCACCTTCTGGGTAAATAGACTTCTTTGCTAATTGATAGCCATAAGCTTTACCTATTGAACCATTTTCATCTGCCCAGGAATCCCAAATATGCGAGTTTAAATCATGAATGTTATTTGATTTCTTTTGCCAAATCCATAAAAGTTCATCTAAACAGCTTTTAAAAGCAGTTCTTCTTATTGTTAAAATTGGTAATTCTTCTTGCAAATTGTAACGGTTAACAATACAAAACTTTTTAACTGTGTGAGCGGGAGTGCCATCTTCCCAATGAGGTCTCACTTTTAAGTTTGTATCCCAAAAACCATTTTCAAGAATGTCTTTCATATTGGCCACAAAGATTTCATCAGCTTTTGACATGTTAAATACCTCGCTACGTATCATTATATTGAAAATCTTTCTTTTCTTAAAGAAAAAGAACAATTCTTTTCATACAGTTATTTATAAACAATAAAAAAAGCGAGAAAAACACAGTTTAAAAACTTTTAGTATTTTTTCTAAAAATAAAAAAAGTATTTTATAATATTTATATGCGCACGCTCCTAGAGGGACAAAAAAACATCATTGTCGCGGATTATATTTATCATTCCGCTCTTTTTGCATTTAAAAACAATCATAGCGATTTAGATCTTAAGATCATTACGCGTAACGAATTAATTAATAAAGTATCTTATTCTTTTAAAAAAGATCCGATTCCATTTTTGATCGAAAATGGCTATGGCTACAAAAAGGCTAAAAAACTAATTGATATATTATTAACTAGTGACGTTAACAAAGAACAATCGTTAAAACAATTATTCGATATTCTTCTTAAAAAAGATTATTTGATTAAAGATGAATATGGCTTATACGAACTAATTAATTCAAAAGTCTATTTATTTGAATTGGATAATGATTTATCTATTTGCGAATTATTAAAAAGAAGTGGGGTAGCATATGATTATCTCCATTTTTCTGATTTAAATATCCAACCAACCCTTTCTTTTATAACGCCCAATGTTATTTATTTTGAAAATAAGATGTCGCAATATTTCTACATCTTTTCTTTAATTAGAGACCGAGCGTTAATCGACGTTAATCAAAGAAATCGTATCATTGTCGATGGGGAAGAAGATTTGTTCTATATCAAAATCATGAGCGAGTTATTCAATACCCCGGTTTGTTACATACAAGAAAGACCATTAATTGGTATTAAAGCGGTAAAAGATAAAATTAATAAGATATACGCTAGTAAATCATTTGCCTTTACTGAAGAAGAACTTAATGATGAAGATGTTAAGTTTTTAAAACAAAATATTGAATATTACGGTTTAGATAAAATTGGTGACTTTAAATATAGCTACGCTAATTTATTAGAAATAGTTGCAAACAAAGTGTCGAAAGAAACCATTGGCGATCGAGGCGTAATTATTTCCAATTATTTAGTTATTGATAGTAAATATTGTACATATGTGACTAACTTCACTTCGAAAAAATACTATCGCATTTATTCAGATGATAATGTTTTTCCTGACATCACGTTAAAAGAAATAGGCTATAACACTAGTTACAATAGAAGTTCGATAGATAAAACAAAATGTCTAAATTTCTTAAAGTTTAATAATATCTCTGTTGTTTCACGTGTTAAAAAGCATCTTGATGAAACTATCTTTGATTCCCCGTTTATTCAAGAACTTACTTGGAGAAATATCCGTTTTGAAGACGAACTACCAATGCCTTCTTTAACTCGTCCCGCCGCAATGTTATACGCTGCTATTTTGCGTGATAGATCAAACATCAGAGATATTACTCTCTTCAATACTGATTACACCAGTGCTTTTAAAGGCATCGAATGTGGTGACGACTTTAAAAAAGCATCTTGGTCAGTCACCAATTTAGAAACATATATCAATTGTCCGTTTAAATACTTTTTAAACATCCTTATTCCTTTAAAAAAAGACGACTACACAAAAAGATATAACGGCACATTTATACATAAAGTTTTTGAAAAATTTAATCACGCTGATTTTTCAATTGATAACGCTTTTAAAGAAGGCGAAGTGGCGTTTTATAAGCAATTTGAAAAAGATGGAATTGAACCCACTAACGAGGATAAGGCTTCCTTGGAGGTTCTTAAACACTGGTTATCTAATTTTATCAAAACTTATGAAAAGACTAGACACGGTATATCGTTTGCCTCTCCGGTTGAAAATGATTATGAATTAAAAATTAACTTTTCTTTAGAAGATAAAGATAAAAGTGTTTATAACTTTAGAGGTGTCATCGATAAAGTAATTGTTTCAGAATATAACGGTAAGAAATATTATTCGATTTTAGATTATAAAACCGGAGCTGAAGATTTTAATCCTTTTGAGACTTTCTTAGGAAAATCAATTCAGCTTCCTCTTTATTACTACGCGATTGAAAACAGCATTCAGCCTGATTTCTACACTAAGGGAGCTTCTTTTGGTGGTTTTTTCATTCAGCATGTTTTCTTTAACACAATTAAGTCTGCTCTAAAAGCTAGTGGATCATCCTATTTATCGGAGAAAACGTTAATTAATAACTCTCGTTATCAAGGCTTGAGTAATATGGATTCTAACTATATTGCTTCTATGGATTTAAGCGCTATTAAAGATGATGGAAGTGTTAATAAAAAAGGAACAACTCTTTTACAAATTAAACATCAATTTTCAGATTTTGACGCTGATGAAGTAATCGTTGATAGTAAGAAAGTGCTTTTGGAAAAATACAATTTATCTTATTTGCTAGAGGATTCTAAGCACGGTGCTTTAGCGACAATAAGATGTATTTCTAAAGGCAAGTTCGATATTTCACCAACCTCTTTCTCTTTGGATAATTTTAATGAAGAACAACTAGTGTGTAATTATTGCCCTTATCACGCAGTTTGTTATCACAATAAGTACCGCGATCCAATCGACTACTCGAGAGCGATATTACAACACTTTCAAAAAGGAGATAAGTTAGAATGAACTTTAACAAAGATCAATTAAACGCCATTAATTCTCCTTTAAGTAAAGATGTTTTAGTAGCGGCTGGAGCAGGTTCTGGTAAGACAAACACATTAAAAGAAAAAGTATTCACCATTATTGAAAGTGGCCAAGTTAAACCAAGCGAACTGCTTATTTTAACTTTCACTGATAATGCCGCTCATGAAATGAGAGAAAGAATACTCGAAAGAATGAAAAACGGTGCCAGTGAAGATGTTGTTAATCAGATTAGTTCCGCTCACATTCAAACTTTTGATTCTTTTGCTCGTTATTTGGTTGTTTCTAACGCTGATTATTTAGGAATATCTTCTAATGTTAATTTAGCTAATAGCGATGTTATAGCGGCCAAAAAGAACGAACTTCTAACGGAAATATTCAAAGAATATTACGACGACGAAGATAAAAGAAATAGATTAATAAGGACACTAAAGAAATTTAATTTATTTGGCGATAAGGCCACTAGAAAAGTTGTTTTAGATTTATTTAATAATTTAGAAAAATTAACGCTAGAAAGAAAAGAACAAATCATTAATCATTATGACGAACTATACTTAAGTGACGAAAGTATTAGAAAAGTAATCGATGAATTCATAAACGAAAATAAAAAAATCGTTATTGAAACAATCAAAGAAGCTTACTTCATCGAACAGCACTATGATGTATTAGAAAATGACAATCCGTCTTTATTAAAACAAGTATTCGATAATCCATCTTCATTTAACATCGATTACAAAACATGTAATTTTTATAATCAATCATTTAATCAAGTCATTTATCAAGAACTCAAATCGCTTCTTTTATTAGATGGACAACAATTTGTCACAAAGATTAATGATATCGCTTTTGATGAAACGTTATTTCCGAAGAAAGTTTCTAAAAAAGAATTTGAAAATGAAAAAGACATAGCCGTAAATAGTGTTTTTAGATCATTGTTTAAAGGCGAGAATAAAAAACTAGCTAATGTCTTATTAATCGATAAACATTTAGAAAACGAGATAGCTAAGATTAGATATTTTAAAGACGATATCGCCATTCTTTTAGAAATGGTAAATGAATTAAGCAATCGTCTTTTAGATTATAAATACACAACCAATTCCTTTGAGTTTAATGACATTTTGCGAATGGCGGTTTCTCTTTTAACTAACGATAAATATATAGACATCGCCATTAAGGTTCGTGAACAGTTTAAATTCATCATGGTGGATGAATATCAAGACACCAATGATTTTCAAGAATTGATTATTAACAGTCTTACTAAAAAGAAAAAAGACGGAACACGTGCACATCTTTTCGCCGTCGGCGACGCTAAACAAGCCATCTATGGATTTAGAAATTCTAAAGTTGAATTATTTAAGGATAGAGAGCGTTTATATGACGATGACGGTGACGAACATGAAGTTATTTTAATGTCTAAGAATTACCGCTCCACAAAAACACTATTAAGCGATATTAATTACATATTCTCATTTTATATGACTCTCAATCATGGTGGCATTGACTATGCCTATGGAAGCGAGTCTTTGCAATACGATGACGAACACGGACCATACAACAAATATCCTTATAGTCAAAGCGGAGTATCTCGTATTACATCTGTTTCTGGTTTTAAAAACGATTCATATTTCGATGGCCCTTTGATGTGGGAAATCCACGCTATCGCTAAGGATATCCAAGACAAGATAGAAAATCATTTCAAAGTATATAGACGCACAAAAGATGGTGGAGCATTAGAAGATTGTACGTATAAGGACTTTGTCATCATTATGAGAACAAGCCGCGATTTTAGACAGTTCCAAGAAGTGTTTAAATCATCTGGCGTTCCTTTAAATAATAAATTAAAAACAGATTTACAAGAAATTAACGCTATTTTGTTAATTCAATCTTTGGTGGAGCTTATTGTCCATGAATTATGTGGCATTGAGTGCGAAAAAGCTTTGCTTTTTGCCTCTTTAGCCCGTAGCTATATTTACGAATACGATGATCAAAGGCTATATGACATTCTTAAGTATCATGATGAAAGTAAAATGGATGAAGATCGAATCATGGTGGATGTTAAATCTTTTGCCGAGCGTAATAAAGATAAAACCGCTTTTGAGTTATTTGTTAATATGCTTAACGACTTTAAAGTCGTGGAAAAATTACATCTTCTTGGTGATATAGAAGATAACGTTAGCAAAATAGAATCTTTATCTAAAATTCTTAGATTGCAGGAAGCGATGGGTGATAACTTATACGACTTTGTAAACCTATTGAGAACGATTAATAGATATTCCCTTTCTTTAGCGAGTGATACGACAGTTAAAATGGGTAATGCTGTAGATATGATGACAATCCATGCCTCAAAAGGATTAGAAAACAAAATTGTTTATTTGCCTATCAGCTGTAACCAATTATCACAAGGTAGCAACATTGATAAAGCCGATTACATCTTTTCTGAAAAGTATGGAATTATTCTTCCTTACTATAATTATGATGCCAGTAATGTTGATGAAGACGGCAATATCAAAGATGTTTTAATCGACACGTTACCTAGTTTTCTTGTTTCTGATAAGGAAAACAATCCCGAAAGAGATGAACATGTGCGTCTATTTTATGTTGCCCTTACCCGTGCTGAAAACATAGTTTATATTGTTGGTGATAAAGATCAAAGTGTTGACAACAAAAAGAAAGAAACCCTTTACGGCATGCTTTCTTATTTGCCGCATTATCAAAAAATAGATGAACAATATGCTTTAGATAAAATTAATAGAGGCGAGATAGATAAAAAATTATACGGTCAATATCTAAATACTATTGAATTAATCAAAAGCGTAGAACTATTACGGGCAAATAAAATTGATGCTGATACATATAAGTTGTACAACAAATTATTTTATGAGAAATATGTTGGCAAACTTAATAGCCTTCTCAAACAACAAATCTTAAGCATCTTTAAAGATTCGTTTAGAAGTTTTTATTTGCGATTTGTTTCCATGAACCGCGATCCAATTATTGACGCTGCAATATATGCTTTATTTAAGTATAACTGCGAAATTGTGAGCATAGAGGAATTGGATGGGATGGTTAAAAACGACCCATCTGTCAAGTTCGATTTAGACGATGAAATAGAAATGTTTGTTAACGCTGTGATTAATAAAACTTATACGTATTTTGCCACCGTCACAGCGGCTAAAGAAATGGCCAAAAAGGAAGAAAACGATATACCATATGGCCTATTTGATGTTTTGATGCCTGTTTTTGTGCGCTTCTTTGATAACCAAAAACGTTTCCTTTTTGAATCATATCAAAACAATAATTACCAAGATGAAATTATCACTATCGACCACAACTCCTTTATAGAAGAAGATGATTATGATAGTGCAGAAGATTTAATTGAAAAAACACAAGCTATTAACTTTAGTAATAAAGTAGTTGATTTTCCACCAATTATTAAACAGCGTGCTTCAAAAGAAAAAGAATATGACGAAAACATTGAAGAAGAAGTGCCTAATTTTGTTTTAGATCGAGGCACATATCTACACCGTTTAATGGAACTAGTTAATTTTGTGAGCAAAGACACTTCTTTCATAAAAAATGAAAAAGATAGAAAGATTATTGATAATGTATTAAATAACAAAATCTTTGAAGGTTTAGAAAACGCAAAGATTTATAAAGAATATGGCTATTATGATGAAGTCTTACAAACAACAGGCTTTATTGATTTGCTGTATTTTAAAGATGATGAATGCTATATCGTTGATTATAAATCGCGTTCAATTGATGACGAGGCTTACATTCGTCAACTTCATATTTATCAAAGAAATATTGAATCCTTATTTAATATTAAAAAAGAGAAAATGCATTTATATCTTCTTTCATTAATCGAAAATAGAATTAAGGAGGTTGATTGTGAATGAATATTAAAACATTAATTGTTTATGAAGATGAAAATATTATTATCGTCAATAAAC
>Ga0247610_10003809_pt1 | contig 16312 bp, 14 predicted proteins | sample 174DNAGHGhighgp2_FD_193483 | JGI IMG/M metagenome (GOLD analysis project Ga0247610, IMG submission 193483) | Sheep rumen microbial communities from Palmerston North, Manawatu-Wanganui, New Zealand - 1742 DNA GHGhigh gp2 | ecosystem: Host-associated > Mammals > Digestive system > Stomach > Rumen... | reverse complement strand
ATTCACTTATGCTCCATTCCTTTGTCCATCTGTAATATGGTGAATTAATATCAAAAGAAGGAACTTTGACTTCATAAAATTCTTTTGCTTTTTCTTCTTCATTCAACGGTTCAAAGTCTGCTTTATCAGGCACCGCTGTTAAATACGGCTTATGCGGAGCCGGAAATATTTTTGAACTTGAATCAGAAAACGCATTTGAATAACTTTCCGTATAACCTCCGGCTGTAGAACTATAAAGTGCTAAAATCAATTCATTATCATAAAGAGCCACAATACCATCTGTTTCCATAACTGCACGTGTTGCCAAATCTTCTTCTGTATTAACACCAAAATATACTTGGCTTGCAACACTATCAACTACGTTAAATTCTTTATATGCCTGAGTTCTTGGTGTTAATACATAATTTCTGGCAGCAACAGCCTGAGCTTTTAGCGCTTCTAACCCAAAAGAAACTGGCATTTCGTTTGGTACAACACCTTTTAAATAATCTTGTATTTCGATAAGGTTAATAAGATAAAATCCGCTAAAATCACTTTTTTGAACAAATTCAAAAGCACCATGATAAAGCGCAGGCTTTCCTTTTCGAAGAAGTCCTTTTACTCCTAAAACACCTTGCGGACAAATAACAACACAGTCTCTGATATGTTTTCCATGCCCGTTTATTCCGAAAATCAAAGAAGAAGTACCTTGTCTTATATAAATTTCCGTATTTGCGGGAACTTTAAGTATAACATTATGAGTTTCTCTGTCACAAATCTCGCATTCTGCAGTTCCGTATATTGTTACTTCTTGTTTTAAAACATTTTGGAATTTATTATCTGTAAGTCCGACTCTTACTATATCGCTTCTTACTGTTTCCGCAATAACTTGCGGAAGTGCAAACATTAATAACAATGCCGATAACAATAAAATTTTTGTTATTTTACTTCCCAAGTTGTTCCTTCCTTTGAATCTTTTAATATAATTCCTGCTTTATCAAGCGCTATTCTTATTTTGTCCGCAACATCCCAATTCTTTTCGGAACGGGCTATTTTTCTTTTTTCAATTATTTGTTCCATTGATTCAAAATCTTCTCCCAAAGATGAAGAAATTTTTTCAAGAACGGATTTCAATTCTTCTTCGGATAATTGAACCTTGTCAAACTTAAAACCTAATGTTTCTGCAAGCTTTCTTAATAAAGTGTATGCATAAGGAATATTTTTATTAGCTTTATTTGTCAAATCAAATAAAACTGCGAGCGCTTTTGATGAATTTAAATCATCATCCATAGCGTCAACAAATGCCTTATATTCGTCATATTGTGTTATATCAATATTTTTTATTTCTTTATCTACCCCTGCGTTAAGCATTCTTTTCACACCTGCTTGCGCGGATTGAAGAGCTTCATCCGAAAATTCAACCGGCATTCTGTAGTGATTTGTAAGAATAAAAAAACGTATTGTATTTGAATCATAATTTTTGAGTAAATCATCAATAGTTAAAAAATTACCCAATGATTTTGACATTTTTTCTTTGTTAATTGTTACAAAACCGTTATGAAGCCAATAATTAACAAACTTGCATCCGTTTGCACACTCTGATTGTGCTATTTCATTTTCATGGTGAGGGAATATTAAATCTGCTCCGCCGGCATGGATATCAATCGTTTTACCTAAGTATTTTCTGCTCATTGCGGAACACTCAATATGCCATCCAGGACGTCCTACTCCCCAAGGTGAATTGTATCCAAATTTTTCATCTTTTTTCCATAAAGCAAAATCCAGAGGATCTTCTTTTTGTTCCCCAACTTCTATTCTTGCACCGCTTTCTAACTGGTCAATCGGCTGGCCTGAAAGAGAACCGTATCTGCCGAATTTTTTAACTCTAAAATAAACATCGCCGTCAGCAACATAAGCAAAACCTTTATTTATCAAATCTTTGTTCATAGCAATCATTTCGCCTAATGTTTTTGTTGCAAAAGGTTCAATATCAGGAGACAAATTATTAAGCGCTTTCATACTTTCCGAAAACTTGCCATACCAATATTTTGATACTTCTTCGGGTGTTTTGCCTTCTTTTTCCGCTTTTTTAAGAATCTTATCATCTACATCAGTTACATTTCTGCAATATGTAACATCATAACCTTTAAATTTTAAATACCTGTATAAAACATCCCACGTGATATAGCATCTTGCATGGCCTAAATGTGCATTATCATAAACAGTAGGACCGCAAACATACATTTTAACTTTATTATCTTCAATCGGTTTAAATTCTTCGTTTTGATTTGTATATGTATTATGTAATTTTAGCATTGTTTACTCCCTCGGATATTATATGAAATATATTATATCAAAACAAGATAAAGTTAGATAGTTTTTATTTTCTTTTTACTTCACACATTAGAACGCTTATGATATTATATAAACATGGGAGCAAATTTGAGACGAGGTGCCAACAGCGGCAAAAATAAAATTTTTTCTCAAAGATTAATGTGGTTCCAAGTTTTTTTCTTGGTCGCACTGCTTCTTTTTATTGCTTATTTGTTCTGTGTTCAAGTTCTTGACGTACGTCATTTCAGAATCAAAGCAAAAAACCAAAGACGTGCAAGCTCTTTTGTTATGAGAGGGGATATTTATGACAGAAACGGTATAAAACTTGCAACTGATACTGTTTATTATGATATTTTTGCAAGAAAAGCCGACTTTGTTCATACTCCGGAAGAACTTGCTAAAATGCTTGCTCCTATTTTAAAAATATCTCAATATGATTTAACCGAAAAATTAAGACAAAATGTTGCTTTAATTTCGATAAAAAAGAACGTAGACAGACATACTCGTGATGAAATTGCAAAATTAAATTTGCGTGAAATACCAATGGACAAGAAGAGCATTCGAACTTATCCGCAAGGAACACTCGCTGCTCACGTTTTGGGATATTACAACTTTGATGCTGATGTTGCTTCAGGAGTTGAACTTACAGCAAAAGATAAGCTGGAAAGCGTTACTAAAGCATCAAGTTTTGAGATGACACCAAAAGGAAAAGTTATTTACAATATTTCTACAGACCCTGTTGCTGCAACAAAACCTGTTAAGGGAAAAAATGTTACACTAACCATTGATGCCGCTGTTCAACACGTATGTGAAAAAGAATTAATGAAGGCAATTGAAAAATTTCACGCACACAGAGGTGCTGTTATTGTTATGAATCCAAGAAACGGCGAGATTTTGGCATACGCAGTTTATCCGTATTTTGACCCTAATAATTTTAAAAACGCTTCAAGTTTCCAAATAAAAAACTGGACTCTGACTGACGTTTTCCCTCCCGGCTCAACATTTAAAACAATTACTGTTGCATCAGCAATAGAGCTTGGTAAAATAAACCGTTATTCGAGAATTAATGATACGGGAAAAATTAAAGTCGGTTGGTGGACAATTAAAAACTATGACTACGCTCGTCATCCAAATCCGGGTATGATAGATTTAGTCTATTTGTTTGAACATTCCAGTAACGTAGCGTCAGTAATTGTTGCACAAATGATGAGTAAACATGAATATTATGATATGCTCAAAAAATTCGGCTTTGGCGAAAGAACAGGAATTGACCTTCCGGGTGAATCAGTAGGTTTGTTAAAAAATCCTAATAAATGGGATACCTCAGACCACGCAACAATGGGATATGGTTATGGTTCTTCTGTTACCGCAATACAAATGGTTTCTGCCGTTTCCGCTCTGGCAAATGACGGAGTCAGAGTTACCCCTCACGTTATAAAATACTCTCCCGAGGAAGAAGCAATAAAGGTTAAACGAACAGAAGTTATGACTCCTGAGCATGCAAGAGTAGTTACAGAACTGTTGACAGAAAGTATCAACAGGGGCAGATCTCCTATTAAATCATCAAGCTACAATATTGCCGCAAAAACAGGAACATCTATTAAACCAAAAGAAAACGGAACCGGATATACAAACAAATTATACACCTCAATTGTAGGTTACATGCCCTCTTCAAATCCAAAAGTATTGATATATGTAATCGTAGACTCCGCTCAAGGCGGTGAAATTTGGGGTAATACAGTTGCTGCACCAATATTTAAAGAAATATCAACACAAATTGCAAGAATATTAAATCTTGAACCTGATAAAATCGGAAGTCTTGAAAAAAACAGCAACATATAGGAAAATATATAAAGAAAGGTTTTAAATATGAGATTGAGAAATATTATTGAAAATATAGATTATCTTGAACTGGTTAATATAGAAGAATACGAGGAAAATATAGCAGGAATCTCTTATAATTCTAAAAAAGCCCGTCCGGAAGATATTTTTGTATGTTTATCAGGAGAACACGTTGACGGACATGAATACGCAGAAGAAGCTGTAGACAACGGCGCTGTCGTTTGTATTGTAGAAAGAATTTTAAATCTTGATATTCCTCAAATAGTTGTTGCTGATTCAAGCGAGTCTTTGGCACAATTATCTGATTTATTTTATGGTTCTCCATCTCAAAAACTAAATATTATAGGTGTTACCGGTACAAACGGAAAAACAACGGTTTCTCATTTAATTCAAAAAATTTATGAAGCTAATAATAGCGACTGCGCTCTTATTGGAACTCTTGGCTATAAAATCAATTCTACTGACAGCTACAGAGAAGCAAAACATACAACTCCTCAAGCACCTGATTTACAGAGAATTTTGAATAAAATAAATGAAAAATGTGTTTCAAATGTTGTAATGGAAGTCAGCTCTCACTCTCTTGCACAGCACAGAGTTGACTATTGCGACTTTAACGGAGCTGTTTTTACAAATTTAACTCAAGACCATTTAGATTTTCATATAACTATGCAAAATTATTTTCAAGCAAAAGCGTTGCTTTTTGAAAGGCTTGTCGCAGGCGATTTTGCCATAATAAACGCTGATGATAAATATGCACCTAAATTTATAGAAGTTATTTCCCATAGTGTTAGTTTATATACATACGGAATAAATAATGATGCTGACATAAAAGCAGAAGATATTTCATTCGATAACAATGGCGCTTCGTTTACTTGTATAATAAAAGATAAAAAATATCCGGTACATTTAAAAATGAACGGAATGTTTTCTGTTTATAACGTTCTTGCAGCTATTGCAACTGCTGTTGCATGCAAATTTGATATTGAAACTTCTATTAAGTGCTTAGAATCTATTAGAGGTGTTGCTGGAAGATTTGAAGTTGTTATAAATAAACCGACAGTTATTGTTGACTATGCACATACCCCTGACGGCTTAGAAAATATTTTAAGAACCGCACGTGAAATTCTACCAAATGATGGAAAATTAATTTGCTTATTTGGATGCGGCGGAGACAGAGACGCAACAAAAAGACCTAAGATGGGAGCCATTGCAGAAAATATAGCAGATAAAGTTATTGTAACAAGCGACAACCCTCGTTCTGAAGATCCACAGCAAATTATAACAGATATTTTGGCCGGTTTTAAAAGCGTTTCAAGCGTTATTGTTGAACCGGACAGAGAGCTTGCAATAAAAGAAGCATACAATATTGCTAACTATAATGATATTGTTATTGTAGCCGGAAAAGGTCATGAAGATTATCAAATCTTAAAAAATGAAACCATTCATTTTGATGACAGAGAAAAAGTCAAAAAAATCTTTTTGGGTGAATAATGAAAACACCAATGATTATTGAACAACATTTCCACGGAGCATATGGCGTGGATTTTAATAAAGCAAGTACAGATGATATAATATTGTTATCTAAAAAACTTAAAAACATTGGCATTGGTGGTTTTTTCCCCACACTTGTTACTGATTCTGTTGAAAACACAAAAAGACAAATCTGTATTATAAAAGATGCTTCAAAGAAATGTAAAAGCATTTTAGGTATTCATCTGGAAGGAATTTTTATTAATCCTTTGAAAAAAGGGATTCATAACGCTGAACATTTTTTAGAATTGTCCGTTGAAAATTATAAAAAACTGGAAGATGATTTCATAAAAATCGTTACACTCGCTCCCGAACTTGATAAAGGATTAATAGAATATTTAAAAAATAAAAGTATAAAAGTTCAGGCAGGACATTGTACGGGATGGGGAAATGTTGACGGAGCCACGCATACATTTAACGCAATGTCACCTGTTACTCATAGAGGAACTTCGACAGCTTTATCTGCTTTAATCAATGATAATGTCTACGCGGAAATTATTGCAGACGGTTTGCATGTAGATGATGATGCCCTAAAACTTTTGTTTAGGTCAAAACCTGAAGACAAAATTATATTAATCAGTGATGCATTACCCATCACGTATAGCGATATTAAAGAAACAACTTTTGCTGATTCTAAAATTTATTATGATGGTTTTTCAGCAACTTCCGCAAGCGGAACCATTGCAGGAAGCACGAAACTTCTTCCTGAAATTATTAAGATTTTAGGCAAAAAGGGAATGTTTAAACCAAAATATATAGAAAATGTTTACAGATACCATAATATGGAACCCTTTGGTGAAATTGAATGGGACAATGAGTTCAACATAATCTCTGTTAAATCATAATTTTCTACATTTTTTCAGGTGCTGTAACCCCAAGAATATCCAAAGCATTTTTTAGAGTTATTTTTATCGCTACCATCAATGCCAAACGTGCTTTCATCATTTCTTTATCTTCTGAAATTACACGATTTGAATTGTAGAATGAGTGGAATTCTTGAGCAAGTTCCTGAACATATCTGCAAATTGTATAAACGGTTCTGTTTTGTGCAGATAGTTCTATTACGGATTTAAATTCTTCCAATTTAAGGATTAATGATTTTGCCGTTTCTACAGTTATCAACACGTTATTTTTATCAAAATTATTAATAATATCATTTAATTCTGCTTCACTCATTGGAGCAGGAGTTTTTTCACCGGTTTCCGGATTAAGCTTTTCATTTATTGCATTTCTTAATATTGAGCAAACTCTTGCATGGGCATATTGAACATAAAATACAGGATTTTCATCTGTTGAGCGTTTTGCAAGTTCAATATCAAAATCAAGAGTCATATCGATATTTCTCATTTCCATCCAATATCTTGTTGCATCAACTCCGACTTCTTCAATCAAATCATCCAAAGTAACCATATTTTTACGCTTACCCATTCTGACTTCATTACCGTCAATAACAAGATTAACAAGCTGACCTAAGAGAACTTCCAAATTGTCGGAATTATATCCCAAAGCTTCAAGAGATGCTTTAACACGAGGGATATAACCGTGATGATCTGCTCCCCAAATATCAATAAGTCTGTCAAATCCTCTGTCAAATTTATCTGCATGATACGCAATATCAGCTGTCAAATAAGTATTTGAACCATCTGCTTTTTTGATAACTCTGTCTTGGTCATCACCATACTGAGTAGATTTGAACCACATTGCACCTTCTTTTTCGTATAAAAAGCCTTTATCCATGAGCTCTTTGTATCTTTTTTCCACTTTACCCGATTTATGAAGGTCAAGTTCAGAATAAAATTTATCAAAATGTACTCTAAAGTCTTCCAATAATGCTTTTTGAGAAGCTTCCATTTCTTGTTTTGCAAAATCACACAATGTAGACAATTCAACTGTATGAACATCAACACCTTTGTTCTGCTCTAAAAATTTCTTGGCAACAGGTATTAAATAATCACCCGGATAATAATTTTTTCTTTCAATTTCATCAGTAGGAAAATCAACATCTTCGCCTATTTCTTGTTGAAGTCTTATCCTTAATGAGTTTCCGAGTTTTTGAATTTGACTTCCTGCATCATTTATATAAAATTCCTGATAAACTTCGTGTCCGTAGAAATTAAGAAGATTTGCAAGGGCGCTGCCCATTGCTGCCCAACGTCCGTGTCCGATGTGAAAAGGACCTGTAGGGTTAGCAGAAACATATTCTAAAAGAATACGTTCTTTTTTATCACCGTTTTTATTTACGCCATCTCTGCCATAGTTTTCTTTTTCTTTTAATATTTCTTCAACAGTCTCCGCAAGAAGTAAGTCACCGACTTTAAAATTGATAAATCCGCCTACTACATTAACTGTATATTTTCCGTTGGAATTTAGTTTTTCTACTATCGCATTTGCAATCATAGGAGGAGCAATTTTTGCAGAACGTGCTAAAGAAGAAACGTTAACAGCAAAATCACCAAAATCAGCATTTTTCGGCTTCTCTATCATAAGAGTTCCGTTTACATATTCACTCATTTGCCCCAAAGTACCTGCTTTTATTGCTTCATTAACACCGTTTTCTATTTCTTTTAAGAAAAATTTCTTTAGCATATCTATCCTCTATTCTATGTTTCGCGCAAAATTAATTATAAGATAAACATACGAAAGTTTAAATTAAAGTAAATTTTTTTTACATTCTTGAAAATTAACCTTAGTTATAATAAAATACGAATTATCTGAGCAATTTGGGAGCGAAAGTCTTATGAAAAAAGCTTTAATGATAGTTTCAATACTTTTTGTTGCCGTGATTTCAACGGCTTGTATAAATAATATTGCTGTACAAGAATTAAATAATAAAGCAGCAGAATATATGCAAAAAGGTGATTATGAATCTGCAATGAACAGATTACAGGCAAGTTTGGATTTAGATGCTACAATGTATGAAACATACTATAACTTAGGTGTTGCGGCAATAAATGCAAAAAAATATGATAAAGCTATTGAAGCATTAGAAGGTGGTATAAAAATCAAACCGGATTATTCTGATTTTTACTATTCACTGGGTGTAGCACAAATCAGCTGGGCCGATGAAATATTAGACCCCGTTGAAGAAGATAGCGAACAAAATACTATAGAAAATAAAAATAGCGTTTCACCTCTCGACAAAGAAAGAGCAAAAGACTTAAAGAAATCTGCAATAGAAAATTTAAATAAATATTTATCAAAGGCTAAAGACATTGAAGACAGAAATTCTATTGAAGAAATGATAAAACAGTCTGAAGAATTTATATCAGAAAATAATTCTGAGGAGTAAAGCCAATGCTTTTTACTTCCCCAGGACAGATTTTTTGTAATATTTGCGGGCTTAATATCTATTACTACGGTATAATTTTAGCAATTGCCATTTGTACAGGTGTAATTTTTTCCGATTGGATTGGAATTAAATATTTTAATTTAAAAAAAGAAACAATAATAGATTTAGCTCCATATTTAATAATTTTTGGAATAATCGGAGCAAGATTATATTATTGCATTTTGGATTATAATTTTTATTTAAGATTTCCGACAGAAATTTTTGCACTCAGACATGGCGGAATTTCCATACATGGAGCAATTTTTGGCGGAATTATAGGACTAATTATATTTGCTAAAAAACATAAATTATCTGTTTTTAATCTTATGGATGTTTGCGCCGTTTCGCTTCCTTTATCACAAGCAATAGGAAGATGGGGAAATTTCTTTAATTCGGAAGCCTACGGAACGCCTACAAATTTACCTTGGGGACTTTATATATCACCTTCTTACAGACAGATTCCTTATTTGGATTATGAATTTTTCCATCCTGCTTTTTTATATGAAAGTATTTTGGATTTAATCATATTTTTTATTTTATTATTTTTAGTTTCAAAACAAAAACTAAAAAAAAGCGGACAATTAACGCTTTACTATCTGATTCTATATTCATTAGCGAGAATTTTGGTTGAAATGTGCAGAATTGACTCCGTTAAATACATTTTTAATATTCCTGTTGCAATATTAATGTCTGTTGGTATAATTATTGTATCTTTATTTTTGCTTTTAAAAAGCTTCAATTGTAATAAAAAGGAAGAAGAATGAAAGCAGTATTATACTACGGGCCGCAAAATATAAAATATGAAGAAACAATGATTAAACCTTTGCAAAAAGGTGAAATCCTTGTTAAAATCGGTGCTGCATTAACTTGCGGAACAGATGTAAAAACCTATAGACGTGGTCATCCCGTCCTAATCAAACAAATTCCGTCAGGTTTTGGACATGAATTTGCAGGAACCGTAGAAAAAATCGGAGATGGTGTTACAAACGTAAAAGTCGGTGACAGAGTTGTTTGTGCTAATTCCGCTCCTTGCGGAGAATGTTTTTACTGCAAACGCGGAGAATACAATCTTTGCGAAAACTTAGACTTATTAAACGGTGCTTATGCTGAATACATAGTTGTTCCTTCAAGAATAGTTGAAAAAAATACTATTATTCTTCCTGATAACTTATCTTTTGAAAAAGCAGCTTTTTCAGAGCCGTTAGCAAACGTTGTTCACGGAGTTGAAAGAACAGATATTAAAGAAGGTAATACCGTTGGTGTTATTGGTATCGGACCTATTGGTTTGATGTTTGCACGTCTTGCAAAATTAAAAGGAGCAAGAGTAATCGCCGCAGGAAGAAACCCTGTTAAACTTAAATTAGCAGAAGAATTTAGTCACGCAGATGAAATTGTGGATTTGAAAAAATACCCTAATCCAGAAAAAATATTCAGAGATTTTACGGAAGAAGGAAAAGGGCTTGATGTTGCAGTAGAATGTGTAGGTCTTCCCGAAATGTGGGAAAGAGTTTTCTCTTGTGTTCGCCCCGGAGGAACCGTACACTTCTTCGGAGGATGCAAATCAGGTTCTACAGTAACTTTTGATACTACAAAAATGCACTATGGCGACATAAAACTTATGAGCGTATTTCATCATACTCCGAAATATTTTAGAGAAGCGCTTAATTTAATCGCATCAGGAAAAGTAGAAGTGGAAAAATTAATAACAGACACTCTTCCCTTGAGCGAACTTGAACATGCGATGCAGGAACATATTGCAGGAAGAGCAATAAAATTTGTTATTAAGCCGTAAAAATTTTTATTTCATCAGACATGCGCAAAAATGATCTGAGATTTTTTCTGTTAAGACAATTTCCGCTCTATCGCATACTGTTTCTTTAAACAAATCACATCTTGGATGAAATTTGCATCCGCTTATTTTTTCTTTTAATGTTGGTGGTGCTCCGGTTATTGTTTTTAACTTTAACACAGGATTTTTTGTCGGCAAAGAATTTAATAATGCAATGGAATACGGATGCATAGGATTCTTGAAAAATTCATCTGCACTTGCTTCTTCTACAATATGACCTGCGTACATAACAGAAATATAGTCTGCATAATTACTAACAAGCGCCAAATCATGAGATATGAGAAGAACTGTTGTATTAAATTCTTTTTGTATATCTTTTAACAAATCCATAATTTGTTTTTGAATAGTAACATCAAGTGCCGTCGTCGGCTCGTCCGCAATAATAAGTTCCGCATTAGTTGCAAGCGCCATTGCGATGATTATGCGCTGTTTCATACCACCTGAAAATTCGTGAGGATAAAAATTTAATTTGTTTTCAAAATCAGGAATACTCACTAAATCTAAAACTTCTTTTGCTTTTCTTTTTGCTTGATGCTCAGAAACTTTAGAGTGCGATTTTATAGACTCTATCAACTGGTTTCCGACCGTATACAAAGGATTTAAAGAAGTCATAGGGTCTTGCGGAATTAATGCTATTTTATTACCCCGAAGTTCTCTCATATAACGTTCGTTGTATTTTATTAAATCTTCTCCTTGAAAAATTATTTCACCGCTTTTTATTGATGCTGTTTTTGGTATTAATCTAATAATTGACATTGCTGTCATAGTTTTTCCGCAGCCGGATTCACCCGCAAGAGCGTGCAATTCGCCTTTTTTAAGAGTAAGATTGACATCATATAAAGCTTGATATTCACCAAAAAATAAGTTTAGATTTTTTATCTCTAAAATATTATCCATAAAAATATTATCTTTGGTTTTGGTTTTTTGGTCAATACGATATTTTACTAATTTCCGGTTAAAATCTTATTTTGCTAAACGGAATATAATTAAATCGTTTATATTTATCAAATGTTGATTTTCTTTCTTTATATTTTTCTTCCGAAACATTTTCCCAATCACTATCTTTTGTAAAATCACCGTAACTTAAAAACCATGGGCTTTTTTTATTTGTATATCCGTCATACTTAAATCCGACCTGAGGAAATATTTCAGTAGAATTTTCTAAAAGAATATAAACTCTCATTCCACTCTCTTCTGCTCCGGAAGAATATTCATTACACAAAAATACATCATTGCATACAAAAAATCTGTTTCTGCTTCCCCCGCTTAACACATGCTCCGGTTTTCTATCTACCATTGTATAAATATCATATACAACGCCCTTCCAATCACCATCTGCAATTTCACCAATTAATAGTTCTTCTATTCCGTCTGCGTTAATATCATCAAATGTAAATCCGACTTTATCAAAAATACTTTTTCCTTCCGCGTTTGAATTTTGAGCCAGCACATTATACATATAACTCATCTTGTTCTTTTCAAACCATGTTGAATCCTTTTTTTCATTTAAGATTTTTACATATTCATGAAGAATGTTTTTATATAAATATTTACCTTTCATTCCCTGATTTTTATAGTATTTATTTCCATTTAAACCTTCTATACGAACATCGTTTCCGAAATCATATAAATTTTTATATGATTCCGTAATTGGTTTTGTATAATTATATTGAACATCCGTAGGACGAACTAAAACAACATCATATAAAACATTTTTATCATCCTTGAATTCTCCGATTTTTTTCCCCCCGGGCATTTGTGCATGCTCAGCTGGATTTTTATATAAAACTATTCCAAAAGCAAAACCGCCAAAACCTTCTTTTTTAGCGTTTTTATCATATATCATTATTTTATCGTCACCAATTTCAGATTCATAAAAACCTTTTAAATTTTTAGGTAAAATAATGGAAAATTTATCATTTTTGATAATAGTATATTTCTCTAAATTTTCTTTTCCATAAAAATAAAAAAATATACATAACATTAGTCCGGTAATCAAAATAACCAAAGAAATAATTAATATTTTTTTCATCTTTGCATTTCCTAATACTATAAAAGGTGATCTAAACAACTCCGTTATTAAGTAAATCATGGATATGTATTACGCCAATTGGTTTTTTATCTTCCAACACAAAAAGGTTTGTAATTTTTTTATCGTGCATTACTTTTAGTGCTTCAACGCTCATTGCATCCGGAGATATTGTTTTAGGATTTTTGGTCATTAAATCACAAGCCTGCGCTTCAAGTATATTTCCTGAAAGACATCTTCTTAAATCACCATCTGTTAATATTCCTGTTAGTTCTCCTTGTTGGTTAATAAAACCAACACATCCCAAGCGTTTTGATGTCATCTCTAAAAGAACAGCCTGCATATTAGAATGCTCTTCTAAAATAGGCATTTCTGCTCCTGTGTGCATCAAATCTGATACATGCTTAAGAATTGAACCAAGTTTTCCGCCAGGATGTCTGTCGTTAAAGTCTTCTTTAGAAAAACCTTTTCTTGAAATAAGTCCTATAGTTAAAATATCACCCAACACTAGTGTTGCGGTTGTTGAACTTGTAGGAGCAAGTCCCAGAGGACAGGCTTCTCCATTGTTTGGAAGTTCCAGTACAACATTACCGGCTTTTCCTAATGAGCTTTCCGGATTTTTTGTTATTGAAATTACCATTATTCCAAAACGTTTACAATAATTAAGTATGTCTATTAATTCTTTTGATTCACCACTGTTTGAAATTGCAACAACAACATCATCTTCAGTTATCATACCCAAATCACCGTGACTTGCTTCTGCAGGATGCACAAAAAATGAAGGAGTACCTGTTGAAGCAAGTGATGCTGCAATTTTTCTTCCAATATGACCTGATTTCCCCATTCCGGTAATAATAATTCTTCCTTTTGCATTCTGCATTAAATCAAGAGCTTCAGTTAAACAATCTGCATTTAGCGATTTTTTAAGCTCTTCAAGCGCAACTATTTCAGAGTCTATCGTTTTTATGGCAGATAATCTGTCTTTTTCTTTTTGTGATTGTTGAGTTACGGTTGACATAATTAAAACTCCTTCAAAGACATTTTACTACAAACATGTTTTTGCTTTAATATATTGTTATGCAAGATTTAGTTGATTGTAAAGAAATTATCCATTCCTGTTCCAAATGCGGACTTTGCCAGTCTGTTTGTCCTGTTTATAAAATTACGGGCAACGACTGTACTGTTTCAAGAGGACATTTTATTATGCTTTACGGAATGATTAAAGGCAAATTAAAAATGTCTAAAACAATTAACAGATACCTTGATTTATGCTTAAAATGTGGAGCTTGTTCAAAATTTTGTCCAAGCGAAATTGACGTTGTTGATATTATTGCGTTTGCAAAAGCTGAATATTTCAAAGTACATCATTGGGAAAAATTTATTTCGTTTTTTCAAAAACATTTTGTTTTTGGCTTGGGATTGAATATCTTAAAAATATTTTCTAAGAACAAAAAAAGCAAAAAATTTGATAAAAAAGTCTTGTATTTTGGCGGATGCGGAACAAAAATTAACGGAAATTCTTCAGTAGTTAAAATTCTAAATGCCTGCCAAATAGAAGTTATAACTCCTGATTTTGAGTGCTGCGGAATTCCGTTTTACGTAAGAGGCGACTTGAACAACTATGAAAAATACAAAAAAAGTTTTAAAGAAAAAATCGAAAAATATGGAATAACCGATATTGTAACAACCTGTGCCAGTTGTGAAAAAACACTAAAATCGTATAAATTAGAAAATATTAAAATAAAAAATATTTTTGAATACATAAGAGAAAATAATCTTGAAATTTCTTTGAAAAAACATGAAAAAATTACTTTCCATAAACCATGCAACCTAAATAATTATGACGATATAAAATATATTTTGAATAATACCAATAATTTAGAATACATAGAAATGAATGATTTTGATAAATGCTGCGGACTAAACGGTGTTTCTAAATTAAAAGAATATAAAATAATGAGCAAAATTTTTTCAGATAAACACAAAAATATTATTGATTCCGGTGCAAAAACTGTGCTTACTTCGTGTTTAGGATGCGAATTTATACTGAAAACATTCTCTTTGAATAAATATAGAGTTTATGATTTAACCTCGTTTTTAGCAAAAAATATTGAGTAATTTTTACCATTCTTCAGAGCCAAAAGGTTTATATTTATCAATCCATTTTTGATGAGAAGAAATTATTTTTCTTAACTGATTATTTTCAAATTTATTATTTGATGTTTCTATTATCACGCTGTAATGCAATATCTCTTCTTTTAATTTTCTTATTTTTTGTTTAATTTTTTCTTGTTCTATAAATATTTTTCCTTCGTAACCACAATTTTCAGGAAGTTGTATAAAAGGTGAAGAAGGATAATTTATACATATTTCGGGTTTTTGCATATTTGTACATAAATTATTTTTAAAAAACTTGCAGGTACAAACAGTATAATTTTTTATTTCCGACAGCGGAATAAGATTTTTTGCAAAATCATCACTTAACGGCAGAATTCCATCCCAATAAATAATTTTTTTGTCAAAATCAACAACTATATTACGGCAGCACTCGCCGCATTTGTTACAAAAATCTTTTTTCATATTTCTTATTTTATACATTTAATATAGGATTGGCAAATAAAAATGAATATAATATTATATAATTAAAAGGAGATTTATATATGAAGAGAATTGTTTTAACTTTTGGCTTAATCATAGCAGTTAGCGGAATGGCTTTTGCTGACGGAAACGCTTTTACACCATTAAATTTTAATGATACTTCTTACGGCACAACAAAAACAACTACTGTGTCAAATTCCGCACAAGCAGCATCTGCATCAACTCTTGACGGTGATGCTATCGGAAACGGCAATATACAAAATGCTATTCAACAGCTTGATAATGCCCAAATTGATATCAGAAACGATTTGTTAAACTGCAAAACAAAATTTGCTGATGTTGATGCTCAATATAAATTAGTTAAATCAGAAAGAGCAGCTCTAAAAAAACAAATTCGTTCAATAGAAAGAAGAATTAAAGATTTAGATAAAGCAAAAGAAAAAATCAGAAAAAATATGGTATAAATTTTTAAATTTTTCTTTTTTGTAAATTTTTTGTTACAAAATGTCAATTATTTCTCTTTTATATACTTTATAAATATAAAAGAGATAGTATTATGACTTTAGACGATGCAAAATTTAAAATACACGATTTTGGAACGCTGACAGCACCGGCGCTTAGTCTTGATTCTTGCTTATCAGCAGGACCTCTTGTGTCTGTAGATTTTTCAAAAATATCCGCAAGAGACCTTCTTCCGACTACACTTAGCGGACAAGGAATGCCTTCTATTCCTGCTCCAAGATTTTCTATGCCAAGTTTTAACAGCATGGCCATGAATTTCTCTTTCCCGCCTATTAATTTCAACTTCACTCCGCAAAAATTC
>Ga0247610_10003808_pt1 | contig 16314 bp, 14 predicted proteins | sample 174DNAGHGhighgp2_FD_193483 | JGI IMG/M metagenome (GOLD analysis project Ga0247610, IMG submission 193483) | Sheep rumen microbial communities from Palmerston North, Manawatu-Wanganui, New Zealand - 1742 DNA GHGhigh gp2 | ecosystem: Host-associated > Mammals > Digestive system > Stomach > Rumen... | reverse complement strand
GTTTCGACAGGTGAGTTCCTACGGCACCTGCACCGACAATGACTACTTTCATATCCCTTTTATTGCTTTGATGATAGCTTCCTTGTCGAGACCGACAATATGCTGGAGTTCGGCAACGGTACCATGTTCCACAAACTCTGTGTCAGGCAATCCGAGACGGATGATCTCTGGATGGTAACCGTGGTCGTTCATCCATTCTATTACAGCAGAGCCAAGACCACCAGTCTTCACACCATTCTCGACAGTGATGATATGACTGAACTTTTCTGCCACTTCCTGTAGGATGGTCTCGTCGATGGGCTTGAGGAAGCGCATGTCGTAATGGGCGACACTTGTATGACCAGGCTGGCTGGAAAGTTCCTCAATAGCCTCAACAACATTATTGCCTATGGGACCGATGCTCAGAACGGCCACATCACTACCATCATGTAATTTCCTGCCTGTGCCGACCTTGATTTCTTCAAGAGGACAACGCCAATCTACAAGTACTCCACCACCACGAGGATAACGGATGACAAACGGACCTTTGTCAGGAAGTTGTGCGGTATACATGAGTCTGCGCAACTCGTGTTCATCCATAGGCGATGAGATGGTCAGATTTGGAATAGGACGCAAGGCTGCAAGGTCGAAGGCACCATGATGGGTAGCCCCGTCTTCACCCACCAGTCCTGCACGGTCGAAACAGAAGACCACATGCAGGTTCAGCAGCGCCACATCATGGATGATGTTGTCGAAAGACCGCTGGGAAAAAGCACTGTAGATATTACAGAATGGTATAAGCCCGTCTTTGGCCATACCGCCAGAGAAGGTCACCGCATGTCCTTCGGCAATGCCAACATCGAAGGTGCGCTCTGGCATCTCCTTCATCATGATATTCAATGAGCAACCACTTGGCATTGCGGGTGTGACGCCAACAATCTTTGGATTCTGCTGGGCCAGTTCCAAAAGGGTATGGCCAAACACATCCTGGTATTTCTGAGGTTTTGAGGGGTCTTTGTCAACAATACGCTCACCAGTCTCAGGATCAAACTTGCCTGGTGCATGCCAGGTGGTCACATCCTTCTCTGCTGGTGCATAGCCATGACCTTTCTGGGTGTGCAGGTGCAACAGTTTAGGACCCTTCATATCCTTAATCTGCTTGAGTATTCGCACCAGTTCCTTGACATCATGTCCGTTGAAGGGACCAAAATAGCGGATGTTCATGCCTTCAAACACGTTCTGTTGGTGTGCAATGGCACTCTTAAAAGCATTGGAAAGGCGTTGCAGACCGTTTTTCCTGGCATCGTTCATCAGACCCTTTCTATACAACCAATTGTTGGCCTTGAACTTGATGGCATTGTAGGTCTCGTTGGTGCTGAGATTCAGCAGATATTGCTTCATACCACCTACACTGCGATCAATCGACATGTTATTGTCGTTGAGGATGATCAGCAGGTCGTTGGGGGAGGAGGAAACGTTGTTCAGACCCTCAAAGGCCAATCCACCACTCATGGCACCATCGCCGATGATGGCCACTACATGACGGTCTTTCTTGCCTTCCAACTTAGCAGCAACGGCCATTCCCAGAGCAGCAGAGATAGAGTTGGAGGCATGTCCGCAGGCAAAGGTGTCATATTCGCTCTCTGTAGGCGAGGGGAAAGGCTTGATGCCGCCTAACTTACGATTGGTGCAAAACTGCTCACGTCTTCCTGTGAGGATCTTATGGCCATAAGCCTGATGCCCCACATCCCAGACGATGCGGTCTTCTGGGGTGTTGTAGACGTAATGCAAGGCTACGGTAATCTCAGCGACGCCAAGACTTGATGCCAAATGGCCAGGGTTGACGGAGAGCTCCTGTACGATATCCTGTCGCAATTCATCACATACCTGAGGCAGATCATCAACCTTCAGTTCGCGCAGGTCTTTCGGATATTGTATTTTGCTTAATAGTCTTAATTCTTCTTGTCCCACAGCATAAATGTTGTATAAACTTTGCAAAGATACAAATAAAATGAGAATAAAGAAGGAAATTTAAATAATTTTTGTAATTTTACATGCAAAAATCAAAAAAAGGCACTATCCTACTTGTTTTTCTTATCTTTCTTCTTCTTGTCTTTCTCTTTTTTGTCTTTGCCCTTACCGAACTTGAGCTTTGGCTTGACTTTCATCTTATGCATTTCGTCGGTATTGGTAAACGAGAACTGCAAAACCAGATCTGTTAGGCTGCCTTTCAGGGTGACATCGCCATTGGCGATAGCACCATCACTCTCAATGTCGGCAACGATGTTTTTCATTTTGATATTACGATAGCCAATTTCCTTGACATCAGCATCCACATGGCCTATAGGCAACTTGCCGCCTTTCTGTTTACGCATGACTGCGGTTCGACTCTTGGAAATGTCGATTTTGAAATTAGCTGAACAGTTGATATTTCCTAGTTTTTCTAATTGAAACAGTTCTCCAAGTCTCAAAGAGTCAGTGCTGACTTTTCCTGACACATATTTGTTAATTCCGTCGAGTTCGAAGTTGAAGTTGACCTTACCCTTCTCCGTGTTCAATAGTCCTCTGAATTGTTGCTTTTTCCAAAGGATGTCGAAGCTGCCTGCATATCTGATAAGTCCCAAGGCGTAGACTTGATTCATCATGTATTTCTTTACCGTAAACTGGTTGATAATCTTGTCCTTGATGCCAGGTTTGGCCACCATCTCGTAGACCTCGAAATGGAGATTCAGTTTACGTGCTTCCTTCAGATTCCGCAGCATACCCATCGAACTGATAGTCAGCTTGTTGTCGTCGGTATTGACATGAATGCTCTTGAATAACATCCCGTCGCCATTACCGTTCAGGCTGACGCTGAGGTTCAGTGGAATAGAGAATTTGCGTAATACAGGAGCAAAGGGTTGTGAGATGTCTTTCAGCATGACACGACCCTTGATGGTGTCTGCGTTATAACTCAGTGAAGTGCCTTTCTCCTTGTCAGGCAGGAAAATGTCTCCCTTGGGGATATCCAAACGGGTGGTGACCTGTTGGACAACGGCGTTGGTAAGCTTGACGTGCTTGCCAATGACAGTGATGTCAGACTTCAGCTCTGTCAGATCAATGCCGGCTATTGTGTCTTTTACGCAGCCATTGGTGAGCTTCAGCTGTATCGAGTCTTTTCCGGTGTGAAGGATGTCAATACCCAGGTCTGCCTGCAAGTTAAAATGCCTGTCGTCGAAGGCACCATGATGGGGCTTGCCACTATTACGACGGGGAAGTTCACAGTCGCTTTTGAGTTCCAGTCCCTTGATGTCTACACGGATGGTTCCTGAGTTCGTAGAATGGGCTTCTTCTTTATCTTTATCTGGGATGCTAGCTGTCAACGTGCCTGAGTCGAGATGCCATTTGACGAGGGCTTTTTTTGTTTGTTTCTGCCAGTCTGCTTTTAGATGATGAATGGTGATGGTATGCTCACCGCGCCAGTGGTTGTAAAAAGCCTGGGCTAGGTCGTATTCCTCATCGTTGTACTTGACGTGTATGCCATTGATGACAGCGTCCTTCATGTCGAGCTTGAAGGCACTACGCTTGGTGCTGTCCTTGGGTTGCTTGTCTTTCTTGTCTTTCTTGGTGGAATCTAAGAGGAATTGGTAGTTGGCAGGACCGTCCTTGGGTTTGATAAGGAACGCGTTGATGCTGTCCACTTCACATTTTCTCAAAAGGATTTCTCCTTTGAGCAAGGCCAATGCTCGCAAATGTCCCCAGATTCTCTTTACCTTCAGCATGTCGCGCTGCTGCTGGTCCTTGAGCTTGATGCCTTCGATGCTGGCACTCATGCCAAGGAGATTCAGTTTGACACGGTCAATTTTTACCTCGGTATTCAACTGTTTGGAAAGTGCATCCGTAGCCAGACCAACCAACTTGTTCTGTACATAACTGCTGTTGGCAACAATGATCGTTATCAAGACCAGAATGGCTATGATGGCAGCCATGATCTTCAGGGCGAGGCGTATGCCTTTAGAGAACTTCATCATGAGTCAAACGATATCTGTGGGCAAATTTACATAAAAAAATGGAAATCACAAAAAATATTAGGCAAATCATTTGGCCATTACATAAAAACTTCATATTTTTGCAGTCAGAATCAATTAATATCGCACCACTGCAACCTAATTCATGAAGTATATTTCATTACCAGATGAAAAAGTCCGTTGCCTCTCATTTTATTTGGCGATGGAGGAGTTTGTGGCCCGTAGGCTCAATGAACCCGATAGCTTTTTTATGTGGCAGGTGGAACCGAGTGTCATTTTCGGACGAAACCAGGTGGTGGAGAATGAGGTGAATCTTGATTATTGTAAGGTGCATGGCATTAAGGTCTATCGCAGAAAGAGCGGAGGAGGGTGTGTCTATGCGGATATGGATAATCTGATGTGGTCGTTTATTACCACCGAGGAAAATGTAGGCTTTGCATTCAACCGATTCGTAAATATGGTGTTGCTGGTACTTCGAAAGTTGGGTATTCCTGCCACTGGATCGAGTCATAACGATGTGATGATTGGCGAAAGGAAAGTGTGTGGCACAGCTTGTTATCATGTGGCTGGAAGAAGCATCGTCCATAGTACCATGCTCTACGACACGAATATGGATCATATGCTCAACGCTATTACCCCAGGGCCGGAGAAACTTGAGAAGAAAGGCATCCAGAGTGTCCGTCAGCGCATTACCCTGCTGAAAGATTATCTGCAAGAAGACTCTCATCCCAAATCGGTGGGTGAACTGAAGACCTTTATCCGGGAGACGCTTTGCGAGGGAGAATATGTCCTTACAGAGACGGATGTGGCAGAGGTGGAACAGATTGAACAGACGTATTTAAATGAAGAATTTATCAACTTAATACAATAATAATGTATGGCTATTAGACAAGAACTGGAAAAAAAGGAGAAGTGGACCTGTCTGCACGACAAACATGTGTCTTTGGGTGCAACGATGGTGGCTTTTGGTGGTTTTGACATGCCTCTGCTTTACCAGAATGCAGGTATCGCCCCTGAGCATTATGCTGTGCGTGAGAAAGTGGGACTCTTCGATGTCTCTCACATGGGTGAGGTAACGGTGATGGGTAAAGATGCAGAGCGTTATGTGAACCACATTTTTACAAACAACGTGACTGACATGCCAGTAGGAAAGATACTCTACGGCATGATGTGTTATGAGAATGGCGGAACGGTGGATGATCTCTTGGTATATAAGATGGGAGAGAACGATTTCTTCCTTGTTATCAATGCTGCCAACATCGACAAGGACTGGGCTTGGATGCAGGAGAATGCCAAGGGTTTTGACATCGACCTGCAAAACCGTTCTGATTTCTACGGACAGATTGCTATTCAGGGCCCAGAAGCAGAGGATGTGACGGAACGTGTGTTGGGTATAGCCTGCAAGGAAATGGTGTTCTATACTTGTAAAACTGTTGGCGATGTGATTATCTCTCGTACTGGCTATACAGGTGAGGATGGTTTCGAGATTTATGGCTCTCATGATTTTATCCGTGACTGTTGGGACAAGTTGATTGCTGCTGGCGTTCAGGCTTGTGGCTTGGGCTGTCGTGATACCTTGCGCTTCGAGGTGGGACTGCCTCTTTATGGCGACGAACTCTCAGAAAATATTACCCCAATCATGGCAGGTCTTGGTATGTTCGTGAAACTGGATAAAGCGGAGTTTATCGGCAAGGATGCCCTTGTAAAGCAAAAGGCAGAAGGACCTGCGAAAAAGATTGTGGGTATTGAACTCTTCGACAAGGCCATTCCTCGTCACGGATATACCGTTCTCAATATGGAAGGTGAACCTATCGGTGAAGTGACGACGGGCTATCATACGCTTTCTTCTGATAAGAGTGTCTGTATGGCGCTGATTGATGCGCAGTATGCAAAACTCGATACTGAGGTGCAGATCCAGATACGTAAGAAAGTGTTCCCAGGTAAAGTGGTAAAGAAACAATTCTATACTAAAAGCTATAAAAAATGAGTAAAGTTATTGAAGGACTCTACTACTCGGAGTCACACGAATTTGTAAGAGTAGAAGGTGATTTTGGTTTTGTGGGTATCACAGACTATGCTCAGAATGCACTTGGCAATGTGGTATATGTTGATATGCCTGAGGTGGATGACGAGGTAACAGCAGGTGAGGAGTTTGGTGCAGTGGAGAGTGTAAAAGCCGCATCTGACCTGATTTCTCCTGTCAGTGGTACAGTGGTTGAGGTGAATGATGCTCTTGAGGATACTCCAGAACTCATCAATCAGGATGCATTCGAAAACTGGATCATCAAGGTGGAACTCTCAGACAAGGCAGATCTTGACAATCTGATGGATGCTAAGGCCTACGCCGCTTTCTGTGAGAAGTAATGTTTAATGTTCAATGTTCAATGAATTATAAGTATTTTCCACATACAGAGGATGATCTGCAAGCGATGTTGACGAAAGTCGGCGTGAAGAGTCTCGATGAGCTCTATGCCCAGATACCTGATAGCATTCGCTTCAAGGGTGATTATCAGATACCTTCGGAGATGAGTGAGACCGAGGTGCGTCAGTTGTTTGAGAAACTGGGCTCGCAGAACCATCAGATGACCTGTTTTGCTGGCTATGGCGTTTACGACCATTATATGCCAGCTGTAGTGCCCAGTCTGTTGCAACGTTCTGAGTTTCTCACGTCTTATACCCCTTATCAGGCAGAGATTTCGCAAGGCACGTTGCATTATATCTTTGAATATCAGAGCATGATGGCTGAGCTGACGGGTATGGATATCAGCAATGCTTCTATGTACGATGGTACTACTGCTTGCGCTGAGGCGATGATGATGGCTGTGGCAGCAGGTAAGAAAGTCAATAAGGTGCTGGTGTCGGAGACCTTGAACGGTGATATCAGGAAGGTGCTCGATACGTATGCCCTGCATCAGGGAATCGAACTTGAGACAATTGCTGAGAAAGACGGTGTTACCGATCTCTCTGATTTGAAAGCCCGTCTCGCTGAGGGTGGTGTGGCAGGTGTCATCGTGCAGCAGCCAAATGCTGTGGGTATAATTGAAGACTTCACAGGCTTTGCCGATGCTTGCCACGAGAATAAGGCACTCTTTATCATGGATAGTGTAGCTGCTGACCTTGCTGTGTTGAAAACACCGGGTGAGTGGGGGGCTGATATTGCCGTTGGTGATGGCCAGTCGTTGGGTATCCCCATGCAGTTCGGTGGTCCTTATGTAGGCTATATGTGTTGTACGGAGAAACTCATCCGCAAGATGCCTGGTCGTATCGTTGGTATGACCAAGGATAACCATGGCCAACGTGCCTTCGTGCTCACTCTTCAGGCTCGTGAGCAGCATATCCGTCGTCAGAAAGCTACCTCAAATATTTGTAGTAATCAGAGCCTAATGGCACTCTTTGTCACTATCTATATGTCGTTGATGGGCAAACAGGGACTGAAAGAGGCCGCACAGCTTTCTTATGCCGGTGCTCATTATTTCTGCGACAAACTCTTGGCAACAGGTAAGTTCCATTTGGTATATGACAAGCCCTTCTTCAATGAGTTCCTCGTCCGCTATGATGGGGATGTTGATGAGCTTTTTAAGTTCTATATGATGAATGGCATCCTGCCTGGCCTTAAGATGAGTGATGGCAGTCTACTTATTGCGGTTACGGAAAAGCGTACAAAGGAAGAAATCGACCAATTTGTTGCGGTCCTTCCGTTGGCTCATGGTGTAGGTTAATTTTCAAAATGTGAGATTATGAACAATCGACTATACGGAAATCTGATCTTTGAACTCTCTAAGGAGGGTCGCAAAGGCTACAATCTGCCCAAGAATAATTATGGCGATTATGAGATACCTGCTTCAATGCGGCGTGCAGAGGATGCTGCGCTGCCAGAGTGTGATGAATTGACGGTGGTGCGCCATTACACAAACCTCTCTAATAATAATTTTGGTGTTGATACGGGCTTCTATCCATTGGGCTCTTGCACGATGAAGTACAATCCCAAGATCAACGAGGAAATGGCTGCTCTGCCACAATTCCAGAACCTGCACCCCAAGCAGCCTACTGCAACCGTAAAGGGAGCTCAGGCATTGGTTACGCTGCTTGAGAAATCGCTATGTGAACTTACTGGTTTGGCTCACTTTACCTTTAAACCCTACGCTGGTGCTCATGGTGAACTCACAGGCTTGATGACTATTGATAATTATCACCGCTCACGTGGTGATATGGCCCGCAAGAAAGTGATTGTGCCAGATAGCGCCCATGGTACGAATCCTGCTTCGGCTGCTGTCTGCGGCTTGGAGATCATTGAGGTGAAATCTTCTCAAGACGGATTGGTGGATCTGGAAGATCTAGAGCGTCTGGTCTCTCTGGAAGGTCCTAACATTGCTGCGATGATGATGACCAATCCCAATACCCTCGGCCTTTTTGAGACGAGCATCCCTAAGATTGCGAAGCTCATCCACGATTGTGGCGGTTTGATGTATTATGATGGCGCTAACCTGAATCCCATGTTGGGCGCTTGTCGTCCTGGTGATATGGGATTCGATGTGATGCACATCAATCTGCATAAAACTTTCTCGACACCTCATGGTGGAGGCGGTCCAGGGTCTGGTCCTGTAGGTGTACGTGAAGGTTTGCAAGAGTTCTTCCCCTTTGTTTCGCCCTATCAAGGCAATTATGCCGTGATGATGCGCGCTTATGCTTATATATGTTCGCTAGGTCGTGAGAATGTTAAGTTGGTTGGCCCATTGGCTACGTTGAATGCCAATTATATCAAGGAGTCTCTGAAGGATGTCTATGAGCTGCCTATTGACGAGTTATGCTGTCATGAGTTCGTCTTCGATGGTCTGAAGGATAAGTCTACAGGTGTGACGACTATGGATGTAGCCAAGCGTCTGCTGGACTATGGCTATCACGCACCCACCATCTATTTCCCACTGCTTTTCCATGAGTCTCTGATGATTGAGCCTACGGAGAATGAGTCGAAGGAAACACTTGATGGCTTCATTGCTGTGATGCGTCAGATAGCTGAAGAAGCAAAGACTGATCCGGATTTGGTAAAGTCTGCTCCTCACAATACGCCCATTGGACGTGTCGATGATGTTCTTGCTGCCAAGCATCCTATTACCACTTATAAGCAGATGAAGAATGAACAAGGCTGATCTGATCATTATAGGTGCAGGACCTGGAGGCTATCGTGCTGCAGAATATGCCGCTAAGCAAGGGTTGAAAGTTGTCATTTTTGAAAGCTCTGAGGTGGGTGGCACTTGTCTGAATGTAGGTTGTATCCCCACGAAGACATATGTGCATTCCCAAACTTTTGCTGAGGCAAGAGAAAGGATGGCAGAGGTGGTGCCTCAACTCCGTCAGGGGGTTGAGGGTATCCTCTCGCATCCAAACATTACCTTGGTGCGTGAAAAGGGGACTTTTGCTGATGCCCATACGGTTGGTGACTATACCGCTGACAACATCATCATTGCCACAGGCTCAGAAACCAAATGGCTTCCCATCGCTGGCTGTGATGATCCTCGTGTCGTCGACTCTACAGGTTTGCTCAATCTCGATACTCTCCCCAAACGTCTTACCATCATTGGCGCAGGTGTTATCGGTATGGAGTTTGCTTCGGTTTTCCATCGTTTTGGATCTGAGGTGATGGTAATAGAATATCTGAAGGAGTGTCTCCCTGCTCTTGATGGTGATATCGCCAAGCGTTTGCGCAAGTATCTTGAGAAACAAGGCATTACCTTTAAGATGAAAACCGCTGTTGAGAATATCGCAGATATTGATGCCGACCTCATCCTAATGGCTACAGGTCGAAAACCTCGTGTTCAGCAGGATTTCGCCAATGTGGGCATCGACTATGATGAGCGTAAGGGCATTGCTGTTGATGAAAACTTTGAAACCAACGTAAAGGGCGTCTATGCTATTGGCGATGTGAATGGTCGTCAGATGCTGGCTCATGCTGCGGAGATGCAGGCTGTAAGGGCAGTGAACCATATCATAGGCAAAACTGATGGTATCGATTTTAATATCATGCCTGCAGCCATCTTTACCTCACCCGAGGCTGCTTGTGTAGGACCCACGGAGGACCAACTGAAGTCTGAGGGGATTCCCTATGTCTGCAAGAAATCTTTCTGGCGTGCTAATGGCAAAGCTCTGGCAATGAACGCATCTGAGGGCATGCTCAAACTCTTTGCCTCGCCTGAGGGAGTAATCTTAGGTTGTCATGCTTATGGTGCCCATGCTGCTGATATTGTTCAGGAGGTCTCGGTGCTGATGTGTAAACAGACCACTCTCCACGAACTCGCGGATATGGTGCATATCCATCCGACTCTCTCAGAGATACTGAAAAACGCTGCGGATTAACTTTCCGCAGCGTTTTTGATAATCTCTTCTACAATCTTGGGAAAATGCGTCATCTCCAATTGATGTTCCTTTTCTGCAATGTCATCGACAGTGTCGTCAGGTGAGATCGCCACCTTGAATTGTGCAATGATTTCTCCTGCATCACAGACGGGTGTCACCCAATGAACAGTCATGCCTGTTTCTACCTCGCCAGCAGCCTTTACAGCCTCGTGCACATGGTGACCCCACATGCCTTTGCCTCCGTATTTCGGCAGCAGGGCAGGGTGGAGGTTAATCATCTTATGGGGATATGCGTCAATCAGGTAGCTGGGAATCAATGGTAGCCAACCTGCCAATACAATGAATCCAATGTTGTACTTTTTAAGCAGAGGTATCATCATGTCTGGATTGTTCAGGTCTGCTTTGGGAACAACGGCAGTAGGTACCTCCAGTCGCTCTGCCCTTACTAGCGCGTAGGCATCGGGCTTATTACTGACGACCAAGGCTGTGTTTACCAACTCCGAACCCTTGAAATACTTGATCAGGTTCTCGCAGTTTGTTCCACCTCCTGATACGAAGATTGCTATGTTTGTTTTCTCCATGATTAAACCAAATGCTCGATGAGGTCTGCACGGTCGCCAGGGAGCATGTCGATGACAGGAATCTCGACCATCGTATAGCAGCCAGGCTGGAGACGCATAGAGGCGCGGGCCACATTGACAAGCACCTGACCAGTCAGAGCAGGGTTGTTGATGCTCATGTTGAACTCCAGGCGCTGGTTCTGTGTCTTGCCGCTCACACCCTTGCGGACGAGGTTTACACCATGACCCATATCGCGAACATCGTCGACACTTTCTACCTGGAATACGTGGGTCTCGTCACTGGCAAAATAGGGGTCAGCCTTGATGTCCTTCGTCACGTCTTCAAGCTTTGCACCGTCTTCGAGCTCGACATACACCATACGGCGGTGGATGCCCTCACCCAGAGGAATGGTCATCGAGAGGGCGTTCTTTACACCAGCCTTGGAACGAACACAGACGCTATGACCCATCGACATGCCAGGACCAAAGTTGGTATAGCTAAGGCCCTTGGGGGCGAGGCTCTGCATAAGGGTGCGTACAATGGAGTCGCTACCTGGATCCCAACCTGCTGCAATTACGCTGACGGTGTTGGTCTCCTGGTTGAGTTTCATCAAACGCTCGCGGTAACCACGGATATTGGTGTGGATGTCGAAAGAGTCGACGGTGTTGATGCCCAAGGGCAGAATCTGATTAGCGTATTCCTCACAACTGCGAGTGGGAGTGGCCAAGATGGCTACGTCGACATCTTTCAATTCACGGATGTCCTTGACGACGTCATACTGTGCTAACTCAGCGGGTTTGTTCTCTGCACCATTACGACGTACAATACCAGCCACCTCAAAGTCAGGGGCGGCCTCCAATGCCTCGAGGGCGTACTTTCCAATGTTGCCGTAACCTACGACGGCTGCTCTGATTTTTTTCATATAAATGAGTCTTCTGTTGGTTGATTCTACTTTTTCGGCGGCAAAATTACACTTTTTCTTTGAAAAACGTGACGTTTTGCTCGAAAAATTTTCATTTTGCTTTCAAATACTTTGCAAGAGGCGATTGAATATCGCGCAAACCCTTGGCCACACTGCGGGCATTCATCTGGGCTCCGAGCAGTGAGGTATGGGTGTGATCGTGGTTGAAATACTTCGAAGCCTTTGTCTTGCTTTTGGCGGCATCTTTGCTGGCGAATTTTTTATCGAGGAAATCACCGGAGATATTGTGTACATCAACAAACTCGACACCCGTTTGCTCTACCACCTCGCGATACCACTTGCCATAGGTATCATTACGTCGCTCAATCTTACCATTAGGCCACTCGTTACGGGGTGTGAGGGAGAGTAGGATGGGGGTAGCGCCCTTTTCACGTACATCGTCGATGAATTTTCGAAGATACCAACCGAAGGAATAGGCCACCTCGTAGCTGCCATCAGCCTCCATCTTGTAGACATGACAGGTATCGGCAGTGCCAGGGATGACGCCGCGGCCTTTCTTGTCGTTGATGGGACAAATGTCGTTATGGCCAAATTGCAATAGTACGAAATCGCCAGGTTGTAAAGCGTTGTATACTTTCTCCCAACGACCCTCGCGCAGATAGGTTTTAGTAGAACGGCCTGCCATCGCCACATTTTCCCAAACTATTTTTGCAGGATCGAAGATAAGACCTGCCTGTGAGCCCCATCCCCACATGCCGTCTGGATCTTTGTCGTTGTTCTTAACGGTAGAGTCGCCCGTGATGAATACCATTGGCTTCCCTTTCTCACGTTTCTGACCGTATGCCTGTAGTGGTACGTTGAGCATTATGGCTTGTAGGGACTTGAGTTGTGGATTGGTTGAATAGAAGATGCCCTCTGCTGCAGAGCGTGCATTGAGTTCGGCTCCAAAGGCAGAGGTGTGAATATGGTCGCCAAAGAAATGATACTGTTCCTTCCAACGACTGAATTGGTCAATCTTCGCCCCAGAGATTTCGTTGAGGTCGACGAAGGGTACACCTTCGATGGCAGCGATATAGGCCGCCCATTGTGTTTGTGGCTTGCGTACAATCTTGCCAGTCTTGGGGTCATAGGCATCACGTGGAGTAAGCGACATCAGAATGGGATTTGCCCCCTTGGTACGGGACTCAGCGATATAACGGCGCAGGTAATTGCCATAACTGTAGACGGTATCATTCATTTGCTTCCGTTCGTTGAAGCCTGTGAGCATTGTGTCGGGGTCAACACCATCAATAACACCACGAGCTCGCTTTGCATCGAAGAAATCAGCATGGTCATTGTGACCGATACTTACGATGACCCAATCGCCTGGTTTCAGGGCATCACGAACAGCTGGCCATAAGTCTGTATAAAAGGTACGTGTAGACATACCTCCTAGGGCCTGATTCTCAACCGAAATTTTCCGCCCGTCAAAATATTTGTTGAAGAAATATCCCCAACCCCATTGTCCATTGTTGCCGTTGCCCAAGGTGCCGTTGCGCATGGTGCTGTTGCCTATGAGGAAAAGTACGGGATTCTTGTCTTTGCGAGTGCTGCCTGGTGCAGGACGACTCATGAGTGCCTTAGCGATAGAGTCGGGGGTGTTGTCGATGACCTTTTCCTCACCTGGCGTTGGAAGATTATCGAATGCCTGCGCAGAGGCTTTAATAGGAGTGAATAGTGAAAAGTGAAAAGTGAATAGTAGTAGCAGTAGTTTTCTCATAATTAATCCTTTTAATTTTTTACCTTTTTACTTTTTCTATGGTTTCATAAAGACAAAATAGACGGCTGCGACGAGACAGAGAGCTGCAGCTGCATGGTTCCAGTGGAGATGTTCGTGCTGAAAGATGAAGTTAGCTATGACAGCAAATACCACAAGGGAAATGCATTCCTGAATGACTTTCAGCTGCACAAGGTTGAAGGGGCCTCCATTGTCTACAAAGCCGATACGATTGGCTGGAACTTGGCAGCAGTACTCAAAAAAGGCAATCATCCAAGAGAAAGCGATGACCAGATAAAGGGGCCAGTTGGTAGAGACGCCCGACTGTTGGAGACGTAGGTGACCATACCAGGCGAAAGTCATAAATACATTGCTCATTATGAGCAGCAGAATTGTGTAAATACCATTTGTCATGGGGTTGGTAATTTTAAAAACGGTGCAAAATTACGAAAAATTATCCATTATCCATTGTCAATTATCCATTTTTTTGTATCTTTGCAACCGAACGCAATCCTAAAGACTCTAAATATGACGAGAAAACAATTTCAATCCGTGCTGTCCGTCGCTATGATGGCGATGTTGGCACTCAGTATGGCAGCCTGTGGCAATAAGACAGGCGAAGGTTCTACAAATGGTGACTCGCTATCGGTAAGTACGGCTCAAGCACCTAGTGATTCGCAGCATTCTGCCGAGTTTATCACCCTTCGAGTCGACACCATCTATCAACTGCGCAACAATGAGAGATGTTGTTCCGAGCGTTACATGGCGCTTTACAACAAGGCCCAGAAGATCAGTGAGGAAGATGGCACGCTGTTTATCGATTCTGACCACTGGATAGCTGGTCAGGATATGGATGAGGAGTGGAGCTATGAGTTGATGTCTGTTACTAACATTACCGATTCGACCGCCCAGGCCACGATGAACATCCATAACTACTCAGACCAGAAGGTGGTGCTCGATCTCGTGTTTGAGCGTGGAACGTGGTATGTGGACAATTTCCACTTCTTCTTCGAAGGTTCTGATTACGATGGTGATGGCAATAGCATTCCGGGTTCTGAGGGCATGAAAGAGACCGATGAGGTGAAAGAAATGCAGAATTACATTCAGCAAGTCGCAGATCGTGAGGGCCAGGAGGCTGAGGCTGCTATTGATATTCCGAGAGGTCAGAGTCGTGTAGACGCTGCTCTTAAAGCGGCGCGTAAGCGTGTTGACGCAGCAACGGGTAATTGATTCTATGCAATAAAAGCGCAATTAGCGCTTGTTTTGCAGACATTTTTATTGCACAAATCGGCCAAAGTGTGCACATTTTGGTCGATTTTGTGCATTTTATTTGGCTGTGTCCCCAAAAAGCAGTACCTTTGCACCCGTTTTTAAAGGATACACTTTTACACATTATTAATAATATGGCTTTAAAGATTGTTGTTCTGGCCAAACAAGTGCCAGACACCCGTAATGTGGGTAAGGATGCTATGACTGCCGAAGGAACGGTAAATCGTGCTGCCCTACCCGCCATCTTCAATCCAGAAGATTTGAATGCCCTGGAGCAGGCTCTTCGCTTGAAAGAGCAGAATCCGGGCTCCACAGTAGGAATCCTCACGATGGGTCCTCCACGTGCAGGTGAGATTATCCGTCAGGGACTTTATCGTGGCGCAGATACAGGTTGGTTGCTTACCGACCGTCTCTTCGCTGGTGCTGATACCCTCGCTACTTCTTATGCTCTGGCTACTGCCATCAAGAAGATTGGTGATGTGGATATCGTAATTGGTGGTCGTCAGGCTATCGACGGTGATACTGCTCAGGTAGGTCCTCAGGTGGCTCAGAAGTTAGGCCTGAACCAGGTGACTTATGCTGAAGAGGTGCTCAGTGTGAAGGATGGTAAGGCTACCATCAAGCGCGTCATCGACGGTGGCGTGGAGACTGTTGAGGCTCCGCTGCCTGTTGTTATTACCGTAAACGGAAGCGCTGCTCCTTGCCGTCCTCAGAACGCTAAGCTGGTGATGAAGTACAAGCGCGCTACCTGTCCTATGGAGCGTCCTGCCGAGGGTACTGCCTACGATTATCTGTACGACGAGCGTCCTGAGCTGACACTGAACCAGTGGAGTGTGGCTGATGTTGATGGCGATGTACAACAGTGTGGTTTGAATGGCTCGCCCACCAAGGTGAAGGCCATTAAGAACATTGTGTTCCAGGCTAAGGAGTCGAAGACTTTGACGGCTTCTGATGCTGATATCGAGGGAATGATCAAAGAATTGTTGGACGAAAAGATTATTGGCTAATTGAGATATGAATAACGTATTTGTATATTGCGAAATTGAAGGTACTCAGGTACAGGAAGTATCTCAGGAGCTGCTGACCAAGGGTCGCAAGCTCGCCAATACGCTGGGTGTTGAGCTCCACGCCGTGGTGGCTGGCACAGGCATCAAGGATAAGGTAGAGGACCAGATTCTACCTTATGGTGTTGATAAGCTGTTTGTTTTCGACGCTAAGGACCTGTTCCCCTACACCTCAGCTCCTCACACCGATATCCTAGTGAACCTCTTCAAGGAGGAGCAGCCTCAGATTTGTCTGATGGGTGCTACCGTGATAGGTCGCGACCTCGGTCCTCGTGTAAGTTCATCGTTGACCTCTGGTCTGACAGCTGACTGCACAGAGTTGGAAATTGGCCCATACGACGATGCCAAGAGTGGCAAGCACTATGAGCAGTTGCTCTATCAGATTCGTCCTGCCTTTGGTGGTAA
>Ga0247610_10003807_pt1 | contig 16317 bp, 14 predicted proteins | sample 174DNAGHGhighgp2_FD_193483 | JGI IMG/M metagenome (GOLD analysis project Ga0247610, IMG submission 193483) | Sheep rumen microbial communities from Palmerston North, Manawatu-Wanganui, New Zealand - 1742 DNA GHGhigh gp2 | ecosystem: Host-associated > Mammals > Digestive system > Stomach > Rumen... | reverse complement strand
ATGACCTCCAGGGCCTGTGTGCCTATGGATCCTGTGGATCCCAAAATGGCTATTTGTTTCTTCATTTTTTTAAATTTGGCTGCAAAGTTACGAATAACTTAATAAATAAACAAATTTTATCTACTTTTTGTCAATCAATGAGTAGCTAATATGCATTCTTATCATGAACGAAAAACGTCTTGAATGTCATCCAAATGATGCGGATATCAAGCCAGATGTTCCAGTGCTCCATATACCAGATGTCGCGTTTTACGCGTCCCTCCATCTGCCATAGTTCCATTGTTTCACCACGGAAACCCGTCACTTGTGCCCAACCTGTCACGCCTGGTTTAACAAAATGGCGCACCATGTATTTCTCTATTAGCTGCGAATATTGCTCCGTATGCGCCAACATGTGAGGTCTCGGCCCTACAATCGACATATCCCCCCTCAGTACATTCCAAAACTGCGGTAATTCGTCGATATTCATCTTGCGCATGAGGTTACCGAACGGATATTTCCTCGGGTCGTCCTTTGTGGCTTGAACCTTGTCTGCTTCCTCATTCACATGCATCGAGCGGAACTTATAACAGTAGAACTCCTTACCATCCAAGCCAGTACGTAATTGTTTGAAGAACAACGGCCCAGGGCTTTGGGATCTGATAATCAACCAAAGTACGGGCACAAACGGCAGCACGATAGCCAAAATCAGCAATGACAATACGATGTCAAACATCCGTTTCACTATCTTATTCACAGGGTTCATCAGCGGGTTTTCATAAGAGGTAAATATCTCCATATCGTCCAGCAGTTCCCGCTTCAGGTCTATCCCTAATGTCTCCACAGACACCGGCACATAATAGAATCTCACCATCTTCTGGTCACAAAAATCAGATATTATCCTTATGGTGGTTCTATCCTTACGAGAGATGCATACATATATTTCATCTCCCACCTCTATTGTGTTTTTCATTCGAATAATATTCATAAATTCATCTAAAGTTCCCAGTCTTTCTAAAAAGACATCATCAGGAATATCGGTCATTTCACGATTTGCATAGTATCCCAAAACTTGATAACCTTTCGACGCATCATCATTTAGGCGATTGTAAACAGCCAAAAGTTCAGAATCTGCTCCAATGAACAATGCTCTTCTTGTATTCCGTCCACTCTGGCGGTTATACTTAATGATCTTTCTTTCAAAAAAGCGGGATACAAGCAGAACAAAGAAAAAAATAATACCGACTTCCATCAATTGGGTACCGACTTTTGTCTGAGTAAGACTAATACCCTTCATAATGAGATAAGCGATCAGAACAGCCAACCCGTCAAGCCTCACTATTCTCTGAATGATTTCTCCTACAGAGATGACTCTTAAATGTATGATAGGAGAATTAAAATAGTGACTTATCAGCAATGCCACGTTGAGCGTAATTGCAAAAAGTCTTATTTTACTTGGAGTCCAATCTACTATTCTTGGATAATATCGTGTGCAAAGATATAGCAGCAAATTGAGCAGAACAAAGTCTACAGCAATCACTACATACTGTATCAAATTATTAGATTTATTATTTTTTGTCATATTGCTTTGCATTTAATTCTTATATGACAAGTTAGCCCATAGTCTCCAGAAAGGCTGCCCCAACCGGAACAAGAATGCAAATATCACTTCTCCTGGGGAATACCGCCAAAAGCGCAGATTCTTCTTTAAAAGTGTAGAAAGGCGTATAAGACGAGAACTCCTTTTCAAATCTCCGAATCTGCTGTCCTGATGTCCGAAATTACCTGTCATCATGATCTCATCTATCAACATTTGGCCCATTTTCGAATCAGGACCTGTCAATAGATACCGCCCATCCAAACCAAAGACCACTTTTAAGACATACATCATAGCTTTGGTAAACCCAATCAATCCAAAAGCCTGTAAAAGTTTGCATAATTCACCCTTCTTTTCATTGACTTTCTCGTCCTTAATTAGGAAATAATAGTCCATCATTTGCCTCATGCCGATGCCCTCATCAAAGAAATGATGACGGATATGCGCCAATTGATAGATGACGTTGAATTCTACTGTAGGTCGGCAGAAACAGCCATTTTGCAATTCTACCCTGTTATTGCATTGTTCTTTGGCCACAGCTTTTACCCATTTCTGGAAACGCCTGTTGTAAAGTGGATTGTTTAGAAACATGGGAAAGAAATGCACCTCGGTCATAACATCTTTGAGCTTTGGATATTCTAAATGATGATAGAGCATTTCCGTATGCGGGAAATCCTTCCTCACATAATTAAAGATGCGTTTCCTTTCTGACATCGGCCACAAATCGATGTCCCCCGGCGTTCGCAACTCAGGACTTGGATACATCAAGGCATTACCTTGTCCTTTCAGTACACAATTTGGGAATCCATCTTTTTCGAACTGGCTCGTGATCTGAACGACAGCCTCATTAAGTCTTTTGTTCCTCTCCTTAATCTTTTCAGCCAGCATATACCAATTCATCAGAATTGCCTTAGGCGGCCTCTGCTCCTTTGACAACTTCTCTATACCAGCAAAAAGCACACCTGCAATGGTTTGCTTCTTTGCAAAATCATATAGCATTTTCCAATCCAAATCATTAGGATTGCTAAACACAGTTTGACTATTATTTATCGCAAATCTGACAAACTCAAATATCGTCTCATTCTTCATCGTCAACCTCTTTTGAATGGGTTTTTGTAAATACCTAAAAGCTGTTTCCCGAAATACCAGAAGAACTTCATGTCATCGATGAAATAACGCTTGAACAGCCTTTGGGGCTCCTTGCAGAAGCGATAGAGCCATTCCAAGTATAGTTCCTGCCATATCTCCGGGGCACGTTTCACGTTGCCAGCCTCAAAATCTATCGTAGCCCCCAATGCCATCCAGATCTTCACTTCTGGCAATAATGCCTTGTGAGCATAGATCCATTTCTCCTGTTTGGGACAACCCACACAGACTGGTACCACGTTAGCTCCAGAGTCCCGGATCATCTGAACTATCCGATTGTTCTCTTCTAGCTTCTTCTCAAACCCGAATGACGGAGAGAAAGCCCCTACAACCATCTGCCGGCCTATCTTCCGATTGATATTATCCATGGCTTTCTTAGCCACGTCTCCCATGCCGCCCAACAGGAATATCCGGCAATCTGGATTGTCCTTGTGATACATATAAAAAGCCGGGAAGAAACTACTTCCGGGAATAGCCTCCGGCAGTGGTGTTGGGAGCAGTCGAGTGAACAAATGTAACAATCGGCTGTCGCAGATGACCCATTCTGTTTTCTTATATAACTCATACAGTTCTCGGTCTTCTTGAAGCTTCACCATATGGTCAATATTAGGAGTCACCACAACACCTTGCCGTAGTTCCTCCAGCAACTCCGCTTGAGTTGCCGCCACAACCTCCGTGTTCAATATCCTAATCTTTTCCAAACAACAGCTCTCTGTGAACTTTATATATTCGGGAGTTTACTGCCTTTAAACCCCGACTTTACTGCCTCTAAACTCTGACTTTAGTCTATCTAAACTCAATCACATTTTCTAAAGAAGGAGAATCCCCCCCTACCATATCTACCCATACAATTCTCTTCCCCTTATTACTTGCGCTTAACATTGATTCCGTGTATCCAATAAAACAACGCAAGAGATTTCAGATGCCACCATGTATTTATACTTAAATGGGAACTGCCTCGCAGATGATTGTGTATCAACTCTATTTGGGGATAAAACAGTACGGGGATTTCCTGTTTCCATGCTCTAAGGCATAGATCCTCATCCTCCATATATAGGAAGTAGCGTTGATCAAAGCCCCCCAATTGTATATACACATCACGAGGCATGAACAGGGCCGCACCCATTGCCCAGTCCACCTCATGCGTTTTTGCTGGATCTAAGTCTTTATACAAATAATCTTTAATGCAGCTATCCTCTGAGTTGTCATCTATCCCTGCCCTCCAGCGATGTAACATCATCTTTAGTGTCGCGAATCTTCTGACAGAATACTGTAAGGACTTATCTGGATTCAGTAGTCTCGGAGCAACAATGTATTTGCAGTTATCATGAGACTTAAACATGTCTATTATATGCCCCAAGCTACCTTTTGTAAAAACGATATCAGGATTAATAATACCAATACTGTCACCTTTAGAGTTCCTTACGCCCTTGTTATTGTTCTCTCCAAACCCTAATGGCTCTAAATTCTGGATAATCTTTACTTGCGGATAATGCTCACGAATAAAACTTACGCTATCATCTGTAGAGCAATTATCGACATAGATTGCTTCCAGTTCTGTTCCTATTGGGATTTCGGAAAATAAGGAATCGTATAGATTCCTAATATATCTTCGGTGGTTCATCCCCACAGTAATCAATGAAATCATGAACAAATATGATTGTTAATATTGCGTGATAATCAGATGATAATTTTCTGATAATCATTATGCAAGAATACCTTTGAGTAATTTTGGAATTGCTCATCCCACAGTTTGTGAGCATTTTGTCCCTTTCTCATAATATCTTGTCGATCAAATTGGCATACAAGTCTTTTAAGTTCATTGTAATCTTCATCTATTACATAGCCCATTTCGTTGGATAATATCTTTTTCTCTAATATAGTTCCTTTCGTTGATATGATAGGTTTGCCAAGCAACATTGATTCATAATACTTATTAGGCGCAGCAAACACATTATTGCGCGAAACTTTACAATACATGGCATATATACAATCAGAATTATACATTATTTGTAGCCCTCTTTGGTATGGCACCTTTCCAAGGTATTTGAAATTATCATGCCCTCGTAATGAACGGCAAATTTCTTCTATGTCTTCTTCACCATATCCTGCAATGAGCAAATTAGCAAGTTGCTCATCTACTAAACGCAGTAATTCTTTTAAAAAACGATCATTAACAAATCCACCTACATATGATATCGTAATAAGTTTATTATTGAATGCTAGTACATTGTCACTTTTAAGAAAATCATAATTTGAGAATGCCGGTATGTTGGGAAACACTAATGGTTCTTTCCTAAGTTTATATGGTATTTGCTCTCTTCTCTCTGGTTCACAAATGATTATCTCATCAACTTCATTTATTGTGAACTTCTCCATATATTTGAATCCGTATCGAATCAATTTGTTTTGATCACCCAAGTTATCTGAATACCAGTCGAAAATATCAAAAACGACATTAACCTTCCTGTTTATTAATCTTTTATAGAGAGCTGCGGGGAATGCTGTATCCAAATCACAAGCATGTATAGTACTTATTTCTTTTGATTGGAACAATTTGGTTATAACGAATAGCATCCACAAAACACGATAATAGGCTGCCTTAAATCCCCCAACACGATATCCAGTTTTTTTTTTGTAAAGAATGCCTTTATCTATATTGACTCCCTCGTTCGTTCTGTCCCAGCCAACAACTCTGTATTCTTGGCCTGTCTCTTTGTAATATGAAATATATTTCAATACTCGGGAATCAGATAGTATTGAGTTGCATCTTAGCAAATATATCATAGGTTCTCAGAAATATAACTGACAATTCTCTCACAAGCTTTACCATCACCATAAGGGTTTATCGCCTGAGACATTTTTCTATACTCCACTTCATTATCAAGAAGTGTCGAGACTTCGTTAACTATTTTGTTGTAATCAGTACCCACGAGATGGACAGTTCCATATTCTACAGCTTCCGGACGTTCTGTGGTTTCCCGCATAACAAGAACAGGTTTCCCAAGTCCAGGAGCTTCTTCCTGAATACCTCCCGAATCTGTTAGAACTAATTTTGCCATCTTCATCAAATATACAAACTCAATATATTGAAGAGGTTCGATAAAAAAACAATTAGGGTACTTCTTGTTTATTATCTTATTGTTTACGATTTGTGGATTAGCCTCTTCTGGGCAGAAAACTTTATGGATGGGTTCGCGAACATTAGGATTCAGATGCATCGGGTAGACAAAGTCAACATCAGGATATTTCTTTACGAGATCTTTAATAGCAGTGACCATTGATATAAAACTGTCACCAAAATTTTCACGACGATGGCCTGTTATTAAGACAAGTCTGCGCAATCTGCCATTTACAGTTCCTTTTATTCTATTTACGTCGTACCCTGCTTCGCATAATACTTGTTCCTGTTCCTTCGCTAACGACTGATCACTCTGTAATTTATCAACTACCATGTGCAAGGCATCTATCACTGTATTTCCTGTAACAATAATCTTCCCATGTACTCTTTCCTCTTTCAAGTTTTTCTCAGAAAGGTGTGTAGGAGAGAAGTGGTAGGTTGCAATACGGCCTGTGACCTGACGATTCATTTCTTCTGGCCAAGGACTATAGATATTATGGGTGCGAAGCCCTGCTTCAACATGCCCAACAGGTATTTGTTGATAAAAAGCAGCAAGAGCAGCTATTGTTGATGTTGTCGTGTCGCCATGTACAAGTACAATGTCTGGTCTGCACTTTATTAACACATCTCGCATCCCTATAAGTACACGTACTGTAATGTCATAGAGATCTTGACCTTGCTTCATAATGTTCAAGTCATAATCAGGCTTGATGTCGAAGATCTTGAGTACAGAATCTAGCATTTCACGGTGCTGCCCCGTAACACATACATATATAATGAATTGTTTAGGATGTTTTTGAAACTCTTTGATAAGGGGAGCCATTTTTATTGCTTCGGGGCGTGTCCCAAAAACCGCCATAACTGTTTTCATATTACTATTTCCTTATTAATTTTAGACGTCTGCCTATAATGCGATATATCCAAAGGAAAAAAGGAGAATTTGGCTTTATACCTTTTCTCCATAACTTGACGATGGGAATTATGTGGTATTTCTTTATTGAACCAAGATATTCATAGAGATCTTTGTCGAACGCCTTGATTCTATCATCCATCGCATTAAGGTCTTCATTGTGTTCAAAATTTCCTGTCAGGATTGTTTTGTAGTAGACTTTCAGATTGATTTGTATGATACAGATAAGGCTTTTATAATATGGCAAGTTCTTTTCTTCCTTTTTAAACGAATTAAGCATTCTGTCAATTATCCTATAAAGATTGTGAATGTTTTTCTGATAAGCTAATTCGGAGACGGTTTGTCCTTCTCTTCCTAATTGGTAGTGATAAAGGGTGATATTTAGGAACATTATCGTTTTAACCTTTCGCAGTGGATAAAAACAATATTCAGAGTCTGTATAGGATATTCCTTCCAAATGTCTTAACATGGATGCTCTGATAACCTCAAGTTTATAGGTCATTCTATGCATAACTGCCAAATAGCCACCCTTTTGTTTGCCCAAAACCACATTGTTGAATAAATACAAATTATTATATTTGTATTGATGATTGATTATGTAGTTAGAATACCCATCAGGATAGTCTTCCTGATAGTTCGAAATTATCAGATCTGGTTCGTGATCGAAAGATTCAATCTTTTCAATTAACTCTGAAAGGGCATCCTTGTCAAAATAGTCATCAGCATCGAGTATTCGGAAATATTGACCGATTGCTTCATCAATACCCCTATTCACGCAAGAGCCATAATTTCCATTTCCCTTATCTATCACTTTAAATGTCTCAGGATATTTGTACTCATATTCACGCGCAATTTCCAAAGACATATCCTGACTCCCGTCATTAACAATTATTACTTCTAACAGATGTCTTTTTTCTATAAGAGTGGAATTCAAACATCTATGGAGATATCTCTCCATATTGTATGTTGGTATTACTATCGAAAGTAGTTTTTTCTTCATTCTTTCAAAAGTAAATATAACACGGTTTAATTCCCTTTGCCAATTTCAATTAACCAAGAATCATATACAGATTGATATGTATGCCTATCTTGATCCCAAACATACATATAGAATTCCGGCTTCATCTTAAAAGGGGTTACCAATGTTTTTCTTCCTATATTAAGAAATATCAATATCGATAAAATATAAATTCCATAGGTTATTGTAATACGTTTCTCTATATATATGTATTTCAAAATATAAGCAAGAACAATCGCCCTAAAAAAGATGAAAATACTCTCAAATCTTAGCACTAATTCAATGAGATTTGCAATAGGGTAGAGGAGGAATCCAACTATGAATAAGTTGTAAGCAAAAATAGCTTTGTGATTATCTTCTTTTCCTTTATTATCTTCTTTTTCCTCATCCTCTTCTTCTGTTATAGTTATCTTGTGACCAAGATAAACAAGACAACACAAGAATATGACGACCTGAATATCAGGAAGGGCAGAAACATTTGCCCCATCAAAACCACCCGTCAACCAATATTGTGCATCATCTCCGTATCCTTCAAAGCGATCAGAGGTCCTTGAAAATATATTAAACAATTCTACGAACTGCATCATAAAGTTACTTTGGAAAAAGAAAGCTATGCAAAAAAACAAGATTATAGCTGGTATAGGTGCCAACAATGGCGTTTTTCTTAGAAAAACCAAATAAAACAAAAGTGGAATTGGTAATAGAGCTATATGGAATGAGCATGCAATCACACTAAACAAGAAAAACTTGATTTTGCATTTAGGTGCATTATTTAAAATGAACGATATCCCAATCATAATAAAAGAAAAACCCATATACCACCTTACCATATTTTCTACTTCAGAAAGAGAAAACAGTGCAAACAAAGGGAGAGCCAATGGCATAATCTCTTTGAATCCTTTCAACATAATCAGCATAGCGACAATGAAAACAAAACTCATTAGCATAACATATCCTTGCCATGGTATACCAAATTCTACAAATAGTTTTCCAAGAAATAAGAAACTGGGATCCCAATTAACATCTTTACCAGATTCAAGTCTTTCATAAGCCATGCCATATAGATTGTAGTCAATGCCTCGCCCAAAACGAAGTCCTTCGTTGAGCGTATATACAATAATTGCAGCCAAACCTGCAGGGCATTTTATTGTTCCAAGTTCTTTAATAGACTCTCCCGCTTTGTACAAGACATATATCATCAAGATTAAAAAGAAACTATATATATAGGGTATCATAAGAGCTATAAATAGAAACGGTCAAAATAAATTTGGAATAGTAGATCTATAGATGAACTTTATCTTTTGTTTTACAGAAAAGTTCTCAATGATATCTGAGAATCTTCTGCAATAGCATTGGAAGCCAAATCTGTCTCGCATTCTGTTTGGAACGCTGTACAGGATGTACAATAACTTTCGCGTTTCAAATGTTTCTTTGTATAAGGGGAAGTCATTGGCAAATCCGTTCAGCATATCAATTTCCGATTGCATGTCTTCTAGTTTTATTTCTGTAATTTTTGCTTTTTTTGATTTCCCAACCCATGATGAAGAGTTAGCAACTCTATAAACTGACATAGCATCATTGAAATAATAAACTCCACCCTTGAGAGCTGCAAATACTTGTAGAGGATAATCGCCAACATGGCAACTAAGACAATAATCTGGATAATAAGAACCCATTATGGAACAACGATAGAGGATACTGCATGTGGAAATGAAAAGGCCGCTTCCTAAAATAATGTCTTTTGTTTCTACTTCTTGACTTTGATTGTAGCAATAATTATCTCCAATGAACCTATGCTGCTTTTCTGAATATTGTTTTGTCCTATTGCATGTCATTACACACTCAGGATGCGTCTCCAAATAATTGACCTGTTTCTGTAGTTTGTATGGGTCAATCCAATAGTCATCTCCTTCGCATATGGCGTAATACTTTCCTTTAGCTCTTGGATATACATAGGTGGCAAGGATTCGTTTATTACCATTTTGATACTGATTAACGGTTTGAAAAATGGGTTTTACCAAGTCGGAATGTTTTTCCGCATATTCACGAACTATTTCTGTTGTCCCATCTGTTGAACAATCGTCATGAATTATTATTTCATATTTAAAATCTGTCTTTTGCATCAAAAAGCCATCCAAACATTGGCGAATGTAAGAAGCCTGGTTGTATGTGATTGCACATATACTTACAAGTATATCATTCTTCATGTCTTTAACAATTCCTTTATATATGTCAATTCTTTCATTTTAAATATTAAAGAGGTTGCCATAAAAAAAGCGAGACCTAGGATAAGGCCAATTACTATCTTCGACAAATTTTCGGATAATATAGTCGTAACAAAAAAAACAACAAAAAACATTGCAAGGGATAATAATAGAGTACCAGAAATATCTCTTGCTTGAATAAGAAAACCGACATTAATCATTTTTCCTGTGTAGTAAGTGTTAATTCCTAAACAAATGAGCGAACTAAAAACGCCAGAATAACACATGGTCAACAAACCGAAAGGCAAGCTGCAAATCAGAATGGACACTCCTATGATTTTTTTGATGATTTCAAGTTGCAAAAACAAGTCTGATCGTCCCTTTACTTGCAATATATTCAAATTAATAGAATGTATAGGATACCACATCATTTGAAAACATATGGGAATAAGAAGAACTGCTGCATAATGCCACTTCACCCCCAATACCCAATCTATAAGCGGAAATGAGACTGCTGCCAAACTACACATCAAAGGGAAAATAATAAATGCAGACAAACGTAAGAACTTTCTATATACTTCTGCCAAACGCTTTTCTTCATCTTGGATAGTGCATAATACAGGATACGTCACTCGCTGAAGGACTGTTGTCAGATTAGAAGAAGGAAAGTCCGAAAACTTATGGGCATTTGTGTAGTAACCAAGGCTTTCTGCGGAGAAAAATTTTCCTATAACAAGTTGGTAAATGTTACGATAAAGAGTATCGAGCAAACCACTAACCATAAGCTTTGATCCAAATCCAAACAGGCCTCTAAATGATTTCCAAGAAAACCGTATACGAGGGAACCATTTGGAAAAGATCCATAACACTAATACTATTGCAAATGAATTGACCAATTGTTGATATACTAAAGCCCAAACTCCATAATTATGAATAGCAAGATATATTCCCGTAGAGCCTGAAATAAATGAAGCAATCAATGTTGCTTTTGTTTGGGTTTTAAAATCTATGTCTATTGTGTAGTTTGCTCTTTGTACTACACCAAAAGAATCAATAATTATTACCAAACATATTACCCTCATTATCTTTGTTAATTGGGGCTCTTCATAAAAAGAAGCGACCCACGGTGATGATAAATAAATAAGAGCATACAAGACTATACTCATAGTAATATTAAAAAAGAAAATAGTATCCTTGTCTATTTCCTTCCTATCTTGCTTACGTATAAGAGCCTGCGAGAACCCACTATCAATCAGAGACTGAGCTACAGCAATAAAAACGACCAGCATGCCTATTAAGCCAAATTCCTTAGGGGACAACAATCGTGCAATGACTATCATCACTAAGAAATGGATGCTCTGAGCTGTAAAACGCTCAGCAAAGCTCCAAAACGTTCCTTTAAGAGTCTTATGAGTTAATGATTCTGGCATTTATTTCATTCTAAGCTCTGCAAATCTCTTGACTTCCATTTCTTTCTTGTAGTCCTCAAACAAGGCACGGCAATCGTACTTAGGTTCATATCCCAAATCCTTTTTTGCATTAGAAATGTCCATCAAAAAGCCTCCTCCACAAACCTTATCTCTTCTATAGACAATCTCAGACGGATTGTCCTTTGGAGAAAAAACTTCCACGATAGTCCTTATCTGCTCCTCAATTGTTACTGGTATACCTGTCCCAACATTATATATACCACCATTAACTTTTGCTTCTACGGCCTTGCATAACTCCTGGCTAAAGTCATAGACATGAACCATGTCCTTGGCATAGGTGCCATCACCATAGATCTCCAATGGTTCACTATTCATCGCACGTTCAATCATTGTATAAACTGGACGTTTGGTTTTGATACCCTTAGGGAAATAAAATGGGTATGGACTATAACTGTAAATTGTAGGTAGTCTAAATACAAATTTCTTCAGACCATATTCCTGCCAATAATGCTCCATCATCTCAAGCATGGTGTTCTTTGCGATGACATACATGGCATGATCACCCGTATAACTGAAATTAGGTTTCAAATCCGGAGCGAGCACTTCATGAGGATAAAGAGAAATGTCAAATACTGTTTGCGTATACAGCAACCTATCTACATTATTTTTCCGACAATACTCTAATACATTGTATCCTCCTATGACGATTGAATCCAAATATTTCTTAGCATCATAATTTGCCATATATGAGGGAATCTCTGAAGCTAATAGCATAACAGCGTAAACGTTCTCTGTAGGTAGCTTCTCGAGCTCTTCTTGTTTTGTCAGATCCACAGAATAGTACTGATAACCCCGCTTTTCAAAGAAATCGGTTTTACGACGACCAGAAGCAATTACTTCGTACTGATCTTTGTCAAAGAACTCCGTTGCATACTTAAACAAATATGATCCAACATTTCCCGTTGCCCCAAAGACAATAATCCTCTTTTTCATATTATTTCGTTTTACTATTCTTTTTCATACTATATTGCCAAGAATATCAATAATTGCTTGCATGTTCTTTTCATCATAACGTTGGTCGATGGGCAGACATACCAAATTCTCGGCAAGTTGATACTCAAAGTCGGAAGGGGTACACCACTCTAAAACGTTAGGCCAATAACGGGCACAAAATACATTATTGTCTATAAGGCGCTGACGAAGACGGCCACCACCTTCGACATAGTAAGGATATACAAGCGGTACAGTACCATAATCCATGTGCCATTTAAATCTGTTAGTATTACGAAGGACCTTATCAAGAACATGGAAGTTATGAATGCGACGGTTGGCCTTAGCGGTGTAATCGATACCGCGCATAATCTCCTCTGTGATGCGAGACATCCGTTTCATACCTACTGCGCTGAGGGCCTCATCATTTGCTAGGAAATCAGGATAGCCTTCCTGAGGAGAACGATCTATGCGTTTGGTAAGGAAAGACATTCGAGTAAACGACTCGTCCTGTTGCAATTCTTCTGGAAGCAGGCAATTTGTGTAAAGGTAAGCACCGTCTGCCACACCAAAATATTTACGACAGCTATAAATGGTATCGCACTGAACACTCTTGTCATCGTACTTGTTTCCTGGGTCGCTGTAAAACGCCTGTGTATGATCGAGTATAGTATTTCGGTAAGCACAACAGAATTTGTCTGTTATCCGGTTTTTCAGTCCAAAGTAGTTTACATAGAGTACTGCTTCATCCTCTTTGGGGTACAACTCAATAGCAGGCTCCAATTGCTCGTTAATATGGTAGAATTCATACTCAACATTTTGACGCTTGATGGGTTCCAATACTGAGTCGCAAATATAATAAGGTAAATACACCTTACGATATTTACGTGCTTTTAGAATATATTCCAGTGCATAACGACCTGCATTCAGTCTTAATGCTTTGGAGTGGTGTTCCCACCCGTCGTTCAGCTCCAGCGAGAAATAACCACCTATTGCTTTCATCATCTCACTATAACTTTTAGCCATTCACGCTGGTGGGTGATGTAGAGTTCCAAATCTTCCGCTGTTTGGAACTTCAGAACCAAAGTTCCAATAGCGTTGTTAGCACCCTCAAAAGAGTCCACATGATCACCTTTTTTTACCCAAAGGTCTTCTTCTACGACTTCGGCTGGTAGTTTTTTATCTATCTCCAAATGATCAAATTGTCCTTCATTATCTGCATGGAGGATTATCTCTGCCCAATGACCATTGTAAGGTTTTTGCTCAATTGGAATAAGAATCGGGTCACCAACAACAGCACGTGTTATGGCCGTTATCATATCAACGCCCGTGGCATAACGAAGCATTTCACAAAGTCTATTGCCACCACCACGAGGGGTTAATTCCATGATGTACGGTTTACCATTAGGACTTACACGAACTTCTATATTATAAATTACAGTCTTCAGGTTCAAAAGGCTAATCAGTCTCTGAATCTCAGAGGCGAGATATTCCTCTTGCTCCTTGGTAAACGTGGAAGGCCAAGAATAGGCTGCTGGTGTATAGGGATTGGTTGCCTCGGTATCAAAACGCTGAGCACAGAAGCTGGTAAAAACTAATTTACCATCTATAGACATACTATCTGTATCAGATGAGCAGCCTTGCTTGTCAATAAACTCCTCGACAATGATATGACCAGAAATGGAATGGGCTATGGCATATTCGAGCGCAGGCCTTAAGTCTGCTAATCTATCAACCCTTGTCACTCCCTTACTGCCTGCAGCGTCTGTAGGTTTAACAATGACAGGCCATGGATACCAATACGTCTCGGTCATAGCTGCTTCTACGCTACTAAAGCCCTTAGCTTGAGGAACGTTGAAACCATTCTTGGCGAGGAATGCACGAAATTTGTCCTTATTTTGAAGTATTACTACTGATTCAAAGGGGCCAAAAGAGGGTAATCCCATCTTATTTTGCACATAAGAAGCAGATACTACACCAGGATCACAAGCAAACGACATAATACCATCGATCTGGAGTCGCTGAGCCTCTTCCAGCACAGCCTCTTTGTCTATAATACTGACATTACAATACTCATCACTCCACTTATGTGCAATGTTATTGGGCAGGTAATCAGCCGTTATCACATAGTAACCTTGTTTATGGGCAGCATCTATAACAGGTTTGAGATATCTCAAACCTCCAAGGAGCATTAGTTTCTTTTGTGCCATTATCTGACAACACAATTAATTACACGCTGAATATCTTCTTCGGATAAAGCATGATGCATAGGCAGACATAAGACTCTATCCGCCATTTCATTGGCGACAGGAAGATTATCTTTGTTTGAAGAAGGCAAACCGCTATATGTGGGGAAATTACTAATAAGAGGGTAGAAATATCTGCGACCCCAGACACCGTGTTCCCTCATAGAGAAGAACAACTCATCACGAGTCATTCCAAACTTCTCTGCGTCAATGAAGATGGGGAAATAGGAATAGTTGTGACGAACATCTGACATATCATTCCAAAAGGTTACTCCTGGGGCATCACATAAATTTGAGCGATATTTGTTGGCAACTTCTTGGCGTGCTTTTATCGCATAGTCTACTTGTCTTAAATTTAACAAGCCATAGGCACTACGCATCTCGTCCATCTTTCCATTGATACCTGGTGAAACTACGGTTACATCATCTGTAATACCAAAATTCTTCAGATTATCAACGCGCCTTTTCATTACCTCATCATGAACTATCAAAGCGCCACCCTCAATAGTATTGTATACTTTTGTTGCATGGAAACTCAACGTCGACATATCTCCAGCATTCATGATTCCTGCAAGACCTTTTTCATCATACTCTTTTAAGCCATATTGCTCTGCAGGAACCTCGACGCCAAAAGCATGAGCGGCATCATATATTACTCTTAAGCCATATTTGTCTGCTATTTCCTGTATACGTTTAATATCGCATGGTGTTCCATAAACATGGACAGGCATGATACAGGTCGTGGCAGGAGTTATAGCAGCCTCAATTTTGTCTGGGTTTAAATTACCTGTATAAGGATCAACATCCACAAAAACAGGCTTACAGTGATTCCACCATATGGAATGGGTCGTAGCTACAAAACTATATGGTGTTGTTATAACCTCTCCTGTTATCCTCAATGCCTGCAAAGCCGTCATTAGTGGTAAGGTGCCGTTGGTAAAAAGACACACGTATGGGACATGAAGGTAATCAGCCAAAGCCTTCTCTAGTTGTTTGTGGAATTGTCCCATATTGGTTATCCACTTTGAATTCCAAATCTCCTTCAACATCTCATTAAACTCACCAAGGTCTGGGAGTAATGGTGATGTCACAGTAATTACGTTTTTGTCCATTCGGGAATTGCACTAATTAAATAAAGGCTTTCACCTATATAAGTTTAGCGAGGTCAGAGATATGAAGCCGAAAACGGAAGGTGCCGAGAGTGTCTAAGAGGACTGTGGCGAATTTATGGCCAGAGATGGTGGCGATTGTACCACGGAGACCATGGAGAGGACCTGATAGAATCTGAACCTTGTCGTAGGGTTGGGGAAGGGCGTCGGTGTATTCGACAGGACCGTCAGCAAGGGTAAAGATGTCACGGAGACGCTGGATCTCCCAGTCGGGCACCCGGGCAAAGGCGGTATGGCCATTGGCAGTGGGGGAGGCAGAGGGATCCATGACGTAACGGGAGAGCAAGAGGCACTGTTTGAGTACGTCCTGGCGATTGTTCGGGTCTACCCGGATGAAGATTTTGCCGGGGATAACAACACGCTCCTTGATATGGCGCGTACGATTGGCCCATATGACAAGTTCCTGTTGGGCGGCCACATAGGCCTCGACTTTGTAGGGGAAACGACTAGGATCGTTGAGGATCTTGCTACACACGAGTTCGCTGTGCCGTTTCACCTGTGCGATGT